>Ga0308158_10002251_pt1 | contig 18575 bp, 11 predicted proteins | sample PhyBR2_FD_201038 | JGI IMG/M metagenome (GOLD analysis project Ga0308158, IMG submission 201038) | Phyllosphere microbial communities from UC Gill Tract Community Farm, Albany, California, United States - DLSLB.R2 | ecosystem: Host-associated > Plants > Phyllosphere > Unclassified | place: USA...
AAGGCGACGCCATCGACGTCATGGTCTTTCTTGGCACCAGCAGTGCGACCGCGCCACGCGCGACCCTGCTGCTGTCCGACGAAACCACGCAATACCAGTTCGAGATCCCCGGCGACGGCACGCGGGTGCGCTTGAGCCCGCCCCGCCCCGGCGCGGTCTGGTCGCTCACGCTGCTCCAACCCGACGGCCGCCGCCAGTTGCTGCCCGGCTCGCCATTGGCGTTCTATCCGGCCCCATCGATCCGCGCCGACGCTGCGCCCGACGCCATCGCGCCGGCTGCCCCGCGCCCGGTGTCGATCGTGGTGCCGGTGTACCGCGACCTGGCACTGGTGCGCGCCTGCATCGACAGTGTGCGGACGACCCTGGCGCTGAACCGTACGCCGGCCCGCATCGTCGTGGTCGATGACGCGAGCCCCGAACCGGCCGTTTCGGCCTGGCTCGACAAGCAAGCCGCCAGCGGCGCGCTCACGCTGCTGCGCAATCCATGCAACCTCGGTTTTATCGAAACGGTAAACCGCGGCATGCGCATGTTCGATGACCACGACGTGCTGCTGCTCAATGCCGACACCCAGGTCCACGGCGACTGGATCGACCGCCTGGCCACGGCGCTGTATGCCACGCCGGACGTGGCGTCGGTCACGCCATGGACCAATAATGGCGAGATCAGCAGTTTCCCGGTGATCAGCCAGGCCGCACCGGCGCCCGACACGCGCGAGCTCGCGCTGATCGACCAGACCGCCGCCGCCGTGCGCGCCGCGCCGGGCGGCGCCGACATCGAACTGCCGTCATGCTGCGGCTTCACGATGCTGATCCGCCGCACGGTACTCGACGCCGTCGGCATGCTCGACGGCACCGCGCTCAACCGCGGCTACGGCGAAGAAGTCGACTGGTGCATGCGCGCGCGCGCCGCCGGCTGGCGCCATCTGCAAGCCACCGGCGTGTTCGTGGCCCATGAAGGCACGGTCTCGTTCCGCGCGGAGAAAACCCTGCGCGTGGCGCAGAACCGCGGCGTGGTCGTGGCGCGCTATCCCGATTACTACGGCGAGTTCGCCGCCTTCCAGCGCAACGACCCGCTCTTCGGCGCGCGCGACATGCTGCGCAGCGCGCTCGCTCAATCGCGCGCGGCCGCGTGGCTGCGCAAGGCCGAGACGGCCGAATACACGGCCGCGTTGCCCAACACCGTCGCGAAAAAACCCATACCGGCGAACCTGCCGGCACTGGCCTCGTCGTATGAGCGCATCGCTATCTGGCGCCACGATCCGCTCGCGCCGATGGCGCGCCAGGTACTGGCGCTGGCGCGCATGATTGCCAGCCGGCCGCAACTGCGGCTGCGCCTGCTGATTCTTGGCGGTGCCAGCGACGCACTGCTGCATACCGGCGTGGTCGACCAGGTTCCGGCGCTGCTCGGCGAAGCCCTGCCGCTGCTGGACGATCTGCGCCTGCTCCAGGTGGCCGGCTGCCGCGCCGTGCTGACTGCTTCCCCAGCGGGCTTGCCCTCCCGGGTACGCCCTGTACTTCTCGATGACAGCTTCGATGCTGCCGCGTGGCTGAACAACTGGATGTCCCGCAACCCAGGTGCCAAGGCTGCCTGACTTCCCTTTTTCGTAATGAACACCGAATCTGTATTACCTGATGGCGCTACCGCAGTCGCGGTGCGATGGCATGGCGTCGTAGATGGCCTTCACGACAAACTGGTGTATGGCTGGGCCATCGATGCAGAACGGCCCAATAGCCGCGTCGTGGTCGAAGTGTGCCTCGATGACGAACCCATCGCCTGCATCATCGCTGACGTGGTCCGATCCGACATGATCGAACCCCTGACGGCACTCGGCGCCGCCGACGTCTGCCACGGCTTCGTGGCCGATCTTGGCGCGCTGCCGGCTCATTCGGCCGGCGTCATTTCGGCGCGCATCGCCAACACCACCGCACCACTGACCGGCCACGTGCGCCTGCGTCAGCCGACCTTGCCGCCGGCCGCAGCCGTCAACAGCGTGGTCGGCGACGGCGGCCTGCGCCTGCACGGCTGGGCGCTCGACCCGGCCGATCCGAACCGGACGCTGACAGTGCGCGCCTTTGTCGGCAACGACATGGTGGCGCAAGCGACCGCCAATATCATCTTCCCATCGATGCGCGGCCATATCGACGGCGCCCATGGCTTCGACCTCGCCCTGCCCGCCTCGCTGGCGGACGGCGCACTGCACAGCGTGCGCGTGGTGGACGACGAAGGCCGCCCACTGAACGGCAGCCCGCTGACGATCTGCTGCGCCCTCGATGGCCTGGCCGGCCTGCTGCCGGCTGATGCCGACGACTTGCTGGTGAACGTCGCCGACATCTACCAGCGACACCTGCCACGCAGCCTGCCCATGTCGGCCTGGCCGGAATGGTCAGCCCGCTTCGACCGCGAGGGACCGGCGACGCTGCCGACCCTGAGCACCGCCATCATCATCACGGGCGGCACCGATGCGGCGCAGCTGGAACGCACGATCGCGAGCATACAAGCGCAGCACGGCATGACCGCGCAGACCTTCTCCGGGCAACCATTCCCGGCGCTGCTGGCGCAGGCACTGGCGTCCGGCAGCAACGTCATCGGCTGCGTACGCGCCGGCGACACCCTGGCGCCGCACGCACTGGCGTACGCGCTGGAAGGCTTTGCCCTGCCGAATGCCAAGGTCGTGTACACCGACAGCGAATTCGAGGGCCGGCCATGGTTCAAGCCGGCATGGAATCCCGATTACGCGTTCGCAAGCGACTATCCGCTTGATTTTTTGCTGGTGCGCAGCGACGTCGCGCAGGGTTTGTCAGACATCGACAATGCCGCCGGCTTCGCATGGGATGCACTGGCCGCGGTGTGGCACGACGGCGCCACAAGCGTCGTGCACGTGCCGCGCGTGCTACTGCGCGTGTTGTCGCCATTGACGACAGAAGAACGCAGTGCGCGTTTTGCAGCTGCTACGCGTGCATCGCTGGCAGTGCAGCCACAGGCGGTGCTTGAGCCATTGCCGAATGCACCGCAAGGCGTTGCCTGGGCGGCGCGGCGTGTGCGTCACCCGCTGCCTGAAGGCGCACGGGACATGACCATCAGCCTGGTGATTCCGACGCGTGACCGTGTCGACCTGCTGCAGCGCTGCATCAGTTCGATCCAGCGCTTCACCGACTGGCCGAAGCTCGAGATCATCATCATCGACAACGGCTCGACCGACGATGAGACGCATGCTTACTTTGCGGAGGTTATGCAGCAGGGTGTGCGGGTGCTTCCGATGCCAGGGCCGTTTAACTACGCTGACTTGAATAACCGGGCAATTGCGCAGGCCAATGGCGAGATCATCGGCTTGGTGAACAACGACATTGAAGCGTTGCATGATGGCTGGCTTGACGAGATTGTCTCGCAGCTGCTGCAGCCGAGCGTTGGCGCGGTTGGTGCGAAGTTACTTTGGCCGAATGGGATGGTGCAGCACGGTGGGGTGTTGCTTGGTGTCGGAAATGTTGCAGGCCATTTTGGGAACCGCTTAGCTGATTCAGACTGGGGCGACCACGGACGCAACCAATTAGTTCAACAAGTCAGTGGATGTACTGCTGCCTGCCTGTTTTTGAGACGACAAGACTTTATTGAAATCAATGGAATGGATGAGCACTCGTTTCCGGTGGCGTTTAATGATGTCGATCTCTGCTTAAAAATACTTGCGTTAGGAAAGAAAATTATTTGGACACCATATGCCAAGCTATTACATGCAGAGTCTGCGAGTCGAGGGCATGAAGATACACCGCAAAAGAAGGCACGCTCTTGGCGAGAAATAGAGAAATTAAGGAAGAAATGGGGATTAGCGCTTAGCGAAGATTTTTCGTACCACCCTAGCTTAAATCTTGATCCGAATAGTCATGCTTTCGGAGGGCTATCCATACCGCCCAGAAACCGAAGTATTCGAATTTCTCGTTTACGAAAACTAAAATCGACTAAAAATTATTAAAAGATTTTGAAAATGAAAAATCAGATTGCAACTAAAAAGCCAGATTTTAAAAATATAGCAATCCCGGGAACAACAGATGCCACACCTCAAAATCAAATAGTTTTTGAATTAGGTGGCCGCATTGAACCGCTGCAAGTTGCCCCATCAGTTTTCCTGAAAATCGATCATGCAACAATTTTCGACAATATCGCAGTAATTTCCGGGTGGATGAGCGATACGGCCGAAATTAAATTTCATTCCACGTTGAATTTTCTTACGGTTCCACGACCAGACGCTGATTCCGCCGTAAAGCATGCAACTAAGGGATTTATTACAGTAGTCGAATTAGGGACTAATCGACCTGATCTCATATGCACTGTATTTGGAAAGCAAACTGTATTTGCAATAAATTTCTCTTCGACGGCTGAAGAGATAAGCAATTCTGTACAATACTTTTCATTGCACAGCAAGGATCTTCTCCCCTATTATATTAAATCTCGTCTTTTAAGCGAGTATCTTTCTAAAAACTGTCCAGACCTGCCTGCACATCATCGAATAAACAAAAGAGGTGGGCATTTAGACAATGTAAAATCTTTTGCAAACTTCGGGTACGTAGCCTATGGGTGGGCTATGAGCAAGGAAGCAACTAATTTCTGGTTAGTAAGCTCGGATGGCCATTGGCATCCAATTGAAGAATCAATTCGATTCAACCGCCCAGATGTATACGAAGCATTTGCTGATAGTTTTGGTGTTCGTGCTGCAGAGTCGGCGTTCCTTTGCGTCGTGAAGACGCATCTAATGTTTCCCGATACTCCTATTCGGCTGGTAGCGGCGATTAATGAAGGCGTCTTCGTCGTCCATACTTTGGTAGCAAGTAGCGGCCCACAAACCCCTCTATCATACGCAAAGTGGGCATTTTCACTATCCGTCCCACCAAGCAAATTTTTCAATAGATTAAATCGGAACGAAGGTGATCTTATTGAACATCTTATTTCGCAGAATCGAGTGGGATACCCAACCGAATTTGAGGTCTGGAAAACTGCGAACATCGCACTAGCGCCACAGGTATCAGTAATAGTCCCTCTCTATGGTCGAGCGGATTTCGTAGAGTATCAGTTGAGTCAGTTTACAAGTGATCCAGATTTTAAAAATGGGTTTATCGATCTGATCTATGTTGTAGACGATTCAACTCTGATAGAACCGTTATTAAATAATTATCACCATCTATTCAGATTGTATGGCGTCCCTTTTAAAATTGTTTGGGGGAAGATCAATCGAGGTTATTCAGGCGCGAATAATCTTGGTATAAAGGTTGCCACAGGAAATACGATTCTTTTCTTAAATAGTGATGTGTTCCCGTCAGACGCTGGCTGGGCACGGAAAATGCGCAATAAATTACTGTCGGATACTTCGATAGGTGCGGTTGGAACACGATTGGACTACTCAGATGGAAGCGTACAACACCAAGGAATGTCGTTTGAGTACTCGTGCCAGCTGGGAGTTTGGCTTAACGAGCACCCGATGCGTGGATTGGACTTACCGCAACGAGAAGATTCTTATGATGTAGAAGCGGCGACCGGAGCTTGTCTAATAGCTAGGACCGAGGATATAGCTCAGGTTGGCGGCATGGATGAAGGGTTTTTGATTGGGGACTTTGAAGACTCTGACTTATGTCTAAAACTTCGCGATTTACGTGGAAGAATTGTCATTGCGGCTGAGACCAGACTTGTTCATCTAGAACGTCAATCTTTCCACAACTTAGGAAGCAGTGATTTCCGATCGAGTATTGTTAAGTTTAATGCATGGCGCCACAGTCGGCGTTGGGGAAATGCAATCGCTATTCTTAAAGAGAAATTGAAATAATGAAACATCGAATTTTAGTTATTGCGCATGGACATCCAGATTTTAGTCTCGGTGGGGCCGAGATGGCTGCATATCAGTTTTTCAAGGCTAGTCAGGCTCATCCTGAAGTAGAAGCATCAACATTTTTAGCAGCACATGGGCAAACGGCAACCGGTGCTATAAGATCGCGGAGAAAAGATGAATATCTCTGGGAGCAGACTACTCATGGTTCATTTCAATTTCAAGCCGCAAATCGCCAATCTACACTTACAGCGTTTCGCAGCCTGATTGAGTATTTGCGTCCAACAACAGTTTTCATGCATCATTACACCTCACTTGGACTAGAGACAATCCGCGTCCTGCGCGACGTGGTTCCAGGGGTAAAAATCATAATGACATTGCATGAAATGTTGGCAATATGCAATAACAATGGACAGATGGTTAAAACGACAGACTTACGCCTATGCGTAAGAGAGAGTCCTGAAGAATGTCATGGGTGCTTTCCAAATTTGCCAATCGAAACGTTCTGGCTACGAAAACAATTTATAAAAAGCTATTTTAATTTGGTTGACCATTTTGTTACGCCTTCACATTTTTTAAGAGAGCGATATATCGAATGGGGTATTCCCGAGACACGAATCTCGACTATCGAAAATGGTCAAGCTAGTTCGAGGAAACTTCCTCCTAGGCCTCTTCGTAATAGCGAGGGGCGTACTAGATTTGGATTTTTTGGACAAATTAATCCATACAAGGGAATCGACTTGCTTCTAGAGGCTGTTTCCGGGCTATCCGACGAAGTAAAAGCTAGAATTACCGTAGAGATTAACGGGGCGAATCTGGAACATCAAGATGTGAACTTTCAAGCTAGTTTTAAAAAATTATATGCGCCACTTAAAGAAGAAGGGATCGTCCATTTCGTCGGCCCATACCTTAGAAACGACTTGCCGAATCGGATGGCTCGAATCGATTGGTTACTAGTTCCATCGATATGGTGGGAAAACTCACCCATGGTGATTCAAGAAGCTTTCGCGCTGGGGCGACCAGTAATATGTTCAAACATCGGTGGCATGGCTGAGAAGGTCCGCCATGGTGTAGATGGTTGGCATGTTGAAGCTCGAAGTGTACGAGAATGGAGTGAGGCGCTCAGCTACCTATCTAGTGAAAATTCATGCTGGCAGGAATTATATGACGGCATTACTGAACCTCTAACTTATCGAGATTGCGTGGATGCTCATTTGGAGATCATATGACAGTAGATGAAACACTTTACACTGACGAACTCATACCTTCGCTAGGCTTCTTCGGGTCTTCAGACATAAATAGCCTTTCGGTTAAACCGGACGTGCTAGTGTACGGAATTCGCCTAATATTAGGTTCCGCAATCCCAGAAATCATGAATCTTCGAGCTATTGAGGTGAGAAATTCTGGGAATTTGATTGATCTAATTCCGCACTTAAAGAAAATTAACTTAAGTAGTGATTATTTTGAACGCAATGAAGCTAGCGCACTAGAGTTATTGACAGGAAAAGGCATCCATTCAAAACGAGAGGTTTCGCCAAGCTGGCAGATAGAATTTAACTCGCCGCTGAAAATAGATTTAATTCAAGTTTTCAACCGCCGGGATGAATGGGGAAGACGTTCTAGCTCTCTTAAAATAATGATTAAAGAGAATGATGAATCTTGGAATGAAGTTTACTCGGGCCATTCCCCGAATAGAGTGTGTAAAGTTATTAACGATGTACTTTTAATGTCGCGTTTTATTGATTGCTCTGGGGTAAAAAACCCTGGAGAGGTCAAACTTAAGCTAATCAATTCAATCAGCCAGAACTTACGTGCCGGCACAATTTCAATTACTGATTCAAAATGGGAAAGCGCCATTCAGTTAACCAGGATTTGGGATCCTGATGAGTTATCTGAGCAAGAATGGGACATCATTTCCGCGAAAATTCTTTTTGATAAGATAATTAGTAAAAAAAGTGACCTTTCAGATTACGCATTTATTTTGGCGACTAAGAGAAAAATTCTGCTTCTTAAAGATGCAATAAATAGAGTTGCCGTTCCCTCCGGTCTTGGTAGGTTTGGCATAACTAGGCATGGGTTGCAATCTGCAAAACTTGAAACCCACCGAGACGCTTTTATGCTTTTATTAGAAAATGTACTACAACATCTTGAAGAAAAAAGTCTAGAACCTTTCATCTCATACGGTACTCTTTTAGGTGCGAAACGTGAAGGAAAATTTATAAGTCACGATGATGACGTTGACGTTGTTTACTTGTTGCGAGGAGTGACAGAGGATGAACGTCTACAGGAAATGGATAACTTATTTTCATCATTGCAGAATACTGGTCACCTCGTCAATCGAAGTAAAGGTGGTATGAATGCTCACGTGTTCGACAAGGGACGCGATATTGTTATAGATATCTTCCCATGTTGGATTCAGGACAGTCGTCTATTCTTGCATATGGAAAATATGGTAATTCGAGATATCCGAGCTGACATGGTCTATCCTAGATCAAAAATAATACTAAATGATTGCACTATGCCAGCACCGTGCAATGTCGATGATTTTTTACAAGAGCGATATGGGAACGGTTGGCAAGTATCCGATCCGTACTTTGAATGGCACTGGAAGTTGAAGGAAGATTAGGATGACGACTGTTATTACATATGGTACTTTTGACCTATTCCACGTTGGACATGTTAACCTTTTAAAAAGATTAAGTAGCTTAGGCGATCGACTCATCGTCGGATGCTCTACCGACGAATTTAATCTCGAAAAAGGGAAAAAGGCTCTTATTCCTTATGAGCATAGAGCGAAGATTCTCAGTTCTTGTCGTTACGTAGATAGCGTTTTTCCTGAATCGACTTGGGACCAAAAACCTGATGATATAATGCGGGAAAAAGCTGATATATTTGCGATGGGGAACGATTGGTCGGGGAAATTCGATTACCTAAGTGATATTTGCAGAGTGATTTACCTGCCGCGAACTGAAGATATCTCATCAACAGAACTTCGAAGCATAGTGCATGCGTACAGGCAGGATGAAATACAGCAAGTTAAAACTGCGGTATCAAGTCTTAGTCAAATGATAGAAAAACTATAAGCATTGGTGAAATTAGGGATATTTTTTAAATATCCTTTCGAGATTAACTGATTAGTATAAAAAGTATTCGAAATTTTTAAATTAAATTGGAGACACAATGTCATCATTTAATAAGAATCCCGGCATCTCTATTCAGCATGCCATTCCACCGCTTCATACTGAGTCTTGGATTGAATCGCCGGTTGTCATCCAAGCCACGCTTGCGGAGAATAATTTAATTCAAATTGGTGGATTTACCGGCATATATGGTGGACGTCTAGGTCATTGCCGGATTGGGCGATATTGCTCGATAGCTGCAGATGTGAACATTGCGGCCGATCAGCATCCTATAGATTGGTTATCAACATCAATGTTTCAATATGTCCCCAATATTCACAATTGGGGGAACTGGCTTAAGGAACAGGGGGAGTCTTATACTCCACCAAATAACCGATTTTCTTCTAATAGTGCTGTAACTATTGGAAACGATGTGTGGATTGGGCAAGGCGTGTTCATAAAGTCGGGAGTTACAATAGGTAATGGCGCCATCGTTGCAGCGCGAAGCGCTGTTGTAAGTGATGTCCCACCGTATGCCATAGTCGCTGGCGTCCCGGCGAAAGTTAAACGATATCGATTCACGCCAGATATAATCGAGAGACTAAATACCCTTCAATGGTGGAATTATCGAATTCAAGACATTTCTAATACGCTTGATTACTCAGATGCACTAAAGACCTTAGAGATATTGGAGGAGCAAGTTGGTGCAAAAAAAATCGCGCTATTTGAGTATCGCAAACATTCGCTAGTCACTGAATTTTGAATTCGATTTAATTAATTGCAATAGCTCCTTGTATTTTCTTTCAAAGATAAAAAATGCAAGCATCTGCGAAAAGGTTTTTTAACGTTACAGCTATATTGACCTTTATTTAATCAATCAATATGGCGCAGGCGACAGCTCGCAGTAATCGAGTTACGCAGCAACTAGCGCCTCTGATTTGCCGAACGCTATTATCAGGATACCTCTTTTCCAGCGGCTTTCGCCTGCTTCTGATGTCAGTGAAATAAGCTGACCCGAAATCAGCTTGGCTTGGGCCGGTTTGTTGCTTAACAGTGAAGATGCTAGGTTCTTACTGCCATCAGCGGGATGGTTACGTACCCCTAGCGGTCGCATTGCAGCGCTATCAGTGCTCATCTTCTGCTAACGAAGTGGGATGCAGCGGGAATTGCCGTGTAGCTCATTACTCTACCAGCGGAAGTTATGGTTTCCATCGAAAAAATGATTTATGCCGACCTTTAAAAACTCGCTGCCCGGTGTTCCTAGTATTGAACATCCTCTGTTCGCGCGCATATTCGACGAGTCCATCGATCCAGAAACCCGTCGCATAGCCTTCGAACTGGCAATCAAAGGCTACGCAGTACTGGACTTCCCCGATCAGGATTTCGATTCGATGGCCGAGTCGATCAAGCAAAAGCTTCACCCCCACTACGATTTTGAGGGCTGGCGTGACCACGGCCACAAAGCTGGCGTCAGCCTGCGCGTCCAGGACGCATGGGAGTTCGACGACAACGTCAAGCGCATTGCGTGCAACGAGAAGGTGCTGGCCCTGCTGTCACAACTGTATGGCCGCCAGGCCTGGCCCTTCCAGACACTGAACTTCCCGGTTGGTACCCAGCAGCACTTTCACACGGACTCGATCCACTTCAGCTCCAGCCCTGAACGCTTCATGTGCGGTGTCTGGGTCGCCATGGAAGATATCGATGCATCCAATGGCCCACTAATGTACTTCCCCGGCAGCCATCGCTGGCCGATCTATACGAATGAGCACATCGGAAAGTGTATTGCGGAGTTGGAAGGTACCAAGTCACAGGCCATTTACGAGTCGATGTGGCGCGACCTGGTAGAAGCACATGACGCGCAACCGGATTACTTCCATGCGAAGAAGGGACAGGCGCTGATCTGGGCGGCCAACCTGATGCATGGCGGCACGAAGCAACTCGATCCGAGCCGCACCCGCTGGTCTCAGGTCACCCATTACTTTTTCGATGACTGTGCGTATTACACGCCCATGATGTCCGACCCCTTTTATGGCAGCATCGCGTTCCGTACGCTCACCAATATCGTGACGGGTGAACCTGTCCCCAACCGTGTCGCCGGTTATGAGATACCCGAGAGTTTTATTGAAGCGACAACGCCGGGGCAAACAAACTGGCATGCGGCGCCCGCCTTTGATCCCCAGCTGTACCTGCTGGCCAATCCGGATGTGGCAGCAGCTGGCGTCGATCCAGAGCAGCACTACCTGGAGCATGGGAAGCGTGAAAAGCGCCGGCTCCGTCCCTGAGCTGAAGCAGTGGTGGCCATGCGTCGATGCACGGCCGCTACCTGGCTCAGCCGCGCAATAGACGCGATGACGCCTTGTCCGGCCGCGAGTCAGGGAACAACACCTGCGCAGTGCGTTGCGGATCAAGCAAAAACGCATCGGCGCAGGCTTGCGCCACCAGCGTGTCAAGGCCGAGGGTCGGTCGCAAGTCACGATTGTCGAGCAGGTCAGCGGCAGCAAGTCCGGGCCAGTCTGCGACGATCTTCCCGCCTCTCACCGCACCGCCAATCAGCATGGCAGCCGATGCAGTTCCATGGTCGGTCCCGCCCGTGCCATTTACCGCGACGGTGCGCCCGAATTCGGTGGCAACGAGAATCGTCGTCTGGCGCCACGCATCGCCAAGCCCCTGCTGCAGTCCGCTGATCAAGTCATCGAGGTTGTTCAGCTGCGTGGCCATGCGCCCTTTTTGCGCACTGTGCGTATCCCAGCCGTTCGTTTCGATCATGGCAATTCGAGGGCCATCTGCGCGCGCCAGAAAGCCGGCAGCGACCTTGCCCAGTTCAGCCGGCGACTGCTGGCCCTTGCCGCCGGTAGCTGCGCCGGCCATGCCCTGCGCCTTGAGCGCCGTTGACCAGAGTCCGCTCAGCTGGGCATCGCCTTCGTACAGCTTCTGCACGCGCAGCAGCAGATCGTCGTTGGCGTGCGGCAGGCCGGATGGCGCGTACGACGCGACATCGATCGCGCCGCGCAGCGCCAGCGGCAGTGTGGGCGCAAAGGCGATGGCCTGATTGCTGCGCCGTGGCAGCATGCCGGCCAGCCGGTTCATCCAGCCGTCCTTGATGTCGAACGGCGCTTTGCCGCCCGTCTCGAGGACATTTTGCGCGTCGAAGTGCGAGCGATCACGGTACGGTGACGCCACCGCATGAAACAGGCTGGCCTGCCCTGCCTTGTACAGATCGGCAATGCCGGTCAGCGACGGGTGCAGCGCAAACGTGCCGTCCAGCTTCAACGCTTCGGCGGGATCGATGGCAAGCGCGCCGCGCAACCTGGCATACGCAGGGTCGGCGTAAGGGATCAGCGTGTGCAAGCCATCGGCGGCGCCACGCTGGATGATGAACACGAAGCGGCGCTCGGTGTCGGCGCCGGCAAATGCGATCCGGGGCGCGGCAAGCAATGCGGCTGCGCTGGACATAAAACCTCGTCGGTTGAGCATGTTTTACCTTCTCAGGAATTCAGGCGATGCCAATAGCAACGCGAGCGCGTTAGCCGGGCTTTCTGCCTGGGCAATCGCGGTTGCGGTCGCGCCGCTCAAGCTACCCGGCAGCACACGCGGCGCCAACGCGCGCGCGTCGATCTTGCTGCCAAACTCCGTGGCCAGGCGCTGCGCGATTTCTACCCGGCGCAGCAGCGCATCGGGCGCCGCCCAGGTCGCAGTCACATCGCCATAACCGGCCGGCGAACCGGGCCGCCAGACGGGCTGGCCAAGCCGGGCCATCAGAAACTGGATGCGCGCCGCCGGCACGGACTGCACGCCCATGGCGCGCAGACCGGACAGCGTCCAGTCCCATGGCGACTTGAACTTGGCGGCCACTGGCGGCAAATCACCGGCTGCGCTCACCAGTTCCCGGTACAGCGCCGGCAAGTCGCCGCCGGTCTGCAGAAACCGGTCCGCCAGCCGCTTGACCAATGCCGGCGGTGGATCGTCGGTGATGAAGTGGCGCGCCAGCTTGGTGGCGATGTGGCTGGCTGTGGCCGGCGCGCTGGCCAGATCGCGCAGGATGGCCGTTGCCTGCTGCTGCCCATCGTCGGCATAGCTGCGGCCAAGCACCGTCCGCACGCCGGGCTCGTGCTGGTTTGGCTGGAACCGGAAGGTTTGCTCGGCGTCCTCAAGCGACTGCTGCCCAGGCAACGTCCAGCCGGTCAGCGCGCGGGCGAATTCCAGCACGTCGGCCTGGGTGTAGCCGCTGCGCACGCCCAGCGTGTGCAGTTCGAGAATTTCGCGCGCCAGGTTTTCGTTCAGGCCACGGGTCGGGCGATCCGGCGCTTTCGCGCTGGCCCGGCGCGCGGCGACGCTGTCCGGCCCGGTCGACACGGACTGGTCGAGATACAGCAGCATGGCGGGATGGCGTGCCGTGGCGAGCAGCAAATCCTCGAACCGCCCCAGTACATGGGGCCGGATGGCATCGGCCTCGAAGCTGGCGGCAAAGCCAAGCACGGGTACTTTGTCGACCGAGATCGCAAAATGGTTGGCCCAGAAGTGGGTCAGGCGCTCGACGAATGGCGTGCTGCTCTGCAGAGCGCTGTTGGTGCGCGCTTCCACGCCGGCCAGATAAGCTGCCCTGCCAGCGCGCTGATAAGCTTCACGAACGCTGGCACGCTGCGCCTCGGGTGCGTTGCGGATGGCGGCTTGCTGCTCGGTCCACTGCGCGGTGAGCCTCGGGGTGCGCTCGATGGCGCGCCATGGTGGCGGCAACGGCTCGTAATCATCGAGCTGCGCCAGCAACCAGCGCCGTGGATCGGCAACGGGCTGGTCGTCCGGTCGCGCACCGAGGCCCAGGCGGTTGCGCGCAATGGAATCGTTGATCATGCACCGAGTATAGAACCGGAACTGTCCTGGCAGGTCATACCGGCATGGTTGGTCTGTAACTGTCCGTAACGGCTGGTGCGGCAGTGCGTGCAGAAATTCTTTTATATTTGTGTCATTACAACAGTGTGGGCGCAAATACATTCGCACAAATCTATATAATATGGCCTCGTCCCCTCGAGCCCACCATGTCCCACGACCCTTCTCCGCACGACGTACGATCCGCCTTCAAACGCGAACTCATTTCTGCCAATCTCTGGCGCACCCGCATCGTCGTCGTCGGCACGGCTTCCATCGCCGGCCTTGTGGTCGTGGCGTTTACCTGGCTGGCCGAGCTGGCATTTGGCCAGTTCAACAAGATCGCCGACTTCGCCTGGTGGGTGCCCCTGATCTGGACGCCGCTCCTGTGCGCCGCCATCGTCTGGGTCACCCGGCGCTTCGTGCGCGGCGCAGGTGGTTCCGGCATTCCGCAAGTGATGGCGGCGCTTGACCCGGCTCTGTCCGGCGGCCGGCGGCCCCTGCTCGTGTCCCTGAAAATCAGCTTTGCCAAGATCGGCCTGACCTCGGCGGGCCTGTTGGGCGGGCTGTCGCTGGGACGTGAAGGGCCATCCGTCCAGATCGCGGCCGGCGTGATGCTCGCCGCGCGCCGCTGGCTGCCGCGCGGCAGCGGCATCAGCGCCCATTCGCTGCTGGTGGCAGGCGGCGCGGCCGGTATTGCGGCCGCGTTCAACACGCCGCTGGCGGGGATCATGTTTGCGATCGAAGAATTGTCACGCGCACCCGAGCAGCGCAATAGCGGCCTGATCGTCGCGGCCATCGTGCTGGCCGGCCTGATCGCCGTGTCCGTCCATGGCAATGGCCCGCACTTCGGCGTCATCCATCCGGGGCCGATCGGGCTGTCGCTGCTGTGGCCGGGCTTGCTGGCCGCCGTCGTCTGCGGCTTTGCCGGCGGCCTGTTCGCGCGCGTGCTGATCGCCAGCCTGCGGGGTGTCTCGCCCGACCTGCCCACGCGCTGGCGTGCCCGTTATCCGGTGCGCTTCGCACTGGGCTGCGGCTTCCTGATCGCGGTCATCGGCGTGCTCAGCGGCGGTGCGACCTACGGCAGTGGCAACGAAGCCACGCGCAGCCTGCTGGAGAACGAAGCCAATGTGCCGGCAGCGTTTGCGCTGTTCAAGTTTGTCGCGACCTGGCTCACCGCCTGGTCGGGCGTGCCAGCCGGTATCTTCGCGCCATCGCTGTCGATCGGCGCGGCCATGGGTCAGAACATCGCTTCGCTCACCGGCTACCCGCATGGCGCGGCGCTGATTGCGCTGGGCATGGTCGGTTTTTTGGCCGCCGCCACGCAGGCGCCGCTGACGGCCTTCATCATCGTCATGGAAATGGTCGATGGCCACAGTATGGTGCTCAGCCTGATGGCCTGCGCGGTCGTTGCCAGTACGGTCTCGCGCGTGCTTACGCCGCCGTTGTACAGCGCGCTGGCGACGATCCAGTTGCCGCCGCGCCCCGTTCACCCGGCGAGTCCGGGCGAACCGCCGGACCGTACGCCATGACGCGCAGCCCGCGCCGTAGCGTGGGCGGCATGTCAAATAATTACGTTATAATCCGACCAGGGTGTTCATGCCGCCAGGCATGACAGGATTTGCGCTGGTCGGGCCGCCACGCGGGCCATTACGCGACCACCATGCACCTGCACTTCTACCAGGCTTACGGGCCAACATCCGCTGTCCACGACCCGATCGGCCGCCATGGCCGGGTCTTGCCGTACCTCTCGTCACACCTCACGCCCTACCCTACTTTCACGAGCGCCCCGGCAGCAGCTGCGCCGCCTCATTCCACACGGGGGTTGCCAGATGACGCCCAAGCACTTTTGGAGATTCACCATGCGCATTGAAAAGCGTCTATCGAACACGTTCAAGGAATTCGCCGCGTCCGGCAAGGCGGGCGGCACGATCCTGATCCTGTGCACCATCCTGTCGCTGATGGTCGCCAATTCACCGTGGGGTGCGCCGTACCTGGCGTTCTGGCAGATCAACCTGGCCGGCCTGAGCGTCGAACTGTGGATCAACGATGCGCTGATGGCCATCTTCTTCCTGTTGATTGGCCTGGAACTGCAGCGCGAACTGAACAACGGTGAACTGTCCGACCTGCGCAATGCGCTGCTGCCGATCATTGCTGCGGCGGGCGGTGTGGCGGTGCCGGCGCTGATTCACTTCACGCTCAATGGTGGCACGCACACCCAGCCGGGCATGGGCATTCCGATGGCCACCGACATCGCATTTGCGCTGGGCGTGCTGGCCCTCTTGGGCAGCCGGGTGCCGGCGTCGCTCAAGATTTTCCTGACCGCGCTGGCCGTCATGGACGATCTGGCGGCCATCATCGTCATTGCCGTGTTCTATACGGCAGAGCTCAAGGTCGGCTACCTGGTTGGCGCGCTGGGCATGTTCGTCGCCTTGTTCCTGATGAATCGCCGCCTGCGGGTGCTGGCGCTGTGGCCCTATCTGCTGGGCGGTGCCGTGATGTGGTTCCTGATGCTGATGTCGGGCGTACACGCAACGATTGCCGGCGTGCTGCTGGCCTTCACCATCCCGTATTCGCACACGCAGGACGATCCCGCGTCGCCCGCCCACCGCATGGAGCATGTGCTGCACACGCCGGTCGCTTTCCTGATCCTGCCCATCTTTGCGCTGGCCAATACCGGCATCGTGATCGGCGCCGGCTGGGCCGGCGAACTGATGTCGTCGAACAGCATGGGCATCATCGCCGGTCTGGTCGCCGGCAAGCCGGTCGGCATCTTCCTGTTCACCTTTGCCGCCGTGATGCTCGGCGTGTGCCGCCTGCCGCTCGATCTGGCATGGCGCCACGTGATCGGCGCCGGCCTCTTGGGCGGGATTGGCTTCACGATGTCGATCTTCATCACCAACCTGGCCTTTGTCGGTGAGGCCGAGATCATCAACGCGTCGAAGATGGCGATCCTGGCGGCGTCGCTGGCGGCGGGCATTCTGGGCTTCGTCTGGCTCAAGCTGTTCGGCGCACCGGCCGAAGGCGATACCGATCCGGACACCATGGATTTCGATGACGGCACCACGGACACCGGGCCAACCCGGGCAGCATGACCACCATCCTGCACCCGGCCAGGGTCGTCGTCCTGCTGTTTGCAGGCGCGATCCTGGCCGGCACGCTGCTGCTGATGCTGCCACTGGCCAGCGCCAGCGGCCATGGCGCGCCGTTCATGGTGGCGTTCTTCACGGCGGTATCGGCCGTGTGCGTCAGCGGCATGGCCGTGGTCGATACGGGCACCTACTGGTCGGGGTTCGGCCAGGCGTCGATCATGGTGTTGTTCCAGCTGGGCGGTTTCGGCATGATGACGGCGGCCACGCTGCTTGGCCTGATGGTCAACCGTTCGTCGCGCCTGCGCACGCGCCTGATCGCGCAGACCGAAACGCGCTCGCTGGGCATGGGCGACATCGCGAGCGTGGCCCGGGTCGTGCTGACCGTGTCGGTGCTGCTGCAACTCGTGATCGCCGGCATCCTGTTCGTGCGGCTGCGCGCCGGGCACGATCTGGCGTGGGGCGACGCGGCGTGGAGCGCCCTCTTCCACGCCGTCTCGGCGTTCAACAACGCCGGCTTTTCACTGCATGCCGACAGCCTTACCCGCTATGCGAGCGATGCGCTGGTGCTGCTGCCGATCATGATCGCCATCGTGGTCGGCGGCATTGGTTTCCCGGTGCTGCACGACCTGCGCCACCGCTTGCGCGATCCGCGCCACTGGTCGCTGCACACCAAGCTCACCCTCACCGGCACGCTGTTTTTGCTCGTGGGCGGCTTCGTCACGGTGCTGCTGTTTGAGTGGAACAACGCTGCCACGCTGGGCGCCCTGTCGACGCCCGACAAGCTGATGAACAGCATGTTCATCTCGGTGGCGTCGCGCACGGCGGGCTTCAACACCGTCGACTACAGCGCGCTGACACCCGAGACCTGGGCGCTGCACTATTTGCTGATGTTCATCGGTGGCGGCAGCGCGGGCACGGCGGGCGGCGTCAAGGTCGCCACCGTCATGATCCTGGTTTTGCTCGTCGTGGCCGAAGCGCGCGGCCAGTCCGATACCGAGGCCTTTGGCCGGCGGGTCGGGATGGCGGCGCAGCGCCAGGCCGTCACTGTGCTGGTGCTCGGTAGCGTGATCGTGGCGCTGGGCACGGTGGCGCTGCTGCGGATCTCGCATTTTCCGACCGATCAGATTATCTTTGAAGTCATCGCGGCCTTTGGCAGCGCCGGCCTGTCCACCGGCATCACGGCCCAGCTGCCGGCATCCGGCCAGGTGGTGCTGGCCTTACTCATGTTCATCGGCAGGGTCGGCACGATCACCCTCGCGACCTCGCTCGTTCTGGGCAAGCGGCGCATGCCCTATCGTTATCCGGAGGACCATCCAATTGTTGGGTAGAATTTTCACAGAACAGTTCGCTTTTTCGGCGGGCGACAGCGTCGTCGTGATCGGCCTGGGCCGCTTTGGCGGCGCGGTCGCGCAATCGCTGATGCGCCTGGGGCACGACGTCATGGGCATCGACCGCAAGGAAGAGCTGGTGCAGCTCTGGAGCGAGCGGCTCACGCACGCCGTGCAGGCAGATTCCACCAACGAGAACGTGATGCTGCAGCTGGGCGTGGCCGACTTTTCGCACGCCATCGTCGCCATCGGCTCGGACCTGGCGGCCAGCCTGATGACGCTGATGGTGCTGTCCGAACTGGGCATCAAGGATATCTGGGTCAAGGCGATGACGCCCGAGCACGGCCAGATCGCGCAGCGCATCGG
>Ga0308158_10002256_pt1 | contig 18535 bp, 19 predicted proteins | sample PhyBR2_FD_201038 | JGI IMG/M metagenome (GOLD analysis project Ga0308158, IMG submission 201038) | Phyllosphere microbial communities from UC Gill Tract Community Farm, Albany, California, United States - DLSLB.R2 | ecosystem: Host-associated > Plants > Phyllosphere > Unclassified | place: USA...
CGCCGATCCGTCCGTTCCGCTGTTTGATCCAATTCCGTCATGGCCTGCATCCGACACAGCTTCGATCATGCACTTTTAGGTGCCGAACGTTGATTTTCCGTTTCAAGCCGGTTCAGAAATTTAACAACAAGTAAAAGGGCTTCGATTAGGGACCAGTTGCACCAGCGCTGGCGCCGGCAGCGGCGGTCGTGTCGCTGTGCTGCTCGCAGTTCGGCGTGCAGGACAAAACCGTGCGCTCCGTCTGGCGGAACACGCGCACCGTGTTGGCTTCGTCGATGGAGACCAGGATGCTCTGATCGAGAATGGCATTGCCGTCCACATCGAGAAGGACGAGATTGGTGCTGCCGAAGCTGCGGCCTGTCAGCACGATGGTCTTTGCGTCGGCGACCGTCGCATCCGCCACCTTGGCATTGCCGACGATGACCTTGCTGACGGGACGATCGAGCTTCAATACCCGCGCCTGGTCCATATAGACCCTGAGCATCTGCTGCTGCTGGGCGAAGGCCGGGGCGTAGACAGTTGCGCAGGCCGCGGCGGCGGCAAGTACACTGGCAAGGACTAGCCTTATGCCGCTCGATGACATCTGGATTCTCTCACGATCACGACGGTAACTTACCGGGAGCATAGAAAAAAATGGTGCATGAAATCTTAATACACGGGCAACCCTGTCCATAACGAGACGTTAACGCACCCTCATCAGTACAGTAATGACGCAAACCGCGCTCACGAGAGCGGATCAGGTAACGGCCCCGAGCGCCCGCTCATCAGGAATCCCTTATTCAGCAGTAACTTCCGCACGATATTTAAATTTCTAAAGAACTACTGAAACGGTTACTTACCATAACGCCGACCGCTCCTTCATTTACATATTAGTAACCCATTTTTTTAAGCCGATTGAAAGAGCGGTTCGTTAGGTTGTGCTCATCCGATCAACGGCAAACAGTTGGCGGACGTGCTGAACATCAACTGGAGTTAGGAGTTATCATGACCAAGCTTATGAGCCGTTTTCTGAAAGACGAATCCGGCGCGACCGCAATTGAATACGGCCTGATCGCAGCGCTCATTTCCGTAGCGCTCATCACCGGCGCGACCGCACTCGGCAACAAACTGAACCTCATGTTCAACGGCCTGTCGAGCACGATCGCTTCCAAGACGCCGACCTGATATCGCCCTCGGCGACACGATATACGCCAGACCTTAACGGGTCTGGCGCTAAACATGGGCTCACGCGAACACGCGGTGGGCCTTTTGTCTTAAGGATCGATAGCAGAATGATCGCAGCTTCCGTTTTTGTGATATTCCCGCTGTGCCTCGCAATCGCGGCATTTTCCGATCTGTTCACGATGACGATCCCGAACAGGATCTCCATCATCCTCATCGTGTCTTTCTTCGCCATCGCAGTTTTCACCGGCATGCCGCTTGCCGCGATCGGCAATCATGCCGCCGGCGCGCTTGCCGTGTTTGTCGTCTGCTTCGTTTTGTTCGCAACCAACACCATGGGCGGCGGCGACGCCAAGCTTCTGACGGCATCGGCACTCTGGTTCGGCCTTAACCCCGCTATCGTCGAGTTTCTCGGCTATGTCGGCATTTTCGGTGGCCTGGTCACCCTGATCATCATGATGATCCGCACGCAGGCAGACACCATCCTGGCGATCGGCCTTCCGGTTCCGAACTCGATCCTCATGGCCAAGAAGATCCCCTATGGTATCGCCATAGCGATCGGCGGTTTTCTGGCATTTCCGTCTTCGCCGGTATTTATGACCGCGCTGGAAGGCTTGAAATAAAGGCGCTTAAGCGCTCGTTAACCTAAGATCGAAGTCTTTCGTTAACTATAATTACACCAATTGGAGCCAATTCTCCGGAACGAATATTTCGATTCCTTGGGGAACGCCTGATGAAACCCGCCCGCATTTTGATCCTTGGAGTGGCCGTTGTGGCCGCCGGTCTGGCCGGCGTTCTGGCGATGAGCCTTGCCGGCCGCGGATCGGTCGTGACCCAGGTCCAGCAGGTGGTCGAGAAAGAGCCGACCGTCAACGTTCTGGTCTCCAGCGCCAATCTGCCCGTCGGCGCGCGGCTCGACGACAAGTCCGCGCACTGGATGGCATGGCCGACAGGCGGGGTCGTTCAGGGCTTCATCACCGAAACCGACAAGCCGGAAGCCATCAAGGACCTGCAGGGCGCCGTGGTGCGCATGCCGATCTTCGAGGGTGAGCCGATCCGGGCCGAAAAGATCGCCGATTCCAATAGCCGCATCATGTCGTCGCTGCTGCCATCGGGCAAGCGCGCGGTCGCCACCGAAATCTCGGTCGCAACCGGCGCCGGCGGCTTCATCCTGCCGAACGACCGCGTCGACCTGATCATGGTGCGCAAGGAAAAGAACGGCGACAAGTATCTGACCGAGACCGTGCTCAACAACGTGCGCGTACTCGCGATCGACCAACAGGTTCAGGAAAAGGACGATGGGTCCAAGGCGGTGGTCGGCACGACCGCAACGCTGGAGCTGACGCCTGACCAGACCAAGGTTCTGGCGGTTGCCCAGCAGATGGCCGACCGCCTGTCGCTGGCGCTGCGCTCGGTCGCCGACGCCCGCGAGCCGGACACCAAGGCCGCCGATTACCTGCTTAGCGGCGACAATGGCAGCTCCATCGTTCAGGTCATCAAGTCAGGCGCCATCGTCACCGACAGCGCGCCTTCGAAAGCCGAGTAGAGGAAACGGACATGGGCAACTCAACACGGCACATGAAACATCTGATGGCAGGCTGCCTGTCGCTGACGATCGGCTACACCGGCGTCGCGCCCAGCTTCCTCGACCCCATCGTCGGCGTCAGCACGGCTGAGGCCGCCGCCGACGGCATGGTCAATATCACCCAGACGGGCCCGGGCGCGCATCGCGCCCTCAAGCTCGGCCTGAAAAAGGCTATCGTCATCGACCTTCCCGTCGATGCACACGACATTCTCGTTTCCGATCCGAGCATGGCCGACGCGGTGACGCGCTCCTCGCGGCGCATCTACCTGTTCGGCAAGACGGTCGGGCAGACCAACATCTTCATCTTCGGCGCCGACGGCCAGCAGATCGTCAGCCTCGACATCGCGATCGAGCGCGACGTCAGCGGGTTGCAGAACAACCTGCGCCGCTTCATTCCCGATTCCAACATCAACGTCGAGATCGTCTCGGACAACATCGTGCTGACGGGTACCGTTCGCACGCCGCAGGACGCAGCACAGGCCGCTGATCTGGCCGGTGTCTTCCTGAAGGGCGGCGAGGCGACGACGCGCACGGAGACCGCCAGCAGCCAGGGTGGCGGCGACGGATCGGTGGCGCTGTTCGCGGAAAGCCGCCAGCAGTCGCAGGTGATCAACCTGCTGCAGATCGAAGGCGAGGATCAGGTCACGCTGAAGGTGACGATCGCCGAAGTTCGCCGCGAAATCCTGAAGCAGATCGGTTTCGACAATCTTGTCTCCAACTCCGGCGGCCTCAGCGTCGCGCAGCTTGGCGCGCCGAACGCCAGTGCCGCGACCGCAACCGTCGGCGGCGGTCTGGCGGCGCTGTTCAAGAGCTCGATCGGCAAGTACGACATCTCGACCTATCTGAGCGCGCTGGAACAGGCAAAGGTCGTGAAGACGCTTGCCGAGCCCACGCTGACGGCAATTTCCGGACAGGCGGCAACCTTCAACTCCGGCGGCCAGGTTCTCTATTCGACGACCGACAACGACGGCAACGTCACCGTCGTACCCTACAACTACGGTATCAACCTGGCCTTCAAGCCTGTCGTCCTGTCTTCGGGCCGCATCAGCCTGGAGATCAAAACCAACGTGTCGGAGCCGGCACCTTCGGTTACCGGCTCGGCACCAACTTACCAACGCCGTTCGGCCGAGACATCCGTCGAGCTTCCTTCCGGTGGCTCGATCGCACTGGCCGGTCTCATCCGCGACAACGTCTCGCAGACATCGAACGGAACGCCTGGTGCCAACAAGATCCCGCTGCTGGGCACGCTGTTTCGCCAGCGCACGGTCGAGCGCGACGAGACGGAGCTCGTGATCATCGCGACGCCCTATCTCGTGCGTCCGGTCGCCCGCAACCAGCTGAACCGGCCTGACGACAACTTCAGCCCGGAGAACGACGGCGCGGCATTCTTCATGAACCGCGTCAACAAGGTCTACGGCGGTAAGACGCCGGTCGCCGACGCCCAGTTCCACGGTTCAATCGGGTTCATCTACAAATGAGCGAAGCGGGATCAGCAATGGCACAACACAGAGACACGCCGATGGCCAAGATCAAGACCAGCGCCCGTCACCGCGGCTTTTCGACACCGCTGATCGCGGCCGCCGCAATCGCGGCCGCCCTGCTTTCGGGCTGCGCCTCGCGCGACGACCTAACGACGGGCGGTATTCCTGACGATTACCGCCAGCGCCATCCGATCGTGGTGACCGAAGCCGAGCAATCGGTCGATATTCCGGTTGCCTCGACCGACCGTCGGCTCAACACCGCGCAACGCGACATGATCCGCGGCTTCGCGCAGAACTACGGCTCGCGCGCCACCGGCCCGGTCTACCTCTTGACGCCGGAGGGGTCGCCGAACTCCAACGCCGCCCGCCAGCTGCGCGGCCAGGTACGCGCCGAACTCTCCGCCCGCGGCATCGCGAGCTCGAAGATCGTCAACAGCTCCTACGTGACGCTCGACGCCAAGGACGCGGCGCCGATCCGCCTCACCTTCGTCGGCACCACGGCGATGACCTCGCAGTGCGGCCAGTGGCCGAAGGACATGATCAACGACTTCAGCAACCAGAATTACTATAATTTCGGCTGCGCGACGCAGAACAACCTCGCGGCACAGATCGCCAACCCCGAAGATCTCGTCGCGCCGCGCGGCATGACGCCGATCGACGCAACGCGCCGCAACGCCGCCATCAAGGAATATCGCGAACGCACATCCACGATCGAAGAAGTCGGCGGCACCGCCGCCGGCAGCTTCTGATCAGACCAGGATTGACGATGAGCACGGTTGAATACGACATTTCAAACGCCGCCGACCTCCAGCAGGCCGAAGATGCCATGCGCATGGGCGAGCTGGAAAACATGCGCCCGCTGCCGCGCATCTCGGTGCATGCCTTCTGCGAGAGCGAGGAGCTGCAGCGAGTGATGGAGCGCTGCGGCAGCGATCGCCGCATGTCGAAGGTCAGCCTGCGCATCACCAGCGGCGGCATAGCGGCCGCGGCCAACATGTTCGCCAGCGCGCCGACGCCGAACCTGATCATTCTCGAGACGCGCGCCAATAGCGCCGGCCTGCTCAACGAGCTGGCGCCGCTCGCCGCCGTCTGCGACCCCTCGACCAAGGTCATCATCGTCGGCTACCACAACGACATCGCGCTCTACCGCGAGCTGATCCGCAACGGCATTTCCGAATATATCGTGCAGCCGGTCGGCATGGCCGACATCATGACGGCGATGGCGACGATCTTCGTCGATCCGGATGCCGAGCCGCTCGGGCGCAGCATCGCCTTCATCGGCGCCAAGGGCGGCGTCGGCGCCTCGACCATCGCGCATAACTGCGCCTTCGGCATCTCGCGACTGTTTTCGACCGAGACGATCCTCGCCGATCTCGACCTGCCCTACGGAACCGCGAACATCGACTTCGATCAGGACCCGACGCAGGGGATCGCCGAAGCGGTCTATGCACCTGAGCGCCTGGACGAAATGTTCCTCGACCGCCTGCTGACGAAATGCTCCGAGCATCTTTCGCTGCTTGCGGCGCCGTCCATCCTCGATCGCGCCTATGATTTCGACGGACATGCCTTCCAGCCGGTCATGGAGGTGCTGCAGCGCAGCGCGCCGGTGACCGTTCTCGACGTGCCCCACGCCTGGTCCGAATGGACGCGCTCGGTACTCGGCGCCGCCGACGAGGTGGTCATTTGCGCATCGCCGGATCTCGCCAATCTGCGCAACACCAAGAACCTGATCGACGCCCTGCGCAAGATGCGGCCGAACGACAAGCCGCCGCACCTCGTTCTCAACCAGGTGGGCATGCCGAAGCGTCCCGAGATCAGCCCGGCGGATTTCTGCGAGCCGCTGGAATGCGAACCCGTCGCCATCATCCCGTTCGACAGCAACCTGTTCGGAACGGCTGCCAATAGCGGTCGAATGATCTCGGAGATGGACCCTAAATCGCCGACGGCCGAGACCTTCTCGCAGCTGTCGCACATCGTTACCGGGCGCATCGCCGTCAAGAAGGCGAAGAAGAGCAGTCTTCTCGGCCTCCTGAAACGCAAGTAGCCCACCAGGAGTGGAATAAGGCATGTTCGGAAAACGCGGAAACGAAGGATCTGGCAAGGCGGGCGGCACGATCGCGCCACCGCCGCCTGTTGCTGCGCCTTCCTCGTCGACGGCGCCGGCCGTCTTCGTCGAGCCGCAGCGCGAGCAGGCACGCCAGCAGGTGGCGCCGCCGCCGATGCAGACGCCGCAGCGCAAGCGCCCTGCCCGCACCGACGAATATTACGACACCAAGGCACAGGTCTTCTCGGCGCTGATCGACACGATCGACCTGTCGCAGCTCGCCAAGCTCGACGGCGAAAGCGCGCGCGAGGAAATTCGCGATATCGTCAACGATATCATCACGATCAAGAACTTCGCGATGTCGATCTCCGAGCAAGAAGAACTGCTCGACGATATCTGCAACGACGTTCTCGGCTACGGTCCGCTGGAGCCGCTCCTGGCGCGCGACGACATCGCCGACATCATGGTCAACGGCTCCGGCAAGACCTTCATCGAAGTGGGCGGCAAGACGCTGGAATCGGAAGTGCGCTTCCGCGACAACGCGCAGCTGCTCTCGATCTGCCAGCGTATCGTCAGCCAGGTCGGTCGCCGCGTCGACGAATCGAGCCCGATCTGCGACGCCCGCCTTCCCGACGGTTCGCGTGTCAACGTGATTGCGCCGCCGCTCGCCATCGACGGGCCGGCGCTCACCATTCGTAAGTTCAAGAAGGACAAGCTGACGCTCGACCAGCTGGTGCGCTTCGGCGCGATCACGCCCGAGGGTGCGACGCTGTTGCAGATCATCGGCCGCGTCCGCTGCAACATCGTCATCTCCGGCGGTACCGGCTCGGGCAAGACGACGTTGCTCAACTGCCTGACCAACTACATCGACCGCGACGAGCGCGTCATCACCTGCGAGGACACGGCCGAACTGCAGCTGCAGCAGCCGCATGTCGTGCGTCTGGAAACCCGCCCGCCGAATATCGAAGGCGAAGGCGAGATCACCATGCGCGATCTCGTCAAGAACTGCCTGCGTATGCGCCCGGAACGCATCATCGTCGGCGAAGTGCGCGGACCCGAGGTCTTCGACCTCCTGCAGGCGATGAACACCGGCCACGACGGCTCGATGGGCACGATCCACTCGAACTCGCCGCGCGAATGCCTCAGCCGTATCGAATCGATGATCGCCATGGGCGGCTATTCGCTGCCGGCCAAGACCGTTCGCGAGATTATCTCGAACTCGGTCGACGTCATCGTCCAGGCAGCACGTCTTCGCGATGGCTCGCGCCGCATCACCCAGATCACCGAGGTGATGGGCATGGAAGGCGACGTGATCATCACCCAGGATCTCATGCGCTACGAGATCGAAGGCGAAGACGCGGGCGGAAAGATCATCGGGCGGCACAAGTCGACCGGCATCGGCAAGCCGAATTTCTGGGACCGCGCCCGCTATTACAACGAAGAGAAGCGGCTCGCCGCGGCGCTCGACGAAATGGAAGAGAAGTCGAAGGATTAAGATTATGTTCGGTTTCGATCCGATCGTGCTGGGTATCGTGCTGCTCGTGGCCATTTCGGCCGGCGCGGTGTGTTACGGCCTGCTGTTCTCGCGGATGGAAACCGAAAAGAAGGCGGCAAGCCGCGTTAGCCGGGTGGCATCGGCCGAACTCGACAAGCAGAGCGTCAAGGCGGCGCGCGACCGCGTCCAGGAAATGTCTAAGCGCCGCAAGTCGATGCAGGACAACCTGAAGGATCTCGAGAAGCGGCAGCAGGAAAACGCCAAGAAGAAGCTGACGCTGAAATCGCGGCTGACGCAGGCCGGCCTCTCGATCACGCCCGGCCGTTTCTACATGTTCAGCGGTATTTTCGGTCTTGTGCTGATGTTCGTCGCGTTTCTGGCCGGCGCCCCCACCATGGTGGTGCTTGGACTGCCTGTTGTGGCCGGGCTCGGGCTGCCGCGCTGGATCCTCGGCTTCCTGATCAAGCGTCGCCAGAACAAGTTCCTCGACGAATTCCCCAACGCGCTCGATGTCATCGTGCGCTCGATCAAATCGGGCCTGCCGCTGAACGACTCGATCCGGCTGATCGCCAACGAGGGCAAGGAGCCGGTCAAGGGCGAGTTCCGGCGCGTGGTCGAATCCCAGCAGGTCGGCCTCAGCGTGCCCGATGCCTGCACGCGCATGGTCAACCACATGCCGCTGCAGGAGGTGAGCTTCTTTGCGATCGTCATCGCCATTCAATCGCAGGCCGGCGGCAATCTCTCCGAAGCGATCGGCAACCTTTCCAAGGTGCTGCGCGAACGCAAGAAGATGAAGGCCAAGGTCAAGGCGCTTTCCATGGAAGCCAAGGCATCCGCCGTCATCATCGGCGCGCTGCCGTTCATCGTCGCGACGCTCGTCTACATGACCTCGCCGCAATACATGATGGTGCTGTTCACCGACCCGCGCGGTCACTTGATCATGGGCGCTTCGGCGGTCTGGATGTCGATCGGCATCTTCGTCATGCGCAACATGGTCAATTTCGATATCTAACCGAGGCAATGCGATGTCGTCCGATCTTGCGAGTTCCCTGACCGATCCCTCGATGCTGATCGCGGTGCTGGTGGCGCTGGCGGTGTTCGCGACGCTCTACACGCTCGCCATCCCCTTCTTCGAGCGCGGCGATCTCAACCAGCGCATGAAGGCGGTCTCGACGGAGCGCGAACAGATGCGCGCCCGCGAACGCGCGCGCATGAACGCGGAATCGACCGGCAGCAAGGCCTCGCTGCGCACGCAGAACAACCGCTCGGTTCGCCAGATCGTCGAGCGCTTCAACCTGCGCGAGGCGCTGGTCGACGAGAACACGATGAACAAGCTGCGCGCGGCGGGCTATCGCTCGGAAAACGCGCTCAACATGTTCCTGGTCGCGCGCTTCCTCCTGCCCTTCTGCTTTTTCGCGCTGGCGATCTTCTGGGTGTTCGGCCTCGACCACCTTGTCGACAAGCCGACGCCAATCCGCTTTCTGGCGACGCTCTGCTTTGCCTATGTCGGTTTCTATGCGCCGAACATCTTCATCTCCAACAAGATGAAAAAGCGGCAGCATTCGATCAAGCGCGCATGGCCGGATGCGCTCGACCTGATGCTGATCTGCGTGGAATCCGGTATCTCCATCGAGGCCGCCATGCGCCGCGTGTCTGAAGAACTCGGCGAGGCCTCTCCGCCGCTCGCGGAAGAAATGGTGCTGACGACGGCCGAGCTCTCCTTCCTGCCGGATCGCCGCGTGGCGCTCGAAAATCTCGGCACGCGTACGCAGATCCCGATCGTGCAGTCTGTGGTTCAGGCGCTGATGCAGGCCGATCGCTACGGTACGCCGGTCTCGCAGGCGCTGCGCGTCCTTGCCCAGGAAGGCCGCGACGAGCGGATGAACGAGGCGGAGAAGAAGGCCGCCGCGCTGCCGCCGAAGCTTACCGTGCCGATGATCCTGTTCTTCCTGCCGGTTCTGGTCGCCGTCATTCTCGGCCCGGCCGGTATCCAGGTCGCCGACCGGTTCTAAGCGGCTCGACCGAGCATCACCGATTTTTATGATGGACCGCCGCGCGGGGCCGTGTGACATTCGACGACGTCACCCCCACCCACGGACCATCGCCATGTCGTCACTCAGCGTCTTTCTCAGCATTATCGCAACGCTCTCGATCGGCGCGATGAGCCCCGGCCCGAGCTTCGTTCTCGTCTCCAGGATCGCCGTGTCGCGCTCGCGCGTTGACGGGCTTGCGGCGGCGGCCGGCATGGGTCTCGGCGGGGTATTGTTCAGCATCCTGGCGCTGGCGGGGCTGACCGCCCTGCTCTCGCAGTTCGGATGGCTCTATCTGGCGCTGAAGATCATGGGCGGGCTCTATCTCGCCTATATCGCCTATAGGATTTGGCGCGGCGCCGGCGAACCGCTTGAGATCGGCGAGACCACCGCCGCCAACCGCGCCGTCGGCCGCAGCTTCATGACAGCGTTTCTGACACAGGTCAGCAATCCGAAGACGATCGTCGTCTATGCCAGCATTTTCGCGGCTCTCTTGCCGAAGACCATTCCGCTGGAATTGTTCGTGGCGATCCCGCTTGGGGTCTTCGCCGTCGAGGCCGGGTGGTACACGATCGTGGCGCTGGCTTTCTCGGCCCGGCACCCACGCCGGATCTATCTCGCCGCGAAGAAGTGGATCGACCGCGCGGCCGGCGCCGTGATGGCCGGACTTGGTCTGCAGCTTGTCGTGTCAGGCCTGAGCGGCCGTTAGACTGGTCAGTTGGCGCTGCTTGCTTCAGCGCCCACATCCTTGGCCGCGAGCTTCTGCCAGGAATTCTGCTGCGACATCATCGAGCGGAGATAGGCGACGTTGGCATCGGCCTGCTGCGGCGAGAGTTCGCCGCGGGCGATCTTTTCAGCTTCCGGGAAGCGGCCTTGCAGGCCAACGACGAGCGCCAGGTTCTGGCGCACGCGGCTATCGGCCGTCGGCTGGCTTGCTGCCTGGCGCAGATAGGTTTCCGCGGTCCTGAGATCGCGGGTCAGCACGTAGGACATGCCGAGATTGGAGAGGATCGACGGCTCGCCCGGCTGCAGATCGAGCGCGTCGCGATAGCGCTGGCGGGCCTCGCTGGAGCGGCCGAGCTGATCGAGGATGGCGCCTTGCGCCGAGACGAGCTTCCAGTCGGGACGGTCGGCCGTCTGGGCGCGGCCGATGGTATCGAGCGCCTGCTGCAGCTGGCCGGCGGCGGCCTGCGCCTTGCCGTAGGCGGCGAGCACGTTGCGATCCTGCGGATTGGCGATCGCCACCTGCTGCATGACGGCGAGCGCCTGGGCATCCCTGCCCTGCATGCGCAGGAGATTGGCGTAGTTGACGCCGTTTACCGGATCGCGCGGGTTCTTCTCGTAGGCCTGGCCGACGCGATCGGTGGCGGAGCGCACTTCCTGATCGTTCATCGTCTCGACTGGCTTGTTCAGCGCGACCGGGATGGAGCCCGTCGTCATCTTGTCCTTGGTGGTGTTGCAACCGGCCAGCATCAGGGCCAGCATCGCGGTTGCCGCGCACTGGAGAAGACGGTTTTTCGAAGTGGTGTCGACCAAAGCAGCCATCGCGGTTTCCTGAAATCAGAAATCGGCGCCTGACCTAAAAGCGGAACAGGGAAAGGCTTTGACGCAATCTACGCTCAAGCAATAGTCTGTTAACCCTAACGGAACGTTAAAATGCGATTCCCGGACGCCCCCGAAGGATAAACAATGCCCCCGTTCCAGTTCATAGAGAGACCGACTCCCTTCAACAGCAAGGGCGGCCAGACCCTGCCGATCTTCGCCGTCACGCCGGCGCATATCGAAACCGGGACGATCGATCCGATCGCGCTCGATTGGGCGAAGAAGGCGGGCTACAAGGCGGAAAGCGGCTCGCTGCTGCTGATCCCGACGGCGGAAGGCTATCTCGGCGGCGCTCTCTTCGGCCTCGGCACCAATCCTTCGGAACAGCCCTATATCACCGGCAAGCTGGCGCGCGCGCTGCCGGCGGGCGACTGGCACATCGAGACGGCGCCGCTGACGGCCAACCGGCTGGCGCTCGGCTTCGGCCTCGGGAGCTACCGTTTCGACCGCTACAAATCCGAAAAGCAGCCGGCCGGCACGCTGATGATCCCGCGCGATGCCGATGCTGCCGATATCAAACGGCAGCTGGCCGGCGTGTTTCTCGCCCGCGACCTGATCAACACCCCCACCAACGACATGGGCCCGAACGAGCTGGAAGCGGCATTCCGCGGGCTTGCGGCGCATTATAAAGCGGAGATTTCGGTGATCTCGGGCGACGATCTCCGTCATAATTTCCCTCTCGTGCACACAGTCGGCCGCGCCAGCGCCGACGCGCCGCGCCTGATGGAACTGCGCTGGGGCAAGAAGGGTCATCGCAAGATCACGCTCGTCGGCAAGGGCGTGTGCTTCGACACCGGCGGTCTCGACATCAAGCCCGCCTCCTCGATGCTTCTGATGAAGAAGGACATGGGGGGTGCTGCCAACGTGATGGGCCTCGCGCTGATGATCATGGACGCCAAGCTGAAGGTCGACCTGCGCGTCGTCATTCCCGTGGTCGAGAACTCGATCTCGTCGAACGCCTTCCGCCCCGGCGACATCTACAAGAGCCGCAAGGGCCTGACGGTGCAGATCGACAACACCGACGCCGAGGGTCGGCTCATTCTCGCCGACGCGCTGGCCTACGCCGACGAGGAAGAGCCCGATTTGATGATCGACATGGCGACGCTCACGGGAGCGGCGCGCGTGGCGCTCGGGCCCGATCTGCCGCCCTTCTTCACCGACGATACGGATCTCGCGCGCGACCTGATGGAATCGAGCATCGAGACCGACGATCCGCTGTGGCGGCTGCCGCTTTATGCCGGCTACGAGAAGGATATCCGCGCCAAGTTCGCCGACATCACCAATGCGCCGGCAGGCGGCATGGCGGGTGCGATCACGGCGGCGCTGTTCCTCAAGCGCTTCGTCAGCCACGCCAAGAGCTGGGCGCATTTCGACATTTACGGCTGGGCGCCTTCGGAGCGGCCGCATTCGCCCGGCGGCGGCGAGGCGCAGGCGATCCGGGCGCTCTACCACCACATCCGCGAGAGCGTTCGTTAAAGCGCCTCGAGATCGTTAAAATTTTATTCACCCTGTGGGGCGGCAGATCAGCCGCCCCATTGCGTTGCGAGGATACGTGCCGGAAAATGGAACGCAGGCGTAACGAATGCGGGAGGGGCCGTGCCGATCGAATTGACCGCATCGCAGGCGCTCGGGCTCTGGCATGGCGTATCCCTCGACCAGGTTCGCCACGACGACCGCGATTTGACATTGCGCCAGATGGCGATCCTGCTGCATATCTATCTCGTGCCGCCGCCGCATACCGTGCGCGGACTGGCCGCCGAGCTCAACGTCACCAAGCCCGTCATCACCCGGGCGCTCGATACGATGGGCGAGATGGGGCTGGTGGACCGGGTGCGCGATGACAGCGACCGGCGCAACGTGCTGATCAAGCGCACCGTGGGCGGCGCGCTTTACCTGGAAAAACTGGGCGACCGCGTGCGCGAGCACGGGCGCCGGCTGTGACTTTGAGGACAAGACCATGACCACGCTCGACCGCCGCCTGCACGCCTTCAGGGACGACCTCGCCGAGCGCGGGCTGGAAGGACAGGTCACGGCGCAGCGCTTTACCGACGGGACGCCGGCGCGCATCACCGTACCGGTCGTGGGCCTGCGGCCGCGACCCGACGCGACCGTCGGTATCGACACCGAGCTCTTGTTTGGCGAGGACGTGACCGTGCTCGACCGCGCCGAGGGATGGTGCTGGATCAAGGCGCGGTCGGACAATTATGTCGGCTACCTGCCCGAGAGCGCGGTGAGCGATAAGGCGCCCGCGCCGACCCATATCGTCACCGTTCAGCGCACCTTCCTCTATCGCGAGCCGGAGCTGCGCAAACCCTATAACAGCATTCTTTCGATGGGCAGCCGCGTAGCGGTCGCCGGCACCGCCGAGGCGCGCGGCAACCACTATGTGACGCTGGAAGACGGCACGGCGATCTTCGCCAAGCATGTGCAGCCGATCGGCGCGCTTGACGGCGCGGATTATGTCGATATCGCCGCCCGCTTTGTCGAAACGCCCTATCTCTGGGGCGGACGCTCGGGACTCGGGATCGACTGCTCCGGGCTGGTGCAGCTTTCCATGCTGATGACCGGACGCGCCGCGCCGCGCGATACCGACATGCAGGCGTCAGCGCTCGGCACCCCGATCACCCGCGAGGAGCTGCGACGCGGCGACCTGGTGTTCTGGAAGGGTCATGTGGCGATCATGGAGGATGCGGAGACGATCCTGCATGCGACCGGCCATACGATGACGGTGGTACGCGAGAATTTCGAAGAGGCCGTCCAGCGCATCGGCTGGCTCTACGAACAGCCCAACGGCTATCGTCGACCGATCAGCTGACCGGTGGCTTCGGCCACGATGTGACGCCGCCGGACCAGGTTTCGAAGGCTTTGGACAACCGCAGAACGCGCATGTCGTCGAAACGGGGGCCGACGATCTGCAGGCCGATCGGCATGCCGGATCTCGAGAAGCCGCAATTGATCGACGAGGCCGGCTGCTCCGACATGTTCCAGGGAACGGTGAAAGCGATGTGCTCGAAGGGGCGGGCCGGATCGTTGGTCGGCGAGGCCCATTCGGCCGGATAGGAGACAATGGGATTGGTCGGCGACAAGACGGCATCGACCGTCTCGAACAGCGCGCCGCAGGCCTTGCGCATCTCGATCGTCTGGTTGAAGCCCTTCACGGCGGCAACGCCGCTGACATCGGCCCCACCCTTGGCCCAGCCGTAGATATAGGGAAGGATGCTTTCCCGGCGCTCCTCGCTCAGCCCCTCGATATCGCCCCAAAAGCGGGCGCGCCAGAAATTGTCGAGCCCATCCAGCATCGCCCGCGACAGCACCGGGCCGACAGGCACGATGACGGCGCCCGCACGCTCGAACTGTTTCGCCGCCGCAACGACCGCCGCCTTCACCTCGTCCTCGGCATCGAGGCCGCAGCCGGCGTCGAGCATCAGGCCGATGCGCATGCCCGACAGGTCGATATCGAGATCGGTCCAGTCGATATCGTTGGGCGGCAGGCTGGTACCGTCGCGCCAGTCCGGCCGCGACAGCGTCGCCATGGCAAGCGCCGCGTCATCGACCGTGCGCGTCATCGGCCCGGCGCAGCGGCCGACATAATAGGGATCGACGGGGATGCGGCCGTGGCTGGGCTTGAAGCCGAAGATGCCGGTCCAGCCGGCCGGGAGCCGCACGGAGCCGCCGATATCGGTGCCGATGTGGAGCGGGCCATAGCCGGCCGCTGCCGCCGCCGAGGCGCCGGCGCTGGAACCGCCGGGGTTCTGGCTGACATCCCACGGATTACGGCTGAGCGGGTGGAAGCTCGAGAGGCCGGACGAGAGCATGCCGTAATCGGGGCACGTGGTCTTGGCGAAGATAATGGCGCCATCCTCGCGCATACGGGCGGCGATGGGCGCGTCGTCAAGCGCCGGCGTCAGCTCCACGGCCCTGGTGCCGAGGGGGACGGGCTGGCCTTTGGTTGATATCAGCTCCTTCAGCGTGACCGGGATGCCATCGAGCGGGCCTAGCGTTTCGGCCTTCGCCCAGCGCTCAGTCGAGGCTTTGGCCTGGGCACGGGCGGCGTCGGGGTCGTAGAGATAGAGCGCGGCGATGTGCGGCTCCCAGGCGGCGATATGCGGCTCCAGCGCCAGCCAGTATTCCAGCGGAGACAGGCTCTTCGTCGCAAAGTGCCGCTTCAGGTCGCGGATGCTCAGGTCGATCTCGGTCATGGCGCGGTCTTTCAAAATGACATCATCAAATCAGCGGCGTCTTCAATCAGCGACTGGCCTCACGGGGATCCAGGAGATCGCGCAGGCCGTCGCCCAGCATGTTGAAGCCGAGGACGGAGAGCGCGATGGCGAGGCCGGGGAGGATGGCGAGCCAGGGGGCAAGAGCAAGATAGGTCTGCGCATCGGCCAGCATCCGCCCCCAACTCGGCGCCGGCGGGGCAAGGCCGAGGCCGAGGAAGCTGAGGCCCGCTTCGGTGAGCACCGCGAGGCCAAGCTGGATGGTCACCTGGACGATGAGCTGGCTCATGATATTGGGCAATACGTGGCGCAGCGAAATCGCCAGCCGCGTATTGCCAAGCGCGCGGGCGGCGAGCACGTAATCGCGGCTCCAGGCCTGCAGCGCGCTTGCCAGCGCAACACGGGCGAAAACCGGAATGAGGAATGTGGCGATGGCGGCGATCGCCGTTAGCCGGCCGCCACCGAGGAAGGCGCCGAGCATCATCGCCGAGAGGATGGGCGGGAGCGCGAAGATGACGTCGCAGACGCGCATCAGAAGCGTTTCGAAGATGCCGCGAAAGGCAGCCGCGGCAAGGCCGGCGATGGTGCCGAGCGTGCCGCCGATCGCGACGGCGACGACGGCTGTTGAAAGCGAATTCCAGCAGCCGACCATCAGCATGGAGAGCACGTCGCGGCCCAACTGATCGGTGCCGAGAAGGCCGAAGCCGAGCGGCGGCTGCAGCTTGTGGATGATCTGCATCTTCGCCGGCGGCAGCGGCGTCCAGACGAGCGACACGAGCGCGATGGCCACGAGGCACGCGACGATCGCGGCGCCGACGATAAGATTGACGCGCTTGACGCCGCGCATGCGGCGGCGGCCGATATTTGCTGCGGTCGAGACCAGGGGCGCCATCTCAGATCCCCTTTCTCAAACGCGGGTCGATCGCGAGATAGGAGAGATCGACCAGGAAGTTCATGAGGATGACGAGGCCGGCGAAGAACAGCACCACATCCTGCATGACGACGATATCGCGCTGCGACAGCGCCTGATAGGCGAGACGGCCGAGGCCGGGAAGATTGAAGACATTCTCGACCAGCACGGCGCCGGCCACCAGGAAGGTGGCTTGCAGGCCGAGAATGGTGAGGATCGGCACCAGCGCATTGGGCACCGAATGGCGCCAGAGCACGGTGGCTGCCGACAGGCCCTTGGCGCGGGCGGTACGGGTGAAATCCTCGTGCAGCGTGTCCAGCACCGCCGAGCGGGTGACACGGGTGAGCACGCCCGCCTGCGGCAGGGCTAAGGCGACCGCCGGCATCAGCACGGCCTTCAGCGCCGGCCAGAAACCCGCGCTCCAGCCCGGAAACCCACCCGCCGGCATCAGCCCTAGCGTCGTCGAAAACAGGATGATCAACAGCAGCGCCACCCAGAAGGCGGGCACGGCGATGCTGACCTGCGAGAAGACGGCCGCGACCGCATCGACAATACCGCCGCGCCTGGAGGCTGCGGTGACGCCAAGCGGGATGGCGATGGCGACGGAGAGCAGGATGGCGATGAGGGCGAGCGGCAGGGTGACGGCGAGGCGCTCGAGAATGAGGCCGGCGACGGGGACGCCATAGGTGTAGGAACGCCCGAGATCGCCGGTGAAGACGCCGGCCAGCCACTCGGCGTAGCGGACCAGGAGCGAGCGGTCGAGGCCGAGTTCGTGCCGGAGCGCCGCCAGCGTTTCCGGCGAGGCCGAGGTGCCGAGCATGATCGAGGCCGGGTCGCCGGGCAGCATGTCCATGACGGCGAAGATCAGCAGCGAGACCACGAGCAGCGTGAGTACGAGGCCGGCGACGCGACGGAGCACGAGGGCGATCATGCGGCGGCTCTTGGGGTTTTTGCCGGGCGGCTGATGGTGACCTTCTCAGGTGCGGTCCCTTTTAGAGGCAAGGGGAGATGGAGCGAGCTGCCAACCCCGAGTCTCTTCTCCCCAGCGGGGAGAAGGTGGCGGCAGCCGGATGAGGGGGCCGCAGGCTCGGTGGGCGCGATACCCCCCTCTGTCCTGCCGGACATCTCCCCCACAAGGGGGGAGATCGGCAAGTGGTGAGGTTTCGGCCAAACAATGAGAGTGGAACGACCGGGTAAGCCAAGCCGATCTCCCCCCTTGTGGGGGAGATGCCCGGCAGGGCAGAGGGGGGTAACCTTGGCGGGGCTGTACTTGAAGGACTCAGCGCGTGTAGCCCCCTCATCCGACCCTTCGGGCCACCTTCTCCCCATCGGGGAGAAGGGAAGAGGTCGGCGCGAGCGGCCCGCCACACGTCCCTTCGCCCCAACGGGGAGAAGGTGCCGGCAGGCGGATGAGGGGGCCGCAAACTCGGTGATTACCCTCACCTCTCCATCCTCTCCCACCAACACAAACCCTCCCGCCACCTACTCGTCCCAGGAGACGTTGGTGAGCACGTTCGATGGGATCGGCTCGTTTTCCCAGAGGCCTTTGAGCTTCTTGTCCCAGACGCCGAGCTTGGGCATGACGAAGAGGAACAGCGCGGGGACGTCGTCGGCGAGGATGGTTTGCGCTTCGGCGTAGATCTTGGCCTGCGCGGCCGGATCGGTGGTTTCCTGGACCTTCTTCATCAACGCGTTGAAATCAGGGTTCTTGTAGTTGAAGTAGTAGGGATCGCGGGAATAGATGTCGATGTCCATCGGCTCGGCATGGGCGACGATGGTCATCTGGTAGGCGCGGTCCTTCATCACGTCCTGGACCCACTTGGCCGGGAATTCGGTCGGCTCGATGGTCATGGTCACGCCGATTTCGGCGAGCATGGCCTGCATGACCTCGGCGCTGCGCGGCGCATAGGCCATCTGCGGCGACTTGATGGTGAAGGCGAAGCCATCGGGGTAGCCGGCTTCTGTCAGCAAGGCCTTGGCCTTTTCGGGATCGTAGGGCAGCTTCGCCGT
>Ga0308158_10002258_pt1 | contig 18526 bp, 21 predicted proteins | sample PhyBR2_FD_201038 | JGI IMG/M metagenome (GOLD analysis project Ga0308158, IMG submission 201038) | Phyllosphere microbial communities from UC Gill Tract Community Farm, Albany, California, United States - DLSLB.R2 | ecosystem: Host-associated > Plants > Phyllosphere > Unclassified | place: USA...
AGGCTAACATGGGAAACAGCCCTGTCAAAGCAATTCAAGCAACAAACGGAGCTTCTTTCGCTTTGACAGAAGAAGGAAAACTATATGCTTGGGGTTCTAATGCCAATGGCCGTTTGGGTATTCCAGGCAGTGGTCCAAGTATCCCAGTAGAAGTTTCCATTCCATAAACCACATCCAATTCTACTAAAAATATTTTCATCCCCTGAAAGTCTATATTCCTTATGCTTAAGCTCTACTCTGTCCTAAAATCCTCCCGTGCTGCTATTGACTTGGCATCCATTATGGTTGGTGTCATCATCATTGGTTTGATTGGTGGTGTTATTGCTGCTACCGTTTTTGCGGTCATTCCATGGTCTCAAGATAAAGCAGCTAAACAACAACTGGAATCCATCCACACAGCAGAGAACGCTATGTTTGGCTTATCTTCAGACCCCTCTCAGGCACTCCAAGGTGGTGTCGGGCGAAACACATTCGCTCATTCAGATGGTTTAGCTGCCAACAACCTTCTTGCAGTAAGTCCTGATTCTTCTTACTGCGTAGTAGCTACTTCTGATGGTAAAGACTATGATGCATATGTCAAGTCAGCATCGGGCAAAGTGTTCACCGCCAAAAACAGCAACAAAGCTCCAATCCAAGTTCAAGGCACTGTTGAAGCTCCAGTCCAGACTTGCCTTGGCCCTGTAACTGGAGGGGTATCTACGCCTGCTCCAATTCCAACGTCTCCTAACGTCCCTGTCAACCCAATTGATTTCAAGCCAACAGCAATAACTGATGGTAGTAGTGGAACAGTTCTCGCTATCTATGATAACAAAATTTGGGGCTGGGGAGATAACCGATACAGCCAGATTGACGGAACTTCGGCAAAAACAGCGTTTAGCACTCCAACTGTAGTAACAGAAGGCTCTTTCTCTCAAGTCAGCAACAATAACTGGTACGGTCTGGCACTATCCACTTCGGGTGAACTCTACGAATGGGGCAGAGTTGATACATGGTCTTACACTCCCAACGAACCCACTAAAATACCAGGTATTTCCAACATTGTAAAAATTGCAGTAGGTGCAGAGCATGCTATGGCTTTAACTGCTGATGGCTCAGTTTATGCTTGGGGTAAGAATTCTCAAGGTCAGGTTGGTGTGAACCCTGCTTTCGCTGGACTATCAACAGTGCCGCAGCTTATTCCAGGTTTCACAGGGGTGAAAGACATCCAAGCAACAGGGTTACGCAGCATGGCTCTAAAAGATGATGGCACTGTTTGGGTGTGGGGAAGGTCTGTGAACAATGAACTGGGATACACAACCACAACGCCGGTAAAACAACCTACAAACCTTACTGCAACAAACCCTCAATTAGGAACAGTGACTCACCTAGTTACCAAGTATATTACAACTTTTGCTATCAACACTGAAGGTAAAATCTTTATCTGGGGAACCGTTCCAGGTGGTAGCCAAACTTATACCCCAACCGAATATGCTCCGTTTATAGGTTTCAAAGCAGCAAAAATAATTCCAAGCCATTACACTACATTATTAATAGGTCAAGATGGTAAAGCTTATGCGACAGGTACTAACAGCTACGGAGCCTATGGAAATGATATTCCCAGCTCTACTACCCCTGTACAAATCACTATTCCTGGGGAAGAAATTGTTGACATTGCAATGTCAACAAGTACTACTGATTTGAGTTACTTCATGACCAAATCAGGAAACCTTTATGCATCTGGATATCAGTATCAAACTCATTATCTGGGAGATGGTACAACAGTATCAGGTGTAGTGAAGAAAGCTGTTCAAATCAAGCTAATCCCATAACCTGGTATTCATCCATAAGCTCGGAACCTATTCACAGCATGTAAAGTTACAAAATGCAGATACTGTTAGATACCTTCAACAAAGGAGAATACAATGTCGTATACATGTAAACAATGCGGTAGGAAAGCCATGAACTACTCAGGTGGTTCAAACGGTGGAGTGAAAATTACTGACACAAACGCCAGCACCCCACTGCCTCAACGAGCTCGAAAGTTAGTTCCAGGAAACTACACCCTGAACTGTGTTAACTGCGGTAACAAAGAAACACATCAGTTCAACTGGCCTGAAACAATACAAGGTCAGCTAAAACAACGAGCAATGCAAGATTTCTGATTAAATGAGAAGAAGGTAACCCTTACATTTAGGGTTACCTTCTTCTTTGTCTTACTGATGAACCATTTTCACTGCGTACGCGTTACCCTGCTTATGGACGTTCCATTCACCCTTGATAATAGCACCCTGGACCCGACCTTCCTGGACCAAAGCAACAAGACGGTGAACAAACATAGAATAAACAGTTCCAGACAAAGTATCCATCAGCTGAACACGGTTTTCATACTGAGAAGTAATTTCCATTTCTGCATAGAAAGGAGAGTTAGGCTCCCAGTCAAATGATTCATCGCGTTGGTGCCGGCTGATATAGCTGGCTAAAGATTTCTCTCCATTACGTGTCTGATACGGAACTCGGGTAACTGGCATAATTGTCTTCAATCTCTAATTAACGATACTACTATTATACCAAATAATTGCTTAAAAAGCCAGTTCGGATAAGACAGCTGACCCGCTAAAACGCTCTGTAACGCTTCTGTTTGAATCAACCCACCAGCTGCATCAAATAACACCCAAACCTCGTCAGAACAGCCTACAGGGTCTCCCATCAGCATCCCTACCTCAACCAGGCAAAACAAAAGCAGCTGCCTACTAAATGTAGGCAGCTGCTTTGTGAAAAAGTTACTTCTTGTACCGGTCGAACTTAGAAGCAGTCTTCAGGATGTTGACACTCGGGTCAATAGCAGCAGCGATTTCCTTGCCCACAATAGTCCCGAAAGGGTCGTGGTCGAAACCGATGTTAGCGGATGTTGACAGAACAATCTCATCAGTTCTGCCTGTACCTTCTGCGGTCTCCCACATCACTGTGATGATGCGGTAGTTACGCTCATCATCAGTGTACTCAACCCGAGTCATCACATCGCTACTGGTGAGCTTCTTCAGCTTAGCGTCCTTCAACACCCCACTCAGCAAACCATTCAGGTAAGCATGGAACAGTTCAGAGCCAACAATCTTGCGGTGCTTATCGGTGGAGTACATGTATCATCTTTCTCTCGGACAATGAATACTTTCATCATATCATCAATCGAACCAGAACACAAACCCTCATCCTTGTTACGCGTGGTTCCCTAAGAACAACACCTGATGCTTAGATATAACTGAGAAAAAATATTATGTCCCCTGTTAGGAGGACATTTTACCGATAAAGTTTGTTGATGTCTCAAACTAACCTCGCATACAGGAACCCAATGAATCGTAATAAACACATACACTCAAGCCTAAATCAGATACGTCAGTCATTCAGAAACGAAAAAGCAGCTGTTGATCTGGCCTCCATCATCGTTGGTGTAATCGTAATCGGTCTCATCGGTAGCGTTGTAGCTGCCACAGTCTTCGCAGTTATTCCATGGGCCCAGAACAATGCTTCAAAGAACTCGCTATTAGCTGTTCATACAGCTGAAAGTGCAAAATATGGTCTCGATGGTCATTTCTCCAGCCACATCAAAGACCTCCTCCCTGATGAAAAAGGTCAAGTAAGCATCTTCGCTGGTGCAGACTGTTACGCAGCATTTACTAAGTCCCCAACAGGAACACAGTATTATGTGACTTCCAAAACTCCAGCAGCAAAATCTTTTACCACTCTTCCTGCTCGACCAGCTAACTACCCTACCGACTGCACCTGGCCAACTAACGCTGAAGATTCAGTTGGTCAAGCCAACACTCCTGCCGTATCAGAGTGGGTAGCTGGAGGAACAACAAATGTCGACCTTCAGACAGGTATTGTCAAGTTCAATAAAAATACTGACATTGTTACCCTGCCACTAATGGAAATTGGTGAAGGCAAGCAGTATACAGTGTACGCTGATGTAAAACTGCCCTACATCAGTGGTGACCAGAAAAGAGCAGTGATTGGTGCTTACTACTACGCTGCAGATGGTAAAACATTAGTAGCTAACTCCTCTGGTTACAAAAGCAATGGTGCGTCAATGATTGTTCCAGCGGACAAAGCTAACGAATGGTATCGTGGCGGCTTTGGTGGATTCGGCGCAGCAGGTTCAGCAGCAGAATTCCCAGCTGATGCCAAATACGTCAAATTCTATTTTCAAAACACAAGCACTTACACTCCAGACAATTATGAAATGAAGAACATTTCAGTGGTAGTAAAAGATAGATAACCACAAGCACAAGAAAGCCCTCACGTACTATCACGTGAGGGCTTTCTTACATTCAATTATTTGCTCAAATCAATTCCAAGAGTGTTGTTAAGATAAGGCTTCACCGTATGCTCAAACCAATCACCAGCTTTTTCACCAGAGCCAAGTAAAGTAGTGAGACCATCCAAATTTGTGAACCGTTCACTGGTGTATTCATTCATCCACACCATGTCAACCCCACGAGGTTCCAGATACTCACGGTAGATGCGAGCAAGGTAAGAAGCATGTAAACCACTGCAATCCAAACCGTTTTCATCTTTGTAGCCGTAAGCAGTATCAAATGAGAACTCACCGTAGAAATCACCCAATGCATGCTGCCTGGCTAAACTCCTGGACCATGCATCTTCAAACTCCTCATCAGAGTCATAATACTCACGGACAACATCCTGCTCCCAGTCATCATCCTGGCAAGGAGTATTAGACCACGACAGCATGAACCAAGCGGCAAACCCCTGACCGCCACGGTTATCCAAAGATGACCGTTTAGCAACCTGAAGCCCATTCCACTCGTCATACGTCAAGCCGGCTTCCTTATAGGTGAACTCAGCATTCGGAGCTTTCAACAGGTTAGCATTTACCCAATAATGGAAGTCTTTCCAATCGATTACACCCTTGATATAACCAACAGTGTTCAAAGTCATACAAAACTCATTTCAGTAATCATGGAAAGTAAAAGGCTTACTTCAGGCGGAGAGTGTTATCAGTCTGGAAACGAGTAGCCAAGAAATGACCCTGCTCTTCAATCTTCTGCTCAACACCCTCATATACGCTGTCCTGAATCTCATTCACAGCATCCTGCAGAATGCGAAGCTGGTCCATGATTTTACCTTCAGTGTCCTTCTTCGTACGAGCAAGGTAAGACTTAGGAAGTTCAAGGTACGTGTTCAGCATGTTAGGCAGGTAGTCAGTGATGATGCGGTTGATGGTGAACTTCTGGTCCGCATATGAATCCATCTGCTTCCACTGAGGAAGAAGCTCCTGCAGAGTTGCAAGGATGCCGTTTACGCTGGTGCTAATCTTCTCAGGGAAATCGCTCTGACGGGCACGCAGCTGCTGCTGAAGAGTGGTAATGGAGTTCTCAATAAGACGCTGCTCATCAGACAAACCTGACTCCACTGCAATAAGGTTCACACCCGCAGGAAGAGCAGTCTGGTTTCGGTTACGTAGGCCTCGTTTGATGGCATTGAAAACTACCACAGCTGCCGCAGCTCCAAGAAGACCCACAAGAACCACAAAAATCAAATTCGTAGGACCAAAAATATCACCCTCAGAAGCCACTGTTGCATCCGCTGACAAAGAAGCAACCTGCTCCACAGTTGAAGCCAGTGCAGCACCAGCATCACCGTTAGTGGAAGTCATAGCCTCATTCACCACAGTAGCAATTTCAGTGGCGTTGGATTCAGAAGAGACGCCAACCTGGTCACGACCAGCATTGTCAACAACAACGACCACAGTGTCCTTGCCTGTCTCCTGACGAATCATGCCAGCCAAATCAGTAGGGCTGTATGTGGAAATAGAAACAGAAGGGAAAGCAACAACGTTCACATCTGACCCGTTCAGTCCTGCAGCAATAGCTGCACTGTCAGTCAGAGTGGCATCAGAGTCTACATAGATAGGACTTGAACCAAGACCAGCAACAGCATCCCCCACATAGCCTGACTCAGCAGCAGCGAAAGCAGCTGAACTGAAAACCAGAGACGAGAACAGCGCCAGAACAGCAACACCAGACCATTTGGTGACTCTCACGAAAATATTCATGCTCTCAGTATACTTCAAATCCGCCAAAAGTCAATAACAACTACAAACAGCGAAGGCTCACAACCCAACATTCAGGTTGTGAGCCTTCGCTCAAAGTGTACGAATCAGAAGTTGTTGATAACTGATGCGAACACAGTGTCAATCTTCGAAGCATCTGAAGCGTCGAACATCTGACCACCAGAAGCTTTAGCAATCTGAGTCAGAACATCCTTGTTAGCTTCCGCACCGTAAGCGATAGGGAAGATACGCACCTGAGGTGCATCGTTACTTTCACTCTTGGAACTGTTCAGCTTCACCAGCAAAGACTCCAAAGAAGTACGAGAGTCAGTGTCATCACCATCAGTCAGCACCACAATAGCGTTAATGCGACCAATCTCAGCATGGTCCTGCATGTAGTCGTAAGAAGTGCTGATGGCGTCATACAGAGGAGTACCACCCTTGTTAGCGTTCTTCAAATCCTCCACAGAATCCTGCAGAGTCTCCTTACCAGCACCCAGCTCACTGAACTCACGAACAGGAACAACACTCTCACCAAGGTCAGACTTGATACCTGTTGTGAACGCCCACACACCAACCTCATCAGTTCCACGGAAATGACCAACAGTTGACTGCACACCAGTGATAGCACCATCCAGACGGCTACGACCATCACCGATGCCTTCGTTCATGGAGTTCGAAATGTCGACAAGTTCAAGCACAGCAGAAGGCTTACGAATCTGCTCCCACTGGTCAATAGCGGTAGACACAACCCCAGCGGAAGGCAAAGGTAGAGTCACACCAGGCTGCGACGGGTCAACACCATACTCAGCAGTAAAAAGCTTGCCCAGGTCAACACCATCAGTCAGAGGACGGAAACCGAACTCAGGCAGAACATTCTGGGCAGTCTCAGACTGCAGGAACTGAGCAAAAGCTGCACCAGCAGCCTTCTTCTCAGCTGAAACCCAAGGCGAGTTCAGGACAGCAACAGGGTTGTCAGACCACATGGAACCCTCAGAAGGGTACACAGCAACAAGCTTCTCCTTAGGAGGAGTCAGAGTCTCACCAGGCTGAACAGTGTGGGAGTCAGGGTTACCCATGTTGTAGTTGATGAGAGAAGTCTCCTCCAGAGCAATAGCTGACACATAACCTGTGTTCTCAGCACCATTCTGAGTTTCGTTGTACAGAGTACTCAGAACCTTACCTGTTGTGTCGCCGTAATGGATGGCACCAGATTCAAACTCACGAGAGAAGTCAGCGGCAGCAGTGACATCATCAGAAGTCAAATCAGCCTGCTTGCCAGCAGCAGCATAAGACTGCATCAGAATTGCAGACAAACCAGTTGTCGAAGTGTTCGGGTTAGTCTTAGAAATCTTGAAAGAACCCCACAGAGGCTTACCAACACTACCCCAACCATCAGGGTCAGTAATCAGGTTGTTCAAATCAGCCATGCTGACAGGCTTATCAGGGTAGCCCAATGCCTTAGCCATCGACTCAGGCATGCCGAACACCACAGGAGTGTGAGTGAAGCTCTTCACATCAGACAGCACACCACTGTTACCAGCAGCCGCAACACGGTCAGTCCACACTGTGGAAGCAGGAGACCAAAGGGTAGGCCAGGACTCCTCATTCTCCAAAGGCCACTCAGAAGGAGCGGAGGAGAGAATCTTCGTACCATCACCAGAAGTGACGTTGATGGGCTTCACAGTGACACACTTGTCCAAAGCCTTAGCCTCAGCTGACTCCTTGAACTCGCCAGCCATCTTATCCATCAGGTTCACCTTCTCAGAAGAAGTAGCAACCGTGATGTGAGTACAACCATCATTCTCGAACGAAGTATCAGCAGCGGAAGTGCCACCGTTAGGGACAGCTGACTCTGAAGTGCAGCCGGTGAGGAACAGACCAGCAATGGCAAGAACGCCAACCGCTGTCATGAGAGACTTTCGCATGTGAGTACCTTCTCTGTTTGTCATAATGCTCCCATCGTATCCCATAGCTGAACAAAATGCAAGAAGGTAATTTCTATGGCAGCTTTCAAACAGCATCCATACAGGTTGAAGGCAGATAACCAAAGGTATAACCCAACCTAAGGATGTTCAAAATGCTAAGAGCCGTGAAGACAATAAGAATTATGGGAATCAGATTACACCCTGAATCACCAAAAGAAGAATCCTACATCACCCACTATTACGCCAACGGGATACTCCATGAAAAATCACATCTCATCTTCTGGTTAGACCTCATGGCAAGATTCCCACAAGCTATCTTTGTATACGTTGGCAGCAGTGACACTGAAGTTCAAATAGCTGAAGACCGTATTCGAGGAAGATACCTCAAAAGCGAACCAAAAGAAGGCGCAACAGACAGCCTACTCGAACTTCCAAGGTACTGATGTATAAATGAAGTAGCTCCATTTTGGGCAAGAACATTGTTGGTTATGCTACGACGATGTAATAAGTAAGGACTGAAAATATTTTTGTGATTATTACAGATAAAACTGCAAAGTGTGTGTTTTTCTTGACATAACCGATACTTCATAAAAATAGAATGGAGCTGCAGTTGTCTACTGCCGAAAACCAATTTCCCATCCAACCATTTGCTCGTAACCTAGAAGCTCTTTTGATGAAAAGATGGTACAGCATTGATTATTACCAAAGAGAGTACCTTTGGGAAGAAAAACATATCAAAGAGCTAATCAACGATTTAGCCAGTCAATTCTTATCTTCTTATGAAACTCATCATACCTTGGATGACTTGGATACCTACAACACATATTTTTTAGGGTCAATTGTTATTAGCCAAAAAGAAGGCAAGAGTTACATCATTGATGGGCAACAGAGACTAACTTCTTTGACTCTTCTTATAGCTTATCTGAGAAACAGGAACAAGGAAAAGTTTTCGTTTTTGAATGAATACATATTTTCTACACGACGGGGAGAGAAGGATTTTAATATAAGGACCTCTGACCGTAGAGAAGTCATGCAATCAATTGTTGAAAATGTACCGTACTCGGTCAAAGAAAATGATTCTAAGACAGTAGAAAATATATTTAGCAGGTATGGAGATATAGAAAACCTTTTTCCTCCTCAAATACTTACTGATGGATTAGAAACGTTTATTTATTGGTTGGTTGAAAAGGTGCAACTTATAGAGATTGTTGCTTCTTCTGACAAGGAAGCTTATACCATTTTTGAAACTATGAATGATAGAGGGTTATCTCTTACCCCAGCAGATATGCTACAAGGTTATATACTTGCGAATATTACTAATGTCGAACAAAGAGATGAAGCCGCCATAGTTTTAAAGGAAAAAATAGCTGAGTTAGAAACAATTATTGGACCAAAAACAGTTGCTGATTTTTTTAGAGATTGGTTTAGAGGAAAATTCGCAGAAAATAGCAACGTTGGTTTTCGCTACCCCAGTTGGGATAGAATTGGTAGTGAATTTCACCGATGGTTTCGTGAACAATCGACAACTTTAGGTATAGAGACTAGTGAGCATTTTTATTCATTAGTTATGAATGATTTCGTTTTCTATTCTGATTTGTATTTGATGCTACATAAAGCAGAACAATCTCTTTACACAGGCATAGAAGAACTTTCTTATGCAACTATGTTTCTTAGTCCTCACTACATAAGACCAATAGCTATAGCTGCTATCAAGACCACAGATAGCAAAGATGTAATTATTCAAAAATTACGAGTTATAGCTTTTTTGTTAGATAGCCTATTCACTCGTAAAGTTTGGAACGGGCAAAAAGCGACAGACGCAAGTTTTAGACCATCTGCTATAAATTTTATACATGCATTTAGAGATAAGTCAGTTGAAGTCATTGCCTACGAATCATACAAAGAACTCAAAAATGACAACCGTAAAGAATTTTCTAACATACCATTATCGCTGGGGTCTGGTAATAAAAAAGATATTCACAAAATACTTGCGAGGATGACAGAAGAAATTGAGTTGGCTTCTGGAAAACCCAGTATCTACAATTCACTCATTGTCAATACTGGTAAGAAAAAATTTGAAATAGAACATATTTTAGCAAAACCTTACCATATACACGGAGACGAATTTACCAACGAAGAAGACCTCGACCGGTATCGTGATTTTATAGGCAACCTATTACTCTTAGAAAAAACGTTTAATGCAAGTTTTGGCAATAAAATCTACAGGGACAAAGTAAATAGGTACATTCAACATAACAAGTTAGCAGGTATATTGAATGAATCTTTTTATGACAAAAACCATTCTTTTGTTAATAATCCTAGCCTAAGTAACTATGCTGTTCAGCATCCTTATTTAACATTTAGACCGTATGCTTCTTTTGGCAAGCAAGCTATTCTTGATAGAAATGTATTCTATATGAATTTAGCTAATGTAATCTGGTCTCCAGAGAAATTGTTTCCCATAGTGGGAGCATCTTCTCTGCAAGATTTGCAAGCGTATGTACAAGACTTACAAAAAGAAAACCCTGAAGAAAAAATTACATGGAATGATGAGCCAGCCAAAGAGGACGGTCTGCATTATAACGGTAAAGAGTATCATATAACTATGAGTGAGTTAGTGAAAGCGAATATTATCATTCCAGGCAACATAGCTCTTCATATAAAAAATAAGATAAGAGTGGATGCAACTCTTACTAAAGATGGATTTATCTCTTACAGAGACGTGAATTATTCTTCCCCAACTCAAGCTAAAAAATCAGTTCTTGCAAATGAATCGATACGCTCGGCTCTATCTACAAGCTGGGATGAATGGACAGTCAGTGGCCCCTACGGAGGTCATAAAATTAGTCTCAGTAAAGCCAGGATGACTTATATAGATAATGGTAAATTGGGTACTAATCCTTTGTTTTAGTCAGTTTCTAAAGACGGTCCCGAATCTTACCCATGTTAGGAGTAATGAAAACCTCCATGTGGTCAACAGACGTATCGATACGTTCAAGAGTGTCTTTATTGCGGTAGAAGGACTTGTTAGCACCAGTGCTGGCAATGCAACGAGCAAACCTGGTAGCGTCCATCACAGACCAGTGAGTCTCATCACCCATCAAACCAGGGTCACCAACCTCACCAGCAGGAGTGAAGTGTGTGAACAGGTCACCCTTGTACCAAAACTCACGAATAGGCAGAACTTTGCGCCCAACCTTATTCACCCACTCCTCCTGCTCACCCATCTCCAAATCAGGGTTATGCTCAGGACGAAGGTTTTTAGGAATCAAATCCATGTACTTGTGCCAGGTGAAGAACAGGTCGTAGAAAGGGTACGGGAAAGCCCACAGTCCCCGACTGCGAGGAGCTCGACTCCAACGGGACTGTTCACCAAACTCGATAGGACCCAAACGCCAGAACTTCACATAACCCTGACGTGTCACAAGTCGCTGCATAAACCAGTAGTCTTTCTATCTGCCAACAAATATGAACACAGTTTACCATGGTTGAATCATAAATGGCAACTGTCTCTAAACCCGATAACATCAGCATGACAACAACACCCAGTTTTCGTAAACAGATACTGAAACGCATTCTGATCTACACAGGCATTTCAGCTCTCATTGGAGCCTCCGGGTTAGTAGGAGTATCATTCCTTGCTGTTTTTACTGCAGGAGTCCTACTCCATTTAGGTGTTGCATACGTAATCGTAGTACTTATCATCACATTGCGGAACCGTAAGAAAGAACAAGAGAACCTGAAAACCGCAACCCCAAACTATTTGAGTTCAGTAGAAAAGAACCCAGCGTTCACATTTGCAGACATAAGCCAAATTCGAACTTTCTCCAGTAACTTTGTTATCACCGTTACAGGAATAATCATAGCTGTCCTTGCTTGGCAAGAAACATACCCTTTCTATGACAGGGCAGGTGATGACCCAACGATATACACATTCTTCGCTATATTCGGAACAGCGTTCGTTTTCCAAACAATCTACACAATAGTTGTCAACCGCCCACTCATCTACAATGAAGAACTCAGGATGGCTGAACAGCAGGCTTACAGAACCCGTTCAGGAGCCTGGAAACTCATCCTCGCCAACCGAATCTGGTCATGGGGAATTTGGGTGAGTGGTGGGTTGCTGTCTGCGTTCATTCTGGTAAACATGTACATCAATTTGTAATCCTGAAAACAACATGGCTGAAGAACTTATTCAGCTACTGAAAACACCTAAAATGTAGTAGACTTGTATCACGCGCATAATGAGGTTGCTCACCCAGTTAGAGATATCTCATCAACAACAGAAAGCTTACTCCATGCCAAACACAACCTGTCGTGCAGCCAACCCGTCAGTCTGCCGCTACCATGGCCGTTTCAGTCGTAAATATGAAGAATACGCTAAACCGTTCCATGACTCAAACACTGAACCACAGGTAGTCTTCGAGAAAGTCACCGTCGAACGAGTCACTCAGGACAATCGTCACCTTGTCTCCATCAGTGACTTAGGTGACAATAAAACTTACCGTTTCATGTTCCTTCAGAACGTACCCAACGCACAGACAGGGCAAACTGAAACAAAAGACGACTCTTTCGACATTCAGAAAGAAGAAAACAAGACTCTTGCAGACACTCTGAACAAAGAAGTCGACAGACTCTACTCAGGTAACACTCACAGCCGTAGAAACGAACAAATGGTTGTTGCTTACAACGCTGTCGAATATGAAGGCGGCATCTCCCAGTTCGCACAAGGTGACGTAATCCGAACCGCAGGCAACACGCCCCACATCGAAGACGATTGGGGTTTCACACCAGCAAATGTTCACACCATCTACCAGTACGGTCAAGAAGCTGAGAAGCTGGGTTTGCGTGAAGAAGAAACAGCTATTGTCATGCATGAATCCCTCATGAAGCATGAAAACTTCAGACAGTACAGCTACGGTGATGAAGAGTATGATGAACAGCTTATCGGTTGCTGGTCAATCTACAACACTTACAAGAAAGCCTTGGAAAGAAACCCTCGTGCAGTTCACTAAAACCTAAGTTTTAGCACAAAAAGGAACCCCTCCAGTTGGAGGGGTTCCTTTTTACTTTAATCAAGTACGTTTACATAGCAAACAACAGAATTCTTATTACTTCTCTGCTGCTAATATAGCTCGGATGCTTTTAGATAACTGCTCAGCATATTCATAAACGTTGTTCGTAACTGCACCTAAATCAATTTTTGCAGAATCTTCAACCCGAACAATCTTTCGGGCTTCCTGCTTCGCTTCAGCACTCACAACTGGTTGAGTAAGTTCCCTGAGGTTCACTGTCATCCGCTCAAGATGCCAATAGCCCTCAGTGCTGATGGACCCAAAATCTTTCTGCTTGTTTCTCCGCAGCAAAGCCTTAGCCTCAGTCTTAGCTACTTGAGAAGCAGCCGAACCTTTTCGGCTGGGACAGTTTGGGTCAGTGCAAGCTGAAGGGTTCTTAGCTCGACATTTAGTTGAAGTAGTCATACTTTATTTCTAACAATGTCATTTCCAGCTGAAGGTTTCATGAAACCAACACTATCATGCATAAACGAACTGGTTGAACACCACTTCATCTTTGACATCAAACTTCACAACAGATGAAACCAGGTTCATGCGAGTCAAAGCTTTAGCTTCCAACACGTTCAGCTTGAACCCCAAGTCAACTGTGAAACCTTTCACCAGAACATCACACACTTCTTCGCTCAGCTTCTTAGCATGCTGGCAGTTCAGAATTACATCCGTGGAATCTACTGGCACATCCAACAGCAAACCTTTAGCCTCTTCAACAGTTTTCAACGAAGACGGCACAGTGACAACAAAAGAGTACATATTGCAAACCTAACCTAAATTTTCATCCAGAATATCATCAAAACCCCAAACCGATAACATTTGCACCACAAACCCTACAGAACCTGGTAAACTGAACACATGGACACTCTGCAAAGCAACGAACAAGCCCAAGCCCCAGTCCGACAAGGCATTCTTGGTCTGGTAGCACTCTACGCTGTAATCTACGTCATTCTCGGTGTCCTCGGTGCAGGTGGAGGAGCTTTCCTTGCAGGAGCTCTCCTCATCCCACTAATCCTCCTCGCCCCACTCTACGTCATCACAGTTGCCATCATCTCCATCTACAAACACCGTAAAGTGATTGCAGAAGCCAAAAACCAAATCCCTGCGGATGAATGGCAGTACACCCAACATCCAGCGTACTGGTTCAACGCTAAAGCCCAAACCAGAACCTTCGCCCACAACTTCCTACTCACTGCCGTAGGAATCGCCAGCCTCGTCATCTACATCATCACCCAAGTCAACAATGTTGACGCAGACTGGCCAGACATTGCCCTCTGGGGAATTGGAACACTTGCAGTTGCAGGAAGTTACTACAGCATCATCATCAACACTGGACTCATCTACAACAAACAACTCCGAACAGCAGAACGCCATGCATTCGTCACCCGCACAGGAGCCTGGAAGCTCATCCTCGCCAACCGAATCTGGTCATGGGGAATCTGGATAACAGGAGGAGCATTCGCCACCTTCGCCGTCCACGGTGCAGGCATTCTCTACTAACACTCAAAAAACAGCTAACGCCACAGTCCCGACATGCAGACTGTGGCGTTAGCTGTTTCCAGTTCAAAGAATCAGAACCCAGCTTTCCTACGGCTCCTCGGAGGATACACAAGCGAATCAACAGCAGAACCCAAACCCTGAACCGCCAAACCCAACACACTTGCCACCTCATTATGCAAAGGATCACCCTCAGGTAAATCCAGCTCCTGGATACGCTTCAGGATTCTATCCCCCTCCGTCTGAACATGCTCCTGGATTTTCTCCAGACGAGCAACACCCTGCTCATGATCCAAATCATCCCAACCAGCACGCAAATCTTTCGGCATCACCATAACAACAGTCCCTTTCAATAGACAGCTATACAGATCAGTTTATCAGCATGTGTTCCAACAGCTCAAAACTGTTCACAAACCTCCACGCCAAAAACCGATACCTACACCATAACCAGGACAAAAGGAAACAGCATGGGGAAAATCGCAGTCACCGGTGGAACAGGATTCATCGGCAAACACTACATCGACACACTCCCACCAGAAAACACTGTCATCATCTCCCGCACAAACGGACACAACATCAACGATGTCCAGAACCTCACCCAAGCCTTCCAAGGATGCGACACCGTAGTCCACTCAGCCGGCATCAATCGTGAAAAAGGGGACCAAACCTACCTCAACATCCATGTACGAGGAACACAGAACGTCATCGACGCAGCCAAAGCAGCAGGCGTCAACAAAATCATCTACCTCAGCTTCCTCAAAGCAAGACCCGGAACCAAATCTGCTTACCATCAATCCAAATGGAAAGCAGAACAGAAAATCCGCAACTCAGGGCTTGACTACACCATCCTCAAACCAGGAATTGTCTACGGCAAAGGTGACCACCTCATCACCCACATAGTCAACACAGCAAACACCATCCCACTCTTCGCAACCCTCGGCTATAAAGAACCCCTTATTCAACCCGTAGCCATCGAAGACCTCATAAACATCATCACAGCAGCCGCAGAAGGGCGCCTCAGCCGCCAAACAGTACCAGTCGTTGGAGCTGAACAGCTGCCGCTCTCCACAGCCGTAAAACGCATCACACGCGTACTCGGTAAACCAATGCTCACATTCCCAGCACCAGTACTGTTCCACAATGCACTCGCACAGATAACAGAATGGACAATGAAAACACCACTCCTCACCAAATCCCAAACCTACATGCTCAAAGAAAGCATCACAGGGAACGGCTACAACACCACACTCCTACCCGAAGACCTACAACCCACTGCAATGTTCAGTGAAGAGCAGATACGTACACATTTGCCTTAGTAATATATAGTGTAATATATGCCATTTCGTAATATATGTGTTATAATTATATAAATTACGAAAGGCCATCATGACTGATACGCAATATAATATAAAAGCTATAAAGATAGCTACATCTTACCTCAAAGAATTTCTGAAAATCAATAGTAGTAGTGATAATAAAAGGTATTTGGTTGAGGAAATAAGCCATATAAAAGAAATAACAGATAACGATAAATCACGCCTTATAGACGAAATTGAAAACAATCTCCTAAGAACTTCTATACTGGCTTTTGATGTATTCATAAAGAGTGTGCTAGAAGCAGCCAATTTCTCGCTGGACATTCTTCAAGAAAATGAAAAATACATTACAGATAGACAAGTATTTTTTCCTAGACTGCAGGTAACTGAACAAAGTTCTAATAAGACTGTGTATGCTCCTTTACCTGGTTTCTTTGAAGCAAAAAGCTACATCAAATACTTTGCCAGAGCAACACCAGAGTCACCTTTTGCTGATGTGTTCAGATTGATTGATAAATCTGTTACCAAAGACGAGGACCTTCCTTCTGAAGCTGATTTGCAACTTCTCATATCTAAATGTCGACAGTTACTGCAAGAAAAAATTGACAAGATTCCCACTAGTTATACGGTCGGTGGTATTCTAAGTGTATGAAAATCACAAGTCAACACAGTTTACTTGTGATTGCTAATGAACTCATAGCACAAGAATACAGTAATGACAATGAATTTTCTATAGACGAAGTAACCACTGGTAGCGGGCAAAAGTTTCTTTGGACCTGTTCCAAGTGTTCTTACGAATGGTCTTCACGCGTTTCTCACCGCTTATCAGGTAGCTCTAATTGTCCTGCGTGCAGCAAAAAGATTCTAACAACAGCTAACCCTGAACTGGCTGCAGAATGGGGTTCTCAGAATGATACAACTCCTGATGACCATAAACCTGGGTCACGAGTAAGAGTGTGGTGGTCATGTACCGCCGATGAGCATCCTGAATACTTAGCTGCCATTGCAAACCGCCGACTGTCGAATGTTGGGTGTACTCTATGTAAGACTGCTCCTTTCGAAAAGTCTCTTGCTGCAAGCGCACCACACTTAGTATCTCAGTGGAGCAGTAAAAATAGTCTACAACCTGAGCAGGTATATGCTAAAGCGATAACTCCTGTTATATGGGAATGTGAAGTTTGCCAGCATGAATGGTCAACAAGAGTTAGTTACCGAGTAGAAAACGATAAAGGCTGCCCGAGCTGCAAGGGTCGGACTTTAGTTGGTAAGACTGTAGCCGAAGTACTTCCTCACCTAATGTCTCAGTGGAGCGACCAGAACGTTGATTTTCCAGAACGTATTTCAGCTAAGAGTAAAAAGAAAATTTTATGGACCTGTACCAAGACAGGACACCCAGATTATATAATGAGCCCTACTGACCGGCGAGTTGGGTATGGCTGCAATAGATGTGTTTTAGATAAGAAGTCTTTGGCTGCAACTAGACCAGACATTGCTTTACAGTGGCATCCCGTCAAAAATGGAACCATTGGTCCCAATGACGTAATGGGAGTTTCCAGCTTTAAAGCTTGGTGGCTGTGTACAGCAAAACACGAATGGGAAAGTCAGATTCAAAATAGAACATCTTCTAACCAAACAGGATGTCCTATCTGTTCTCAAAGTAGCATTAGCTCTGTTGAAGAAGAGCTAAGACGAGATTTTACATCAGATAGCATCATTCAAGATGTAAGACAAGAACATAATTCCACACTTCCTATTCCTATGCGGAAAAGAAAGCAAATCAAAGTCGACATTCTTGGTCAATACAAAGAACAGCCTATTGTCGTGGAATATGATGGTTGGTATTGGCATTCAGGTCAGAGAAAATCAGATGCTGAAACGCCCAGGGAAAGAGATACTGAAAAGACACAGGCTTTATTAACTGCAGGGTATCTCGTTGTTCGCATCAGAGAAGTCCGAAAAAATGCCACGTTGGATTTGTTGAACCTTTCACACCAAAACCTTTTGCAAATTCAGTGGACATACTCTAAGGACTCCTCTGAGCTACGCCAGATCATATATAGCTGGCTTGAAAAGCTAAACTCGTGAGATATTTGACAAGGTGAGAGAGATGCAGTATAGTAAGTGCATAAGCAGTTGAAGCACCCGCTACGATTGCAAGTTGCACAGATAATTTAGATGCGCTACAGTTACTTTCATAACGTTTCTTAGAGAAAAGGAAAACCCTAAACATGGCTTCAAACGCCCACCACCCGCTGCGTATTTTCGCCGGGTCCATCATCGTGTCGATTGTGGCACTCATCGCCGGTTACCTTTATGGTAGCTGGGAGGCTCTTTTGCTCGTGCTGTTGCTCGGTGCGTTCGAAGTGAGTTTAAGTTTTGATAACGCTGTCGTCAACGCCCGAATCCTCGAAAAGATGTCTGACTTTTGGCAGAAAATGTTCTTAACAGTCGGGATTGTGATTGCAGTCTTCGGAATGCGTATCGCGTTCCCTCTTGTGATTGTGGGTGCGACTACTGGTTTGAACCCTGTTGAGGCGTGGAACCTCGCTCTTGCGGGTGGTAGCATTGATGAGCCTGGTACTTATGCTCACATTCTGCATGATGCTCATCCTCAGATTGCTGCTTTTGGTGGTATCTTCTTGCTGATGCTGTTCTTGGACTTCATTTTTGAGG
>Ga0308158_10002259_pt1 | contig 18521 bp, 19 predicted proteins | sample PhyBR2_FD_201038 | JGI IMG/M metagenome (GOLD analysis project Ga0308158, IMG submission 201038) | Phyllosphere microbial communities from UC Gill Tract Community Farm, Albany, California, United States - DLSLB.R2 | ecosystem: Host-associated > Plants > Phyllosphere > Unclassified | place: USA...
CTGTTGATCGTTGACCTGGGCAGCCCCAGCTGTTTGGCGATGCGGTTCTGAGACAGCCGTTCCTGATAGTGAAGACGAAAGACCTCAAGCAACCATGCCCGTTCACTCATAAAATAATGTCCATTAAAGCAGATGATGGACATTATTTTCAGGGAAAGCGGGCAGCTCTGACAGACGGTTCAAATGCGACGCTTACGGCTTTCTGGCTAACCGCAAGCGGGGCACGCTGCTGCCGAAGGTTTACGAAGCGCTGGAAATGACGGTACGGGAAAAACCGAAACGCCCCGGGTTCGCGGTGCTGATGAAAGGCTTCCTGGGTACGGACCCGTACCAGTGCATCCTCTGCAAAGGCCGGCTGCGTTTTGCCGGCGCCGTGGCAGGTGAGCACGCCACAAAAATGCTCTCAGACAGGCTGCAACAGATGGCGAAAAAACGATGGCTGCGGATGCCTGAGCGGGATCGGTGCGCCTGAAAAAAGGGTTTCAGGTTAAAAATACGGCGAAGACAGTATTTTTACATCAAAGCCCACGCAGATCAGCAGCAGTAATGGCGTAGGCGGTGTCACTTTTCATGGTCAGGTGCTCCCAAAAGAAGCGATTCAATCTCCTAACCATGAACCCCTTATTGACACTCAGGATCACCCATGTCGCAATTTTTTATTTTGCTCAGATAATTTGTACGTTCCGTTGTTCGCTCATTCAAACATAACGCGTTATTCATAGCGTTAATACTTCCTCCTGCAGAGTTTGAACTCAAGAACGCACAATCAGCATCTCTGAATTTTAGCCAGGCGCGCTGAGCCTGTAGTAGCGCCTTACTTTTTTCAGGGGATGTTTTTAACGTGTCCATGACTTTTTTATAGACTTTATTCATCTCCCCATCTGCATTTTTGTAAGTCTGAGCGGCGCAATCATTCAGTTCAGCCTGACTTTGAGCTGTCAGCAAACAGTTGCTTTCCGGTTTATTCGTTGCCAGCACACTGGTTGAAATAAAGGCTGAGAAAATCAATGGAAGGGCGACGATACGCATTCGCATATTTTAATATCCTTAAGTTAAGAAATTTTCATCTAATAATAGGAAAGTCTTTGGCGTTACGCCAACTGGATATCAACTGATGCCTCTTAATGAAGGGGTTCTCCGCCGGAACCAATTAAAATTCCGGCTGGCCAGTTTTTCGGTGGTTCCGGCGGAGGTCCCCGGGTTAGTGGGTACTTATCACCTTTAACGAGTGGATAATAGTTGCACAGACTCTTGAACAGGTTCTTTAGAACATATATTTCACGCCCAACATAGCCTGACTATCACTGTAACCTTTGCCACCTATCTGTTGAGCTACGTTGCCCCAAACATTCAAGTTATTGGATATCTTGCCTTCCACACCCGCTTTCAACTCGCCTGCATTACGCGTGCCGTACGATGCAGTTTCCACACCGTTCAATCGCGCACCAAACTGCCTGGTATTGTATATCCAGTTTGCCTCGACAAACGGTTCGAATTCCCGTGCAGTTCCCTTATCAACGTGACTCTTGCCATTCAGAAATAATCTAACACCCAGGCGGGTCTGAACATTATCCTCACCGACGGCCTGTACAAGCGTTCCGTTATTCTCTTTGTGCTCCCTGGCTTTAACCCCCATCCAGATTGCCTGTGCCTTTGGTTGGATATAAAACCGATTTTCCATGCCATAAGCGGTTTCATAAGTTCCGGCGAGGAAAGAATATCCCGTTTCCAGTGAGGCGGTCAGCCCGCGTGATTTGTATTTCTCCTCGGCTTGACCTTCTCCATTAACTGTGTTATCGAACCAACTGTACTGAACCCAGTTGTCAACATACAACCCACTTTTGTCTTTCTGATTTTGGTAGTAGGTTCCGTAAAGACCTGTACTGTAACCGCTGGTGCTACCCTTGGATGAATATCCAGACAATGTGTTGCGGGTATTGCTATGTTGAGTGGCATATCCGCCCATCAAGCCAAGGTGAAAACGCTGGTCTTCGTTACCGCTCCACTGAGCCAAGTCACCACCAATCTGCAAGATGTAGCGGTTAGCCGCTGTTTTATTCTGACCGTCTGCCATATTGAATAGCTTTCTCCCGGCAACATTTCGCATCCACATACTGGTGACTTTCTGCTCTCCGGTCAGGACATCTGTATATTGAGTTTCGCCAAGGCGGTCATGAAGCCTGGTATAAAACAACGTATTGGCAGCCATCAGATTGGAAGTATAACTGGCAGACTCAGGGCGGTAAACAAGCACGGGCTGTGGCTCAGGCTGTGGCTCAGGCTGTGGCTCAGGCTGTGGCTCAGGCTCAGGCTCAGGCTGTGGTGTAAGTTTGTTTGTCAAAAACCAGCTTTGTCTATCTGTTCCAGATGTATTCCCTTTAACAAGTGTATAGTCGTAAGCCCCTGCTACAATACGACCGGCTTGGCTAAATGCGCTGTCTGTCGAGGTTCCCCCGATATGAATCAGTTCGATACCATCAATCGTTTTGGCTCCGGTCCCCCCCGCATTATTGACAGTCACATAAGTAGTACCACTGGCATTACGGTCAATAACTAACTTGTCTGTGACAGAAGTATCATCCCCTAGCACTGTGTTAAAGATCAGTCGACCATTATTGCCGACATAATCTCCGGTGACATTAAGGTTAGTGCCACCAGAGGAGCCGGCGATCTTAACGATGCCGCTGTTTGTCAGTGAAGCAATCTTCTGGTTGAAACCGTTCAGGTCTAATTGTCCACCGCTCTCCACCATGTGGGAGGAGTTTGGGCTGAAGACATTTTCAGCACCGGCCTGCAGATTGCCCTGGTTGACAGTTGTCCGTCCACTATAGGTGTTGTTGGCCATCAGCGTAGTGGTACCCGACCCGTTTTTATTCAGGTTAAGCGTACCCAACATCTGGGGCGCAAAATCAATATCGTCAGTGTGGTTGAAGTTAATATTGGCACTGCCCGGCCCGCCTGTTACCGTCGGCACATCAAGCACACCTGCTATTTCTCCTTCACCTATATTGACATTACCGGTTCCCAGAATGTTGGAGCCAACAATAATTCCCTGGCCACTACGGATGGTGCCATAATTGGAGGCGGTCAGAGTACCCTTACCTTGGCGACCGACGATGATCCTGCCGCTTGATGTAAAGGTCGATCCTGCATCACTGACGCGTAACTGTCCGTTGGTATTCTGAAAAAAGGCGATGTCGGTAAATTGGTTGACATTCACCATACCACCACTCAGCACTTGCACATTGCCGGTACCGGAGGTGCCACCGTTAGTGCCTTCTGCAATGCGGAAATAGCCAGCGTTATCCAACTGCCCCTGATTACTGACAGTCAGGTTGCCAGTACCGTTCACCCCAACAACCATCCACTGGCTGGGATCGCTTATCGATAGCTTAGACCCCGTCCCGTCGACCATTACCGTACCATCAGCGGCAGAAGCAAAACCTAAGCGAACTCTGGGAGTGCTCACGGTTCCTCCCTGGTTAATATTCAGCAGGCCAGAACCGTAAAGACCGATACCCATGCCACTGTAATTGCCAGTGCCCGTAACATTAAGTGCAGACCCTGTCCCAGAAACGTTGACAATGCCCTGGGAGCCAGCCCAGTTACCAATATTAAAGGAATAGCTGAGCGAGCCCCCCGGGGTGGATTTATTCCAGTTATTGGTCAGGACGGCATTATTAAAAATATTCAGCGTACCGTTGCCATTTTCACCAATGGTAGTGAGTCCGCCGGACGTCAGGGTGGTACCGCTATCGAACAAATCCAGCGTCCCCGTATCCCCGCTGTTCTGGCCAACATAAAAATTCGTTCCGGTAATGACCGCCTCCTGCGAGGCAGTGAGTCCCCCTGTCCCCCCAGAGCCTACATAGGTATAGGAGCCGGCATTCCACATAGGAGTAGTCACCGGATTAGAGAGAATAACTGCTCCGTTTGTAGTGATGGTGGCTGCGGTTGCAGGAATAGCAACAGAGGTTATCAAACTGATTGACACTGCGAGAGTACTCAGTTTGTACTTTTTTTTGCACAAGGATTTACTGCTTTGATAATTCATTTTAATATCCTTCTGTTTCGATGATGTTTTAGAAATTGAGCAATTCCATATGAATTTATATGTTTTCATGATAATACTCATGGCGTCGAATGAAGAATCTACTTGAATACCATTACCCAACCCCATTGAGATATTTGGCAAACTGAACCATAGAGTGAGCTGAGTTCGCTAAGTTTAATTTTTGCAAAGCACTTATTTTTTGAGAGCTGATAGTTTTAATGCTTTTCTTGTTACTAATTGCAATTGACGTCAAACGCATACCAGCAAGCAACTTTTTAAAAATAACCATCTCACTAGTCGTTAATGTTTCATAATATCCACCATGAGGTTTTAAATTATGACTATTGTGAATTTTGCTTTTAATTTCCTCTGCACTAATGCTTTGGTCTATAAATTTTACATGTCTTGATGAAATAAAACTGAAAAATGACACTGCATTGCGATGGGTTATGAAGGTGGTTTCCTTAAAAAGGATTGACTTTTTATGTTTGGCTAGTTCTGATATCGTTTGGATGTCAGAACTATCTACATGAATAAATAATGAAATGTCGCCATTCCAATCTAGGCTAAAGACTCTATAATCGATGGGTTTTATCATCACGTCACCAACAAGCAACGAATTGAGTGCCAATCTCATATATTGGCAGTTACTCATAATGATCTTCTTCATAATGTAATAATAAACATGATAAAGCCCCCCCCAGAATACCAAGCATAACAATGCTAATGATATCCAGAGCATTCTTTTTGTGAGATGCATATCTTTATCCGTCTTATTTACAAAAAAATAACTTAGCGCATAAAAAGAACAGCTGGCAAATTGTTTAAATCGATCGACCACTGTACGTTTAATAGCTTAAAGCTATCATAAATTGTTTATTGATCGTTAGTATCGATCGTTGCCTTGGGTTTAAATTGTAGTAACGCACGGTTATAAATCAATTGGTTATAAAATCCTTTGGTACTAAACCTCATTGTCATGTGTATGTTTTTTGGACTCTATTGCCAAGTTCAGTAAGGCGTTCAACTACACAGGCAAGGCCATCGATGCCAACGATGCCTACGATGTCTTCGTTGTCGAGTTGCCTAAAGCGATCCAGACGCAGAACTTCAGACCCCTTTTCGTGAAGATTGAGACCCACGGGGCGGGCATGGCTGCAACGGCGCTGACGGCGTTTGCCTACGGCGTGATACTGGATACGCCCTTGGGCATTTTTGGTTTTGCCATCATAATGACGCTTGGTCAGCGTGCTGGTTAATGAAAAGCTTGTGGAGAAGGTCAACAAAGCCGCCGGTATTTAACGTAAAGCAAGGCCGCTTATGCGGCCTTTTTATTGTTAGCCTTAAACCACCTCCTTAGGAGGTGGTGATTGAACCTGTGAGGCTCTAGCCTGAAGGAAACCCATGCCGGAATATTCCAGCTTACTCACCACAAGTAAGAAGGAAATCACCAACATGGGTTTATACAGGAGTTCATCACATGTGTTCTGGTGTTGCAAATACCACCTGGTTTGGACGCCGAAGTATCGATTTAAAATCCTCCGCGACAAGGTGGGCAAAGAGCTCTACCGAACAATTTATATCCTCTGCAACATGAAGGACTGTGAAGTTCTTGAGCTAAATATTCAGCCAGATCATGTGCATCTGGTAGTGATAGTCCCCCCGAAGCTATCGATTTCGACGTTGATGGGCGTCCTGAAAGGACGCAGTGCAATCCTGCTTTACAATCGTTTCCCACATATACGAAAGAAGTTGTGGTGCAATCATTTTTGGGCAAGGGGATACTTTGTCGATACGGTCGGAGTAAACGAAGAAATTATCAGGCGATACGTTAAGCATCAGGATAAGAAGGACCAATAGATCGAACAGCAGATGGAATTGTTGCAGGATTAACTCGAAAATTGCCCCCTTTTAGGGGGCGTTGTGTAAAGCCACCTCCTCAGGAGGTGGTCTTTTACTACTGAGCAACAGGGCAAGCAGATACAGGGCGCCCAGCGGCAGAGCCATGACAAAACAGAAGACCTAATACAGGAGCCAGGGGCGGTTTTGATGATGGCGTGGGGGGCCTGTGTGGCACCGAGCGCCAGCGCCGGCGTCAGGCACAGTAACAGTAACAGTAACAGCAGAGCAGCAAACGTAGATTTTCTCATGTCATGATCCATTGGTTAAAAATGAGCGGTTACTACAAGATTGCGCCTCGGCGAACGCTCCTCACTATAGGGTAAATCTGACAATATTGCGTTATTGCGGCGTTCACAGATCGCCGTACAGCGCGGCAAGCTCGGCCAGCGCCGCGGCGGCCGCCGGATGCTCCAGTTGCGTCAGCAGATCGGCCTCGAGCGCGGTGAGAGTATCCGGCGCCAGCCGCAGCCGCAAATTCGGCAGCACCAGACCGATGTCGCCGCTCTCTGGCACATGCAGCGAGACGTGCCGCCCCTGATAGCTGCGGGTGCGATCGCCGTGCTGACGCGCGCGCAGCAGGCGGCGCAGCTCGGCGAACACCGGCCAGCTGAAGGTCGACTGGAAGGCCGCGCCGCCGATATGCAGGGACAGGTACGGCGGCAGGCCGTCGTCGGCGCCCGGATAGGCGCCCTGCCCGGCGACGATCTCCACCGTGGCACTGAGCTCGCTGGCGGCGGCGATCAGCTGCAGGCGCTCCACGAAGGGCGCGGTCAGCGCCAAGTAATCGGCCAGCGCCGGATCGTCGGCGCGCTGCGCGGCGACCGCCAGCGGGAAGATCGCCCGCAGCCGCACCGGGGTGCAGGCGCTGGCCAGCGCCTCGTCGCTGAAGTCGTCGAGGTTCAGCACGCCGCTGGCCAGCGGCCGGGCGAAGAACTCGGCGCTGCCGGCCGACGGGGTGCGTGTGGCCGTAAAGCGGTCACGCAGCGCCTGCAGCCAGTCCTCGCCGCGCAGGCCGAAGGTGCGCCGGTAATAGTGGGGATCGACATCGAGCCCGCCGCCCACCGCCGTCTCCAGCAGCGCATCGGTGATCAGCAGCAGCGCGGACAGCGGTGCCCGGTTGACCGGCCCGCGGCCCTCGCGGTAAGCGATCTGCGCCTGGGCGAACAGCCAGCGCAGTTCGGCGCGGCTCAGTGCCTGGCCGTCGACGGTTTCCGCGCGAACTACCTTGCGGTACAGCTGTCCCAGGGTGGTGTACGGCGCCGCGCAGAGCGCGCGGTATTCGTCGCCGGCGACCGAGGTGGCCAGCGTTTGCTGCAGCAGACGTTCGGCCAGGGTGTTGACCGGCACCGCTTCGGCGGCGGCCCGGTTTTTCAGGGCGGCGATCAGGGATTTCGGAAAGCGGAGGTTCATCTGGCTTAGCATGGCGGTTTCCTGCCGTCATAGGAATCTATTGTGATGATAGTAATATCCTATAAAGCACAAATGGAAATTACAATGCCTTACCCAATGCAGCTAGCTTCATTTTACTGTGGTATCAATAATAACCCGTTGCTAACCATTTGGCTGGTCTGCTAGCTAAGCTCAGTGCCGCGGTCGGCGTTTTGGCGTCGCAGATCCGAAAACCGGTGTTTCGGATCAGCGGATCGTCACCCTGCCCCGCCACCCCGAAAACCACAATATGTGGCACCGACTAAGCTGCATTTTCTTCTATATATTGTGTTTTACCGGGCTGATCGTTAACGGCGGTTTTCGGCCGACAACCGCGCTGTGATTTTTTTTCCGCCGTGGTACACTTCCGGAAAGTTCCCATAATCCAGAAAGTCGGATCACCTGAAAACCGCCGTCCGGTAATTTAACGAAGTGGCTATATGGTTGCTTATTATCAAGTAAGTGATATTTGCGGTGTGAAACTGCGAGGGCGATCATCGTTACTGGTGGGACGGGCAAGGTGATTTTGGGGCGTGATAATTTCATTATGGACTTTTGGGGACACAAGGACTGCGCATGACGGAAATCATTGGCAGTGAATCTTTACTGCAACGCATTGCACTACTCGTTCAATTGAGTAGCGACAAAGCACTCTATAGGAAAACGAAAGATGCGGAGGGGCAGGACTACTTTCTGATCCTGAATGCACATGGCGATGAAGTGGCCGAATGGGACGAGCAACAATGTGATTGGTGCCTCGTCAAGCCACCCCGACCTACCGGTGCTACGGAAAACGCCATTGATCTTGGGCCAGTTCTTGCCCGTATAGAGCAGCAAACCTTAAAAATGGAGCTGTGCCGAGGACAGCTTAACTTACTGAGCCCAGGCCCTGTGACGAAGAAAACTGTTAAGCGGATTGGACCAAAATAATGATGATGACAGGTGTCAATAATGGCGGATGGAATATTCCCAATAAGGAACATGCATGGGTGACTGGTTTATTGCCACCGAAGGCGTGAAAATTGTCAAAGACAGCGCCAACCTGGCGCCACAAATCATCACGGCAGTAGCGTCTATTGGGGCGGCGCTGGGTGGTGTGGGGCTGACGCACCGCTTTACCCGCAAACGGGAGCAGGCGGCCGCTGAGCAGAAACTCGCGGGGGAGCGCTATTTCATCGCCACGGAGCTGGTTTTCAAGCTTGAAGACTATGCGGCGGCGTGTGCGTCGGCGACGCATGACAACGGTTGTCCTGACGAGAAAGGCTTTTACTGTGCCACCACGTCGGTCCCGTCCCTGGAGTTTGGTGATGTGACAGGGGATTGGCGTGCTCTACCGGCCCCGGTCATGTACCGTTTGCGGGAAATGAGCGTTCTGCAGGCTGAGGCCCACAACGCGATAGATACCACACACGAGTATGATTACACGCCTGATTTTCTCCTTTATTTTCGCGAAAGGCAGTACCAGTATGCGCGTCTCGGGCTGCGGGCCCTGTTCCTGGCCAAGCGCCTGCGCAAGCTCACCGGTATGCCCACTTCCCGCCTCGACAACTACCGCTGGTCACCGCAGAAAAGCTTGTGGCAACGTTGGCGCAAAGAGCGTAAGTCGCGGCACAAACAACGACTGGCCGAGAGGAATGACACATGAACGGTCTAGTGGTGCCGGAATTCTACCCGGCGATGCCGGCGCAACGATCGGCGCCAGGCGTTTCGTTGCCGGTCGCCATCGACTACCCGGCCGCGCTGGCGCTGCGCCAGATGGCCCTCGTCCATGACGAACTGCCCAAATACCTGCTGGCGCCGGAGATCAGCGCCCTGCTCCACTACGTGCCGGATCTGCACCGCAAACTGCTGCTGGCCACCCTGTGGAACAGCGGTGCCCGGATCAACGAGGCGCTGGCGCTGGCGCGCGAGAATTTCTCGCTGGCGCCGCCCTACCCGTTTGTGCAGCTGGCCACCCTCAAGCAGCGCGCGGAAAAGGCGACCCGCAGCGCCGGCCGGTTGCCGGCGGCCAGCACGCCGCCGCGCGTGGTGCCGCTGTCCGATCCGCAGTACGTCGCGCAGCTGCAGATGATGGTGGCCACGCTAAAAATTCCGCTCGAGCGCCGCAATGCGCGCACCGGCCGGATGGAAAAGGCGCGGTTGTGGACGATCACCGATCGGACGGTGCGCAGCTGGCTGGCGGAGGCGGTTGACGCCGCGGCGCGCGACGGCGTGACGTTCTCGGTGCCCGTCACCCCGCACACCTTCCGCCACAGCTACGCGATGCACATGCTGTATGCCGGCATTCCGCTCAAGGTGCTGCAGGCGCTGATGGGGCACAAGTCGGTAAGCTCCACGGAGGTGTATACGAAGGTGTTTGCGCTGGATGTGGCGGCGCGGCATCGGGTGCAATTCCAGATGCCGGAGGCCGACGCGGTGGCGATGCTTAAAGGTCGGCGCTGAATGGCCAATAGGGGGGACTGTCTGAGCAGTTAAATAATATTCAGTAAGGTCGGAAATAGCGGAGATTTTTCTGCCGTACTCGTCTCGGTTGACGAGTACGGCAGTGGAAAGCTTGGTGGCGCTCTATCAGTGGCGAATGTGTGCCAAGTCGCCAGCCGTCAGCCCAGTCATTTTCATTACCGACTCGCGATCGAACCCGCTGGCCAGCATGGCGCGGGCGATTTTCAGCGCTGCATCGCGCTCGCCTTCTTGACGCCCTTCTTGACGTCCTTCTTGCCAACCTTCTAAGCGGCCCTTTTCCAGCCCGCGTTTTTCGCCCTCAAGGCGGAGTTTCTCTGCAATTGTCATCAGCGTGTCCTCGTGTTCCGGCACCCGTGATGCCAGGGTTGATAGTAATTCGCCCGGGTTGCGGGTTTCACCAACCTGCAGCATGTAATGCATCAGTGATGTCAGCTGCTCCTGAGTAGTGTAACCGGCCAGCAGCAACGTGACCAGCTGTTCCAGCAAATCGGCCAGGTCACGCTGGCGAACGTGCTTTTGCAGCAGCTCCAGAATGGCGACCCGGCGATGCTGCATGATTTGATCATCCGGAATGACCGTGACGTCAACCAGTGGAAAATCGCCCCCGTACAGCTGGCCGGCCAGCGCCGGAGCACTGAAGCCCTGTAGCCAACTCATCGGATACGGGTAGGGTGTTACCTGACCATGATAGAACAGGACGGGGATCACCAGCGGCAGCTGTTCATTGCCGGCGGCCAGATGGCGTTGCATGGCGGCAATGGCATACCGCATCAACCGAAACGCCATGTTTTTATCCGGCGTCGATTGGTGCTCGATGAGGGCGTAAATATAGCCGTCGCCCTGCCCGGCCTTCAGCGAATAAAGCACGTCTGAGTAGTACGCACGCAGGTCGTCCTCGACGAATGAGCCGGATTCCAGACGGAGGGAGTTCAGGTCGCATGCCTGACGCAACGCCGGTGGCAGGTGTGCGTCCAGAAAGTCGCGGGCGGTTTCCGGGTGCGTCAAAAACTGTTTGAACAGCGCGTCGTGCGCGGTGGGTGTCGTTTTCATCGTGGTATCGTAGCATGATCCCTCATTTCGCCCTACCCTCGGTGAAGCGGGTTGATACCCCTACCCTTACTGAACCGGCGCCGACTCAGTTTAGCATTGAGAAATGCTGATCCGGCCGCTGATCGGCATTGTTCGCTCAGTGTGCATTGAACGTGGTACAACAGGCTGACGAACAAGAATTTTCTGTACTGGCTATGACCCCCTGCGAATAAGCCAAAGCATTGAATCAGGATTGTTCATCATGCTAGTTTGATGTATATTTAATCAGTTATGTATATTCAAACAGATCATGATTGAATAAGGAGTATAAATGGTTGCAAAATCTGAATTTTTTCCAGTTTATCGAAATAGAGAAGCGACCAGCATTTTCTCCAGATCAGGAAATCAGCCCGGATAACTTTAAAGAATTGGTTGGAGAATATCGCCTTGATGAAGACGTTATCTGTCAGGTCAGGACTAAAAAAGTATTTGCCATAAGAAACATAAAATTGGTTGGCTCGGTGTCACCCTAAATGGTCAAGAGGCATTAATTGGCGGCCATTGTGCGAGAACTTATTTCAAAGCAGATAAATCATTTGGCTTAGAACGAAACCGCGTAAGGAAAGAAGTTGAGCGTAAAAAAATAATTATACAAATCAAATGATTATAAATATAATGCTGGTTTATTCATTACACGCTTGTCTGCCTTGAGGCAAGAGATTATTGATAACCGAGTTAAGCTTGATGGCATTTATAAAAGCTTTCCCAATGTTGTACTCAAATTTATTTACGACGCACAAAGAACGCGGAGCTGGACAGTTAAGGTAGATGTATTGAGCGATAATAAAAATTCGAAGTGGGCAGTTAGTCCATTGTGTAACTTAAACCCGATACCACAAAAGCGTGATGTAATAAGCCTTATAAATAGGTGTAGCGGCTCGCGTTTGAAAACCCCCATGCTCGCGTTTATCGGCTTTTTTTGCTCACATTAATTGCAAATGAAAATCTCCTTATGCTCACATTAACTGCCACTGTGCTCGCGTTTATCTTTTCATGCTCGCAATCATCTTTCCCGTGCTCACAATAACTGCAAATCAAAATTCACATCCCGACGCCACCAATCGTCCTTTTTGGGTATACCTTTGTGAGAGCCTGGGTGATTTGTTCAAAACAAGTATCACATAACTTGATTTAGTAAATTTGATACGCAAAAATCTCATTATCTATGTCTATTGAGATTAAATCGTATGGCGCTCGTCGGTTATGCTCGTGTATCCACGACAGATCAGGATCTGACACATCAGATAGCGGTGCTGACTTCAGCCGGCTGCCGTAAAATCTTTTCGGAGAAAATGACCGGCGCCAGGAAAGAGGGCCGTCAGGCACTCGATGACTGCCTTGATTACTTGCGAGAAGGGGATACGTTGGTGATCACCCGTATCGATCGTCTGTCACGTAGTCTGCGCGACTTACAGAATCTGGTTCATGAACTTGAAGGGCAAAACATCAAGCTCAGGGCGACCGAGCAGGCCATCGATACCTCTTCGGCATCCGGCAAGGCTTTCCTGGATATGTTAGGCGTATTCGCCGAGTTCGAGACACGCCTGCGTCAGGAACGGCAACGGGAAGGCATTGCCCGCGCGAAAGCCAGGGGGGCATATAAAGGAAGAAAACCCACCGCTCAGGCTAAAGCGCAGCAGGTGATTGAATTGACGCTGGCCGGACTCACCCGCGAAGCGGTTGCCGACCAACTGGGCATTGGCAGGGCCAGCGTCTACCGAATATTAAAAACCTGGCGACAGCAACATCCCGACGCTATTCTGCCCGGAGAACGGGTGAAGCCTTCCTTCGCTCAGCCATAGTGAGCCGGCGGCCGAACATGTTACGATAGCGCCATGAAAAAAAATCCAACGCCCCATGATGCCACTTTCCGGCAATTTCTGACGCAACCCGAGATTGCCCGCGACTTCATGGACATCCATCTGCCGGCTGAACTGCGGGCCATCTGTGACCTCAGCACGCTGAAGCTGGAGTCCGGCTCCTTTGTCGAAGATGACCTGCGCCAGTATTTCAGCGACGTGCTCTACAGCCTGAAAACCATCGACGGCGCTGACGGTTACGTGCACGTGCTTATCGAGCACCAGTCCAGCCCGGATAAGCACATGGCGTTTCGCCTCATTCGCTATGCCGTCGCCGCCATGCAGCGTCACCTCGACGCCGGCCACAAAAAGCTGCCGCTGGTCATTCCGGTACTGTTCTACACCGGCAAACGCAGCCCGTACCCTTACTCGACCAACTGGCTGCAGGAGTTTGATGATCCGGCGTTGGCCGGGAAACTGTACACCGGCGATTTTCCGCTGGTTGATGTGACCGTCATTCCCGACGAAGAGATTATGGGTCACCGCAGCATGGCCGCTCTGACCCTACTGCAGAAACATATTCGCCAGCGCGACCTGGCCGAACTGACCGACAGACTGTCCGCCATTCTGCTGGCCGGCTATCTCTCTTCGCCACAGGTGATTTCGCTGATACACTATATTATCCAGGCCGGTGAATCGGCGAATGCAGAGGCATTTGTTCGCGAACTGGCCCAGCGAGTACCGCAACATGAGGACGAACTGATGACCATCGCACAACAGCTTGAACAAAAAGGTATCGAGAAGGGTATCGAGCAAGGTATCCAGAAGGGTATCGAACAGGGTATCCAGAAAGGTATCCAGTTGGGTGAACAGCGCGGTATTGAAAAAGGTGAGCGTGAAGCCTCACTGAAAATCGCCCGCACCATGCTGGCCAATGGCCTCGATCGCGACGCGGTGATGAAGATGACCGGGCTGACCGCTGACGACCTGGCCCAAATTCGCCACTAATCTTTCGCGTCGACGGGCAGGGCAGCCATTGTCAGATAAAACCGCATCCGTTTCCCCGGAAAACACCACCTCAGCGCTCAGCCATCTGGCGTTCTGCGCCCTCGCGGCGCTGGGGCTGGCGCGCCAGGACGGTATCGCCGGCACGCCCTATGCCGAAAACCTGTTCCTGATCCGCTGGCTGGCCACCGCCCAAAAGCAAAAACGCTTCCCCAGGAGCGTGGCGATTGACATCCAGTGGTTACTCGAACGTGGTCGCAAACACGGCCCGGCCGGCCACCTGCGCCAGCATCTTGAGTACCTCTTTCGCTCCTGCAGCGGCAATCTGGCCGCTCAGTCCGACCTGTTCCGTCTCACCTACGCCTCTGAAACCCTGAAAGACCAGGGCTGGGACAATTATGTGCTGGACGCGAAAGAGTGGAAGTCCGGCGTCGTGCCGACACCGTCACAGCATAACGGGTTCTACGTCGAAAAAACGGCGTTGAATGCCGCTTTTGCACAGGACGGTCGCCATCTGCACGCCGTCACATTTCGGGTAATCGGTGACGCCGACCGGTTTATGCATGTGATGGCCGAGTACGGACTGTGTACGCGCCGGCAGGGCAGCACGTCAGCTTACCACACCATCGCGCTTGAACCGGCGTAACACCACGACCGACACGGTTCACATATTCCGCCAACGGTGCCGCGCCACTCACAAGCAGGACGTTATCCACAAATTTGGGGGATAACCTGTGCGCATCGTCGGTAAAAATATTCGCCTCAAAATGAGGGGCTTGTGCCCGTCGCGCGGTTGACCTCGCCATAGCCCCTTGCCATTCCTCGTCGGTTTTATATTATACTGGTTATGCATACAGTATTATTATAATAACGCATTCGATTTCCGACCAGAGGAGAACATAAAATGAGCAACGCATCACGCACTCGCACATCGCAGGACACGGCCACCACGCAGGAAAGTCGCGCCAAAGCCCTGCAAAGTGCCATCACCGCCATCGAGAAAGCGTTCGGCAAGGGTGCCATCATGCGCCTGGGCGACAACCGTGGCATGGCCGTCGAGCGTATCCCGACCGGCTCGCTCGGCCTCGACATCGCACTCGGCGGCGGCCTGCCGGTCGGCCGCATCACCGAAATCTACGGCCCCGAGTCGTCCGGCAAGACCACCGTCGCCCTGTCGGTGATTGCCTGTGCCCAGCGCGCCGGGCTGCAGTGTGCCTTTATCGATGCCGAGCACGCGCTCGATCCGCGTTATGCGCAGCAGCTGGGCGTCGATATCGGTGAACTCCTCATCTCCCAGCCCGACACCGGCGAGCAGGCGCTGGAAATCTGTGACGCGCTGGTACGCTCCGGCGCCATCGGCGTGGTGGTGGTCGATTCCGTCGCCGCCCTGGTGCCGAAAAACGAGCTGGAAGGCGAGATCGGCGACGCCCAGATGGGCCTGCAGGCCCGCATGATGAGCCAGGCGATGCGCAAGCTGAAGGGCAGCATCAACACCACCCGCACGGTGGTGATCTTCATCAACCAGTTGCGCATGAAGATCGGCGTGATGTTCGGCAACCCCGAAACCACCGCCGGCGGCAACGCCCTCAAGTTCTACGCCTCGGTGCGTCTCGACGTGCGCGGTGCCGGCAACGTCAAGGAAGGGGAGACCATCATCGGGCGGGATACCAAGGTGAAGGTGGTCAAGAACAAGGTCTCGCCGCCGTTCCGCCAGGCACAGTTCCGGCTGCTGTTCGGCGCCGGCATTTTCCGCGAGGGCGAAGTGCTGGATCTGGCCGTCGACGCCAAATATATCCTCAAGACCGGCGCCTGGTACGAGTATCAGGGGGAGAAAATCGGGCAGGGGCGCGAGAAGGCCGCCGGCTGGCTGCGCGACCGTCCCGACGTGGTGGCCACATTGACCGCGCAGCTGCGCACGCACTACCTGCAGGCGGCGCAGCCGGCCGCGGCTTCAGCCGGCGCGGACACGCCCCCGGATGACGATGCCTGGCAGAGCGCGCCGGAGGCCGTGTGATGCCGGTACGCCTCTATGACGCCGGCGTGCCCTGCGGGTTTCCGTCGCCGGCGCAGGACTACCTCGAGCAGCGCCTGTCGCTGGACGACATCTGCATCCGGCACCCGGAGAGCACCTACCTGGTACGCGCCGAGGGCCTGTCGATGCAGGACGCCGGTATCCTCGACGGCGACCTGCTGATCGTGGAGTGTTTCTATCGGGCGCAGCACGGCGACATCGTCATCGACACCGTCGACGGCGAGTTCACCTGCAAGCGCCTGCAGCTGCTGCCCCGGCCGATGCTGATGCCCGCCAATCCGGCCTTTGCGCCCATTCCGCTCGGAGACGACATCGAGACCGTGATCTTCGGCGTGGTGCGCCACGCCATTCACACGCTGTAACCCGACCCCGGTTATCGCCATCTGCTCATTCCGCAAAACCCGGAGACCCCCGCCATGTTTGCCCTGGTTGACGTCAAATTATTTGCTGAAAGAGTAAATGATGCCATTGAATATTATAAAAAAAGACTAGCCAAATACAAAGTTTAGTTTAAGCAAACCTTCATTCCAGTATCAGACTGCGGTTGATATGACCACAGCCTGGCATCATGATCCCCATACTTTGAAACACCATTTATTACATAACAAAGTCTTGTTGGCTATAGCAAACCTATAGCCATTCTTTAATCAACCAACGAAATAAATATACGCTCACTGTCACATATGCTTATTATCTTTTTGGTCTTATCTTTATTCCATCTACACCGTCCAGAAAATATAATTGCAGCTCCCTCGAGAGATTCAGCATCAGAGATATTGAACTTGTCAATAATGCTTTTCCGCAGATTACCTAGCGGAATGCCTACATCCTTGCATTCAGCGGGATTAAGCCATTCAATATCACTATTAGAGTTATAGAGCGTTCCCCAATAAAATCTATGAGCCTTTTTGGTCAGTGGCTCAGCATCTGGAAATTTAACAAATAAGTTCTTGGCTTTATAATTAAAGCCATCGATGGGGATAATGGTATCCGACGTCGCTAACCCCGTCCCTCTGATTAAACTGTGCAGTATTTTTTCAAGTGTGACTTTGGGTACTCGTGTTTGCTCAGATTTTATGGTGTATACTTTATTATTACCCGTCCTTGTTATATCCGACGCCACTCGGATGCCAGTCGGTTCACTGCTTACGGAAGAAGGGGAGGCAGTAACGAAGCTGATTTCAATCTTGTCTGTCTCGGTCATAATCTGCTCTACCTCAGTCGCATTCCTGGCCTCCCTTTGTCGTTGAGATGAAGCTGTAGTTTCCCGGCAAGTACAGTATCGGGAACCAAAACAGGCCTTTTTTCCGTCAACACTTTTCTTTCTGTAGTACGCCTGCTTACGGCAATCAGGGCACACCAGTGAATAACGTAACAGTTCTATCGTGTTGTCAGGTAATTTTTGAAAATCTAGAATAGAATAAGGTTTGTCACTGCCACCAAACGTACAAATAATATCAAACATACCAAAATACTCCTCCTGTTAAAGTAATATTTCCGTTGAAAAAATATTACTGCCTAATATCCCAGCCAGGGCATTCACTGATTTTTCGCCTCAGCGCATGGCCCAGGCATAATGAGTTTCCGCATAGCGATGCAACCGGTAAAAATTTTTCTCGTCACCGCCGATAAAAATACCGTTTTCCATGATCCCCTCCGCTACCCGCTGAGTGTACTTATGTGCCGCTTCATCAATCTCCGCCCGGCTTCCCCAAGCTCCCTGCTGTTTACGCCAGTTCAACCGCACAGCTTTTAGCTGACGGCACATCTGCTGGCAAATAAAGTAACAGGCCACCGCATTACGTGCATCGCCGACGAAGACCACGTCGCTGTCGGGCCGCATCATTTCATTCCACAGATAGACATCGAAGCAGCCCAGCATCATGGCCACTCGTTTTGCCACGAAACCACCGTACCAGTAATACGCGGTACGGGGTATATTCAGCCGTCGGCTCTCGGCAATGTTGCCTGTATGAAATGACAGAAGGTCAGACTCCGTAAGTTCATGGACCAGTCCCTCCAGCACCCTGTGCCAGGCAAGTGTTTCACTATGTTCCGACAGCGCTGCAAAATGGCGGTTGACGATGCCGGCGATCTGCTGTTCCGGAACAGCAATACCAATAGCCACGGCAGGAGACAACTTATGGTACAGCTCTTCGCGCTCGACCAGGTAAACATGGCATCTGTCGTCACGTTTTGTGTAGTGGCCAACGACGTCACGCGCTCACGCAGATCGTCAGAGAGAAACACGCCAGCACCGGCAGCGATGGCCGACGGCACTCTGACGCGGCGTGATACAGGCTTGTAAATTTCTCCTGTCTCCGGTCTGATTTTCAGACCGGCTTTCAGCTAGCGGCTCAGCTCCTGGGGCAACATATCCGGGTTCTCCTTCAGGAAACGTGCCCGGTTCCCCCGTGCTGTTCCGTACACCACATCAATATAGTCGCTCAATAGCATGGAATATCCACAGAAGTGTTTATAAACACTATTGCTTATATCATGTGCAGCTCAGGGTAGCGAACAATTCACACAGCCGATCTTTCGAATGCCGCATAGCGGCATGCAGGCGCCAGCTGTCGCTAAATATTGCACTTTTATCAAATGGCGCCGGTGACGCGGCGAAGCCGCCCTGCTTTGATAGATTTCACCTATCCCATCCCTTGCCCTGCAAGACCAGCTCCGCTAAATGCGACGTATATCTTTGTGTGCGCTGTCGGAGTGGTCACAGCAAGGCGTAGCCGCAGCTGTG
>Ga0308158_10002260_pt1 | contig 18521 bp, 12 predicted proteins | sample PhyBR2_FD_201038 | JGI IMG/M metagenome (GOLD analysis project Ga0308158, IMG submission 201038) | Phyllosphere microbial communities from UC Gill Tract Community Farm, Albany, California, United States - DLSLB.R2 | ecosystem: Host-associated > Plants > Phyllosphere > Unclassified | place: USA...
CGTACTTCGGCGCCATGGCCGGGAGCCTGGCCACCCTCAACATCCACGGCGACGGCCACGACGGTTTCACGATGCGCACGTTCGAGGCGCCCGGCGTCGGTGCGCTGCAGCTCATCGACCGGGCCGACGTCGCGCAGCACTACGAGATCGGATCCGAGACGCTCGTTTTCGAGAACGACGAGGAGCTGCTCGACCACGTCCGCCACGCCCGCCGGGAGCCGCGCTGGGCTGCCGCGATCCGCGACGCCGGGCGCCGTCGCACCCTCGCCGAGCACACCCTGGTGCACCGGATGCGGAGAGTGGCTGATTCATGGGCCTGATGTTTCCCGAGGATCTCGCCGCGTGGCAGCGCTGGCAGCGGAACCGTCACGTGCTGAGGCGGGTGCGCGGTCTGTTGCGTCGCCCGTCGCTGGGCGGGCCGCTCACGCTGCATCGGCGCGGGGCCGATCCGGTCGTCCTGTTCGCGCTCGACGCCACCACCCCCACGGCGCTGGCCTCGGTGATCGAGCCGTTGGCGCACCTCGGCGACACCCCTGTCGCGGTGCTGGCACCCGCCGATGTCTCGGCGCATCTGCCCGGCTCGTGGACGACGACCTCGGTGCCGGATTCGGAAGCGCCCCCGGCCGGGCTGCGGGCCGTTCGCGCCGTCGTGTCGGCTGGCCATTTCCTCCCCGTGGGGCACACGGCATACGGGTGGGCGACTTCGCTCGGCGCACGCCACGTCGTCGTGCAGCACGGTCTGCTCACCCCGTTCATGGCACCGCTCGCCCAGGGCTCGCACGTGCTCGCATTCTCCGACGACGACGCCGAGTTCTGGCGTTCCGGCCGAGCGGACACCACGTCGCAGACCGTCGGCAGTCAGCTGCTGTGGAAGGCCGCGGGCCGATCATCGAGCGACGGCGCTGACACCGACCCCGCCTCGTCTCGCGTGGCTCGCTCGACGACCGGGAGCAGTTCGGACGCGCTTCCCGTGTTCCTCGGCCAGCTGCACGGCGCCGAGCTCTCCCGCCGCATCAGTGCGACCACAGCCACCTCGTTCTGCCGCGAGACCGGCGCACTCTACCGGCCTCACCCCGCCGAGGTCGACCGCATCTCGCGCTGGCAGCATGCGCGCTGGCAGCGCGGCGGGATCCGGTTCGCGCCACCCGGTCCCCTCGCGGCGAGCAGCGGACCGGTCGTCTCGATCTTCTCGACCGGGGTGCTCGAGGCGGCGGCGTCGGGACGCGACGCCTGGGTCACCTGCGTCGAGCCGCCCGCGTGGGTGCGCGAATTCTGGCAGCGCTACCGTCTGAACGAGTGGGGTTCGGATCCGACCCCTGCACCCACCCGCCCCGCGGTCGAGCCGGCGAAGGCGATCGCCGACGCCGTGCTCGCCCTCGCCGAAGGAGCCTCATGAACATCCTGTGCGTGATCCCCGTGCGTGGCGGATCCAAGGGCGTGCCCGGCAAGAACGCGCGTGTCGTGGCGGGCAAGCCGCTCGTGGCGTGGAGCATCCAGCAGGCGCTGGCCGCAGGGCTCGACGTGCTGGTGTCGACCGACGACGACGCGCTGGCCGCGATCGCGCGCGCCGCGGGCGCCGACGTGCCGTTCCTGCGCCCTGCCGAGCTCGCGCAGGACACGACGCCCACCGAGCCCGTGATCCGGCATGCGATCGCGCACCGCGTCGCCGAGGGACGGCGCCCCGACGCGGTGCTGCTGCTGCAGGCCACGTCGCCCGTGCGCCTGGACGGCACGATCGCCCGCGCGGTGCGCGAGTTCACCGAGACCGGTGTGGACAGCCTGGTCGGAGTGGTCGCGCAGACGCCGTTCTTCTGGCACCCCGCACCCGACGGTGGCAGCGCCGCGGCCGAGTACGACCCGGCGGCGCGTCCGCGCCGGCAGGATCTTGCTGCGGGCGACTACTTCTACAAGGAGACCGGGTCGCTGTATCTCACGCGCACCGAGATCTACGAACGCGACGACAACAGGATCGGCGGGCGGGTCGGCCTGTTCGTCATGGACGAGGCGGAGGGTGTCGACATCGATACGCTGGTGGACTTGAGGATTGCTGAGCAGGTTCTGGGGGATCTGCACAGGCACGAAGCTGGGGGCTTGTCATGATCATCGAACGCGACCTCGCGCCGTACATCGTCTTCGCCGAGGATCCGGTGCTGGTGGGGCTGGGCAAGATCAACGCCAACAAGCAGCGCATCGTCTTCTGCGTCGATGAGCACGGCATCCTGCAGGGCTCCCTCTCGGATGGCGACTTCCGCCGCTGGATCATCCAGAACCCCACCGCCTCGCTCGATGTGTCGTGCGCGACGGTGGCGAACCGTGGTGTGCAGACGGCCCCGCACACCGCTGCGCCGGCCGATATCGCCCCGCTTCTGGGGCGCGACGGCGTGCACCACGTGCCGCTCGTCGACGACCGCGGCCACCTGTGGGCGATCGCGCTGGACGAGACGGGGACGCTGCGGATCGGATCCCACGAGATCGGTCCCGGCCATCCCGCGTTCGTGATCGCGGAGGTCGGCAACAACCACAACGGATCCGTCGATCTCGCCAAGCGCCTGGTCGATCTCGCGGTCGAGGCGAACGCCGATGCGGTGAAGTTCCAGCTGCGCGACATGGACGCCCTGTACCGGCAGCGTGGCGGGGCGACGGGGGGAGAGGATCTGGGCGTGCAGTATACGCTCGACCTGCTGCGCCGGTTCTCGCTGCCCGCCGAGAGCCTGTTCGAGGTGTTCGACCACGCCAAGCAGGCCGGCATCGACGTGATGTGCACACCGTGGGACGTCCCCAGTGTGCAGGCGCTCGCCGACTACGGCATCCCCGCACTGAAGATCGCCTCGGCCGACCTGACCAACCACGAGCTGATCCTCGATGCCGCGGACAAGGGCCTTCCCCTCGTCCTCAGCACCGGCATGTCGCGGGAGAGCGAGATCCTCGAGACCGTCGCCGTGCTGCGCGGCGTCGGCGCGCCGTTCGCGCTGCTGCACTGCCAGTCGACCTATCCGGCGCCCTACAAGGATCTGAATCTGCGGTACCTCGACCGTCTCGCCGAGATCGGTCAATGCGTGGTCGGCTACTCCGGGCACGAGCGCGGCTGGCATGTGCCGGTCGCTGCGGTCGCCCGGGGCGCGCACATCATCGAGAAGCACTTCACGATCGATCGCACGATGGAGGGCAACGACCACACCGTGTCGCTGCTGCCCGACGAGTTCCGGATCATGGTCGAGCAGATCCGCGACATCGAGACGTCGATGGGATCCGGCGACGCGCGCGTCGTCTCGACCGGTGAGCAGATGAACCGGGTGACGCTCGCGAAGTCGCTGGTCGCTGCGCGGCCTCTGGCCAGCGGCACCGTGGTGACGGCTGCCGACGTGGCGGTGAAGAGCCCCGGTCGCGGTCTGCAGCCCAATGCGCTGCCGCAGCTGCTGGGCCGCGCGCTCAAGCGCGACATGGTCGAGGGCGACTTCTTCTTCGACGGCGACCTTCGCGATGCCGCGCCAGTGGGGCGCCCGTTCTCCTTCCGCCGCCCCTGGGGCTTGCCGGTGCGCTATCACGATGCCGCGGCACTGCTGGCGCAGTCGAACCCCGACTTCCTCGAGTTCCACTTCTCCTACAAGGATCTCGATGTGGACATGGACGACTTCTTCACCGAGCGTCTGCCGATCGGGTTCACCACGCACCTGCCGGATCTGTTCGCCGGCGACTTCCTCGTCGACCTGGCCTCCGACGACGACGAGATCTGGGAGCGTTCGATCCGCGAGGTGCAGCGCACGATCGACGTGACCCGGGACTTGCGGCGTTGGTTCACGCAGGATGAGGATCCGATCATGGTCGTCACCATGGGCGGGTTCACCAAGGACAAGCACATCGCCCCGGGCGAGCGTGCCCACAAGTATGTTCGCATCTCCGATGCGCTGCGTCGTCTGGACACCTCGGGCGTGCGAATCGCGGCGCAGACGCTGCCGCCGTACCCGTGGCTGATGGGCGGGCAGCAGTTCCACAATCTGTTCGTCGATCCGCGCGACACCCTCCGCTTCGCCGAGGAGACCGGCACGAGCCTCTGCTTCGACGCCTCGCACACCAAGCTGGCGACCAACTGGCTGGGTATGGCCTTCTCGGAGGCCGTGGACCTGCTCGCGCCGCACACCATCCACTGGCACCTGGTCGACGCCACCGGTGTCGACGGTGAGGGAGTGCAGGTGGGCGAGGGCGACATCGACTGGCCGGAGTTCTCCGAGCGAATGGACCGGCTTTCGCCGGGTACGCCGTTCATCCCGGAGATCTGGCAGGGCCACGTCGACAACGGCGCGGGCTTCTGGACGGCACTGGACCGCATGGAGGCCTGGTTGTGACGCCTGATCCTCGCGGCCCCGCCCCGGATCCGTCGAGCGAGCGCAGCGAGACGGAGCGACCTCAGGCGAGCGTCATCATCCCCTCGTACCGCGGACGGGATCGGCTCCCCGAGCTCCTGGAGCGGCTCACTCGCCAGGATTTCGAAGGCGAATGGGAGGTGATCGTCGCGCTCGACGGCGAAACTGACGGATCCCGAGCCTTGCTCGAGAAGTATGCGGATCGCCTCCCACTGACGATCGTCGCCTCGGAGCGGAGCCGAGGCGTCGCCGCAACGCTCAACGACGCGTATGCCGATGCGTGTGGCGAGGTATTGATCCGCTGCGATGACGACCTCAGCCCCGAGTCGCACATGGTGCGCCGCCACGTCGAGCTGCACGCCGCCAGCGACGTCCCGCTCGGCGTGATCGGGGCCACCCGCGACGTCTTCGCCGACACGCCCTACGCCCGGGCGTATGGCATTCCGGCCAATCGCCGCCATCTCGCCACGGCGTACAAGCGCGACGAGAGCTCCACTTGGCTGCACTGGGCGGCGCACAACTCCGTGACGCGCGAGACCTGGGACCGTTGCGGCGGATTCGACGCAGAGTTCGTCCACGGGGAGGACGGCGAGCTCGGCTTCCGCCTGCACCAAGCGGGCGTGCGCATCGTGCTCGATCGCGAGCTCGAGATCGAGCACCGAGGACCGGCACCTAGCGCCGCAGTGCGCGTTCCCCGTGCGTTCGTCTCCGGTGCCGGCCGCCGTGCGTTCGAGCAGGCGCATCCGACCGCAGTTCGGCCAGGAGTCGCCAGCGCTCGTTCCTTCACCGGGGCGCTCTGGAACGGCATGGTGGGTGTGACCTCCGCGACGCTCCGATCACAGACCTCGTGCCGGCGCTTTGGCGGATTCATCGATCGCATGCCCACTGGCACGCCGATCGCTGCCCGTGCGCGTCTGATCGCTCTTGGTGTCGAAGCCGCCGGCCGCTCTGGATACCGCAACGGCGTCGCCGCTCTCCACGCAGACGCCTGGCGCGACCAGCACCGAACCTACGCGGCCGTTGAGCGAGCATCGAACGCACTCCTCTCGTCGGCGGCCGTTGAGCGAGGCCGGAGCGCAGCGACGACCGAGACGAAACGCGGCACGCTGACGGAACGGCACCCCCATCGCACTGCCCTGTGGCTCGTCCCCGTCGCCGCCCTCGGCGGTGTCGCCCGTCACGTGCTCGACGTGACACGAGTCGGCATCCCGGGCTGGAACGTGGTCGTGCTGTGCCCCGAGGGACCGCTCGCCGAGCGGCTTCGTGAACAGGGCGCGGCAGTCACGACGGGAGCGTTCGGACCCGACGCCGGGCCGGTCGCATCGATGCGAACGCTTCGCCGTACCGCTGCGGCGCTCCGCCCCGACATCGTTCACTCGCACCTCGCTTACGCCGACATCATCAACGCGTGGACGCCCTTGCCCAGAGGCACCCGTCGCTTCACCACGGAGCACGGCATTGCCGGGGATGACGGCGTCTATCACCGGTCCTCGCTGCAGTCACGCGTGATGTCCTTCGTGCACCGCATCCGATTCCCGCGCTTCGACGGCGTGATCGCCGTCGCCGAGGCGACCAAGCGCGCCATGATCCAGAAGTGGCACGTGAAGCAGCCGATCACGGTGATCCTCAACGGCGTGGACCTTCCCGAGGGCGTCGAACCGCGCGACCCCACGACCGTCACGGGCATGCGGATCCTCTCCTTGTCTCGCTTGGCGCCGGAGAAGCGGATCGACAAGCTGATCGAGGCATTTGCGCTCGTGAGGAAGGAGCGGCCCGACGCGACTTTAACGATCGCGGGGGAGGGGCCGCTGCGCGCGGAACTCGAGGCGCAGTCAGCACGGCTGGGCGTTGCCGACGCCGTGCACTTCCCCGGGTTTATGGATCCGAATGAGGCAATGGATGACGCAGATGCGATCGTGCAGCTGTCCGTCTGGGAGAACTGCTCCTACACGCTGCTGGATGCCGTGGCCCGCAGGACGCGGGTCATAGCTTCACATGTCGGGGGTAATGCCGAGATCTTGCCAGAGTCGAGTCTCGTCGATGGGGACACTGTGGACGCGGTAGTTGGATCGTTTCTCGCAGTCCCGCATCGATTCGATGCGGGACCGCACTCAACGAAGTTTATGGCGGCGGAATTGTCCCGCGCCTACGGGGAGAGGGGTACCGGGTGAGAGGTGCTACGTCGGAGAAACTCTTTGCTCGCCTCAAGGAGTTCGTCAACCTTGCGTCCGCGGACTCTAAGAAGTGGATACCACTGGCGCTGGTCGGTTCAATCGCCCTTGCAGCACTCGACACGCTCGGGGTTGCCGCGATGGTGCCGCTCATGGCTCTTTTTACGACGGGGAACACGTCATCGGGCGTCGTAGGTTTTCTGGGTCGACTGCTGGGAACTCATGATGCGATGAGCTTGACGATTGCCTTTGCCAGTCTGGTATCGCTCGTCTTCATCATGAAAAGCGCATGCACGATTCCTTTCAGGTGGTGGCTTATCGGAAGAACGACGCGAGTATCGGCCGACGCCGCCACGGAATTGATGCGACGCTATGTCCTTTCGTCGTATGCCGATCATCGGGCGCGTAAGTTGCCGGAAATCTATCGGAACGTCGGTGAGTCGACGGCGCAAGCCGCAAGTGTCCTTCTCGGCGTCGTGAGTCTAGGTTCGGACGGCTTGGTGTTGGCTGCAATCCTCGTCGTTCTGCTCATTGCGTCGCCCTGGGTGACCGTTTTCGCTGTCGCCTTCTTCGCGGTACTTGTGATGGCGTCCCAGCGCGCGATGAGAAGCGCACAGGTCCGTTTCGGCGAGGAGCTGGCCGATCTCGGGCTGCAGACATGGCAGCAGGTCATGCCCGCCTTCGACGGGTTCAAAGAAGCTCGTCTCACCGCGAGTGGGATGTCGTTCGTGAACAGGTATCAGCAGATTCGTCGGCGCTCTGCGGACGTCCAACGCACGCTCTCCGTGCTGTCGGAACTCCCGAAGTACGTGCTGGAGATTGGGTTCGTGCTTGCAATCGTCGGAATTGCGGGCATTCTCTTTAGCACTGGGGCCAGCGGTCAGGCGCTCTCCGTGCTCGCCATCTTTGCGGCAGCATCGCTTCGGGCATTGCCGACGATGAATAGGATCACGGTAACGATTGCCGGGATCCGCTCAGGTCAAGCCGGTCTTCGAATCGTGTCCGAAGCGATCGTCGAGCTCGATGGCGCTGGGCGGCACGAGGAGTCGCGGAAGCCGGACATCGAGTTTCGAGGTGACATCGAACTGCAGGATGTGAAGTTCCGGTATCGAGACTCGGACGAGTTCGTCATAGATGGCTTGAGTTTGGTGGTACCGGAGAACCGATCGATCGCGTTCGTCGGGTCCAGCGGGGCGGGCAAGAGTACTCTTCTGGACTTGCTCCTCGGCCTGCTGACGCCTACGTCGGGCTCGATCACCTGCGGGGGTCTGCAGATCAGCAATGACCTCGCCAGTTGGTATGACAGGCTCGGCGTGGTGCCGCAGGATGTCTACCTCATGGACGCCAGCTTGGTTCAGAATATTGCATTTGGCTTGCCTGCAGAGAAGATCGACCGAGACCGCGCGGCAGAAGTGATCCGTTTGGCGGAGCTGGAGGCCTTCGTTGGCAGCCTCGAGTTCGGTATGGACACACCGGTCGGAGAACGCGGGACACGCCTGTCTGGCGGGCAACGGCAGCGCCTTGGACTGGCTCGCGCACTCTATCGGCGTCCGAGTGTTCTCGTACTGGATGAAGCGACATCGGCGCTCGACAATCAAACGGAGCATGAGATCGCCGAGACTCTCGGATCGTTGAGCGGCTCTATGACGATCGTGATCGTGGCGCATCGGCTTTCTACAGTGCGCAATGTCGACCGATTGGTTTATCTGGATCGCGGGAGGATTGCGGGCGCGGGGACCTTCGAAGAGGTGGAGCGCGCCGTGCCCGACTTCGCGAAACTGGTCCGTTTGGGCGAACTCAGATAGATCGCCGGATGCCTCGGGACACACTCCGGGACGGTTGTTCGATTCACTTGGGACCAGACTCATACAACCAAATGAGTGACAGAGGCCGAGCGAATCCTCAGGTGCGATCTCGTGAGATCTTGCGGCTGATCGCCTCCGTAAGCTTATGGCGAGTGCGGCGCGCCCAAGCCAATGCTGAGACCGGGCGGTGCCACCAGCGGGTGCCGTAAAGCGGCAAGAGAAGTTGGTCACAAATGGCTTGCTCCGCATCCCTCATTCGTGCGATCTCAGGCGAGCTTGTCGTCGTGCTCATCTCGGTCACGAATGGAGTATCGATCAAGACGGCACTTGGTTTGCGCTGTTGAGTGAAGAGCCAGTCATCGCCTCCCCAGATCTGCATCTCCTCGGGGATGCGCACGTAGTCGTCTTTACGTAGGCACATAAACGTCCCGAAGTAGTAGTTCCCGAAAGATGCGACTCGATGCCGAACGCCGTGGTGTGTCGAGCCCGGAGCGAAGCAGGAACGATCTGGTGCAACTATGCCGAAATGTCGCGACCGCAGAATACGCGCCGCGTGCGATAGTGCTTCATCTTTGAAACGAACATCATCATTGATGATGGCAACCCATTCGGCTCGCGCCTCAGAAACTCCCAGATTCCACGCGGGATTGACAAAGATGTTGGAGTGCTGGTCAAGTACGCGAACATTATCGTGGGTCCAGGAGAGGGTTTCACGGGCGTTGTTTATTACCAGAACTTCGAAGACGAGCGGATGCTGAGCGCATTGATCCACTAGTGGCCAGAGCTCCGGAGAACGTTGCAAGGTGGGAATAATTACAGAGAACAATATGCCATCCTTGGCTTGGCTTGGCTTGGCTTGGCTTGGCTTGGCTTGGCTTGGCTTGGCTTGGCTTGGCTTGGTGTGATGCGAGGTCAGATGTAATCGTGGAAGCCCGGGCGTATGGTCTCATCTTGCAGAAGGTGCTGGTGGTATTTCAAGCCGATTGGCCCCAGTATGTCGCCGAGAAGGGCGTGCTTGGGGATGGGATAGTCGCCGCCTTCTTCCCCTCCGCGAACGCCTCCTGGATGTCTGGCGAGTTCGGGAGCCCAATGATCTAGCCGTCGATTGAGCTCCGCGAACCACTCGGCGGTGAGCGGCGTATGGGCCCTCATAATGAAGGCGCCGTTGCCGATCACGCGGAAGAAGTTGCGCCGGACGTCCTCTTGTATGGCGCCGGGCAGTTCCGTCGCTGTTGCGTAACTGAGTTCACGGTATCCGAGTGCCCAGACGTTCGGATTCCTTTCGATTCTGCGGAACGCCGGTTCCCATGAATCGCGGATCGCCTTAACGTCGCAGTACCCACCACCGTGATGATGCATGACATAACATCTGAGGTAATCCGACTTATGAGTTAGTGCAAGGTGCTGATAGGCCGGATGGAGCGGGAAGCCTGGGACGAGAATTGATTCCACAGAGGAATCCGTGATCAGGCGCACTTTCAGCCCGGGGTTCAATGTGCGGACACTTTGTACGCCGCGCACTCGGTTTTCCGACATCTGCCCTCCTCCGACCCAGAACATGGTCAGAACCGAGGGAACTTGCTGATTCTTAAAAGGCATCTCCGTGGCGTCGTTCGCCACCCATGACCCAGGAAACCGCTCGGGGTCGAATGTGTAGCGTCGGACCGCGCCCGCGGCGATTAGCGCTAAGTCTCTGGATTTGACTCGCAGTCTGCGGGCCGCAAGTCGGGCGGATTTGAATACTAGGAAGGCGCGATGCTTGGCGACTTGAAGCTTCCGGTACCACATCGGGCGCGATGTGTTCGTCATCTTCCGACGTCCAACAGGCGCGGCTCCGGTGGTGCTCCGAGCACACGGAATCTCAGATGTCCATCCACGGTGCCGAGTGCCCATCCGATTTCGCGAGCTGCGGCGAATCGACTGTTCTCGTGAAGGAGGCGGGGTACGTAGCGGACTGCCTTCACTAGGTGGCGCAAAGACCCCTTGAACGACACGGGTCCAAGCTGTGCCGTTGCAGAGTGCCTTGTCCACAGAAGTACTCTCGTGCGTGCCGAGTAGAAGCGCTGTCGTGCAGCATCGATGGCGCGGTCACGCTGCCGGTAGTCGAGGATGGCGGCCGGGACCCCGGCAAGGGAGTAGCCGTTCCGCTGAAGACGCCAGCAGAAATCGACCTCTTCATGCCCGCGAACGAACGACTCGTCGAAGCCTCCGACTGCGAGCGCGGCGTCACGGCGCACACCCATGCAGCCGCCGAGGACGTATGGCAGGTAACCGAGTACCTCGCGCGCGGCCGCCGCAGCGTCCTGATCCTCCTCAAGCGCCCGTCGCGCGCTGCTGATTCCGGATGATATAGCTCTCCCCCCGACCACGTCGGCGTGATCCAGCCCGGCTGAGAGCGCCGCGATCCAGCCTTCGCGGACCTCGTCGTCGTGGTCGCAGATGAGCACCTTCGTGCCGCGCGCGGCGACGATGCCGACGTTTCGCGCATGGCTGACGCCTGGCCGATCGCCCGAGTCCACGACTCTCAATGTGGCGAACGCGTCGCGATACGCGAGGGCGACCTCGCGAGTGCGATCGGTGGAGCCGTTGTCGGAGACGATCACCTCGATGTCGTTCGCCTCTGGCTGACGGGCGAGCGCGGCCAGCTCATAGCCCAGACCCAATTCGCCGTTACGCACGGGGATGACGACGGAGATCTCGGGATCGACATGGTCCGGCGAAGGGTGACCCGGGATTGCTGTCGACGTGGTCCCGTAGACGCGCCGGACAGCACGGCGGAACACCGCCGGATTGTACCGATCCTGTGCCCATCGCTGTGCCTGTGCCGCATTGTCGTGGGCGGCAGCAGGATCTTCAAGACAAGCGATAACGGCCTGGGCGAAGGCTGCCGCATCGTCGGCAACCGGCAAGGTGTACCCGGAGTCGCCGATGCCCTCTGCCCCGATTGAGGTCGTGACCAGCGGGATTCCCCGGACAAGTGCATCGAGGACCTTGAACTTGACCCCGGCGCCAAGGCGTAGCGGTGCGACAATCACTGTCGTTTCGGCATAGAGGGCGTCCAAGTCATCGACGAAACCGAGCGCTTCGACGTTCGAGGAACGCTCGAGTCTTGCTCTCTGTTCGTCAGTGACTTTTCCGGCAACGGCGAGTCGCGCGTCGGGGAACGCTTCGTGCACGGCTGGCCAGATAGCGTCCACCATCCACCTCGCTGCGTCCCAGTTCTCAGGCCGTGAGAGAGGCCCGACCAGGGCGATCGTGATCTCGGTACGCACTGGGAGTAGCTTCTTCGAGTCCGGAAGCGTGACCGGTGGGTTGATCACCGTCGCAGGGACGTCGGGAGGCAGCAGCGCACGATCCTTCTCGCTGAACACGACCACCGTGTCGGCTTTCCGGAGTTCGGTATGCTCGATCCGTTTTGCCTGCTGGATACTGCACCGCACGCGGAGCCTCTCCAACGTCGAGGGCGCAGCATGCAGCTGGCGCTGGAATCGCTGGCTGGAGATGTCGTGCGGAGTCACGATGATGCGCGCCCTCGGGGCGTGCTTGCGAACCTCGGTGACGAGGGCGCTCATCGGGGGCCATTGCAGATCGATGATCTCCGCGTTGCGGATCATGGCGGCAGCCTCGGGATGCGCGAGCAGTCGCGTCAGGAAGCCGGCGGGCGGACGAACGGGTCGTGCTCGTTCCCACCGATTTCGGAACGGAGCGGTGAGCGCTGGTGCGCGGCGGGTCGCCGTCACCAGAAGGTGTGGCCCGACCCCATGGCGGGCCGCTGCACGACGATTCATCGGGCCATCAGGAGCCATGACGAAGACGTCGTCCGTGCCGAACGAGTCGACGAGATTGCGCAGGTAGGACACTCCAGCGTTGTCCGGCACAGGATCCGGCAGGTGAAGGGAAAGGCACACGATACGAGGGTGCATCGCGCGAAGCGAGGGTGTTGAAGAGCCGTCGTCACGATCCATTCCGGTACTCCCCAGCAGCCTCGCGGATACCAACCCTTTGAGCGTACCGGTAACCTGAGAGCGCTTAGGCTTCTGCGTCGGCCTACTCGCTGCCTGGGGCGGCGATGACAGCATGAAGACTGGAGACGTTGGCGGGGACTGGTGGAGACAGCCGATGGTGAGCAGCGGGCCGGCACGTGTGACGTCGCGCCGCTATGCGGGTCTTGATGGCCTGCGTGGAATAGCAGCAGGAATCGTCCTGACGACCCACCTCATCTTGACCATTCCGGCGTTGACGGGCCGTACTCCGACGGATGTGACGCCAGAGTGGTTCGCGGCAGTACTGCGAACGCCGCTGCATTTGTTCACGGCTGGCGGGGAAGCGGTGGTCGTCTTCTTCGTCCTGTCGGGATTCGTGCTCACGCTGCCCTTCGTCCCAAGCAAGGACACGAGCTGGATCGGCTACTACCCGAAACGCATTGTTCGGCTCTACGTCCCTGTCATCGCTTCCGTGGCGCTTGCCGTACTGTTCGCGCTTCTTGTTCCGCGAATGACGGGCAGCGGAACGTGGTGGGTCGATGCCCATGTGCGCCCCATTAGTGGGTCAATGGTCTTGAGTGACGCGACGCTGGTGGCAGGGACGGGCAAATACAACTCGGTCCTCTGGAGCCTGAAGTGGGAGGTGCTTTTCTCGTTGCTGCTGCCGGCCTATGTGCTGTTGGCCCGGTGGTGTCGCCGATTTTGGCTTTTCGGTGCTGCGAGCATGGCGGGCCTATCGATCGCAGGGGAGCTGATTGGAAGCGACGCATTTATCTACCTCCCGATCTTCGGTATCGGTGTATTCCTTGCGGTGGGCCGCTCGGAGATGGCGCTTCTCTTTTCGAGCCGCCGGTGGATCGTTTCCGCCGTGGGGATCGTCAGCGTTGCGTCTTTCACTGTTCGGTGGGCAATCCCAACCGCAGCGATCGACCACGCACTCTTGCTGGTTGGCTGCGCAACCGCGGTGACCGCCTTCTATGCGGCCCCGTCGCTCATGCGTCTTTCGGAGACCGCACCGATCTCGTGGCTCGGATCCAGGTCGTTCAGTTTGTATCTCGTACACGAACCGATCGTGGTCTCTGCTGCGCTGATTGCCCCGGGCATCGCGTGGCCTCTGACGGCGACAATCGGTGGTCTTGCCGCACTTCTGGTCGCTGAGATCTTCTATCGGCTCGTGGAAATGCCAAGCATGCGTCTTGCTGGCCGCATCGGCCGCCGCGCTACAGCCCTGAACCGCGACCACGCTCTGCGGCGCGCCCGCTCATAGGTCATGTCCCATACCTTCGGCGAGCCCCAAACGTCACGGCTGGAATAGGGACTCCGGGCACCGATTTGTCCATCGCCCCACTGCAGCTCGCAGGTGACTGATGGGTAGGGTCCTCACCTGAGTCATGCGTCGGACGCGATAGCTGGCGATCCGGGCGCGGTGCGATCGTCTCGCCATCGCGTCAGTGCGCCGCGCGCCCAACGGCTGAGGCGGTTTTCTGCGAATTCGTACACCGCCCAACTGAGCAGCATGGAGACGATGATCGCCACCAAAACGGCGCCCGGCCGTCCGAGCGACGGCCAGAGCGTATGGACCAGGGCGAAGCCGACGGCCGTGTGGATCAGGTAGAGCGAGTAGCTGATCTTTCCCAGCCACTGGATCGGCGCGACGGTCAGGATCCGAGTCTTCTCTCGCAGAGCCACGAACAGAAACACCGCACAGACTGCGGCGACCCACGCGGCGTCCCCCCACGTCTGCAGGAGGCCGGTCGTCAGCACGGCGACGCCGGCAGCGGGGATCGTCATCCAGTGCAGCCGACCGTCGCGCCTGGAGAGATAGGCCAGCATGCCGGCGCAAAAGAGGGGCCCGTAAGCAGCGAGCGTCACGTTCAGCACCAGTTTGATCGGATTCGCGACGAACTGCGGGTGAGTCCGTGACTCGATGGGAACGCCCAAACTGCGACAGCGAGCGCCAGCAAAAGCCAGATCGCCGCGACGCGGACCATCAATCGATCGGTCAGTCGGCAGCGGGTGAGAAGCAACAGCGCGAACAGCAGGACGTAGAACTGCATCTCGACCGCCAGGGTCCAGTAGACGTCGAGTACGTTCGGAACCAGGAACCAGCGCTGCACCATCGTCAGGTTCGCCATGATGATCCCGGGGCTGAGCGGTACCCCGGGCACCTGCGCCCACCATGCGATCCCGACACCGAAGATCAACGAAACCCAGTACGCCGGGTATAGGCGCGTGGCGCGCGAGATCACAAAGTCCGAGGGATGTTTCGCTGAACCTGCCGACATCAGGATGACGAACCCGCTGATAAGGAAGAACAACTGGACACCGAATTCCCCACCTGGGAAGTTCCAGATCGGAAGTGGATCGGCGGGATAGCGAGCGAGTTGCTCGCCGGTGAAGTGATAGAGCACGACACCCATAGCTGCCAGGCCACGCAGGCCGTCCAGCTCGCGGAATCGCTTCATTGCGCCGTCCCCATGTCTTTGACTGTGTCATCCCCGTAGCACCCTACGACAAAGAGCCCGGCCTGCCGTCGCGTGGATCCCTGGCGGTGCGAGCGCGATAGAGCCCGAACCTGGCAGCGGTAGGTCACCACACGCCGCGCTGACGCACAACACGCCTCCACCGTCGTGCGGTGAGCTCCTCAGTGGGCCCTGAGCAGACCGTTGACGAATCCAGGGGGAACCCGAGTAGCTCAATGATGTACCGCGTTCCTCTATGCGGCCGACGCCCAGCATTCACGCGCATAATGTTTGGCACGACATTGATCGCGTGGCCTTGGGGGAGGCGCTCGCGGCTTCTGGGGAGAGGCTCGAGATGGGTAGGGGAGTGTTGGGCGTGCGCGCCGACAACAGGGGCGAAGACCACCACCATGGTTCGGCACTGCGATGGACCTGAACAACGCGGCGGCCCGTGCCCGGCAGGCTGCCGCTGAAGGAGACTTCCAGGCGCTGATCCAGATCCTGCACGCGACGCCCCTCGAGCTGTGGTTCGGAGTGCCACCGGATGAGCTCGCGACGATGTTCGCGGCGATCCCTGAGGACGACCTCCACGGAAACGCGGCCGCGTTCCTGGTGTCGCGCATGTTCCTGGCGCCGCAGCCGGAGCAGCTGGACAACGACGAGGTGTTCCAGGCTGCCTTGCGCGACAGCACCGAGCTGCGTCGCTGGCGGATCTTCGCCGAGGGATGGCGTGCCCGCATCGACGGAGACTCCCGCCGCGCCTACGAGCTGCTGCGCGAGATGCCGCAGGCGCCGGAGAGCTTTCCGATGCTGATCGACCGGTCGGGGGGCTTCCGCGCGTTCTTCCTGGGTCAGGCGGCTCTGACGGCGGCGCTGGCGGGCGAATTCGTCGAAGCGCTCGGTCTGTACGATCGTCTGCTGCTCGCGCCTCAGACGCCCGGTCTGGAGTTCCTCACCCGCGAGGCGCGCCTGAGGGCTGCGCTGCTGCACGGATTGTTCGGCGATCGTGACACCGCGCAGATCCACCACGGCTACCTGTCGTCGATCCCGCGGACGTCGAGCTGGCTCGAGTTCCACCTCGACGTCGAACAGGGGCTCGTCGACGCCCTCATGACGGCTGACGACGATGCCGATGCGGCGTTCGACGTGGTGTTGCGGCTGACCTTCCGCCAGATGGGCGAGACATGGCCGTTCTTCATCGCCGTGCTGCAGCGCCTTGCCACCAACGCAGGTCGGCGCGCCCAGATGCGAGACCGCATCGAAGCACTGCTCATCGCGGGACTCGGACAGCCTGCCGGTGCGGGCTTCACCGGCAGCGCGCTCAACCAGGTGCTGGCACTCGACTCGCTGTTCGCCGGCAACATGAATCGCGCCAAGGAGGAACTCGACAAGTCGGATCCGCAGCACTGGCGGACGCGGCTCGTCGTGGGGCTGCTCGAGATCAGCGCCTCGTCGCCGCGTCGCGCGATCCAGACCATGCGCGAGATCGCCGACCAGACCCGGGGCCTGCGCCAGGCAGACCTGCGACGGCAGCTCATCCTGGCCCTCGCGTACTACCTCGACGGGGAGACGGAGGACGCGCTGGCGATCCTCCAGGCGGTCGGCCCCGTCTTGACCCCGAGCGAACTCGCGCTGGCGCGCCTGCTGTCGCCTGCATTGATCGATCTGGCAGTCGAACGCTTGCCCGGGTGGGCCGTGGACCAACTCTCCGGGGAGCAGGGGGTGCTGGACGTGCCAGCCCTCACTCCCCGTGAGATGCACGTGCTGGAGGGCCTCAGCAAGGGCAGGAATCGTCGCGAGATCGCTGCGGATCTCATCGTCTCGGAGAACACGGTGAAGAGTCAGCAGCGGACGCTCTATCGCAAGCTCGGCGTCAACACAGCCGAGCAGGCCGTGTTGCAGGCCGAGCAGCGCGGCATATTCTGAGATATTCATATTCCGATATTTCGCCGCCTCCTCGAGCGCATTCCTTGAACTCATATATCGATATTCCAAGATATGTCGGATAAGTGTTTCACCCTGCGTTTCACCCTGTGCGTATACTGCGGTGTTATCCGGTGTGGGACGGCGCCGGTTCGCTGGGGACGCGTCATTCAAGATGTGCCCAAAACGATCTGAGGCTGGGATGACTGAAGAGAACACTGTGGAGGGTGCTGGATCGCCGGGGGTTTCGCGACGCACAATCATGAAGGGCGCGGCCTGGACCGTTCCCGCCCTGATGGTGGCGACGTCGGCGCCAGCCTTTGCGGCGAGCGCAGAAGGATGCCCTGACGGGAGCCTGTGGAATGCGCAGGCGCGCGGGCGCCTGCTCAGCGGCGGGCTCGGGGCTCTCAACCTTGACGTCATTGCGGAGGCGAAGGGTGTTCATGCGGCCGCGTGGGACCCGACAAAGAACCCGTTCACGCCTTATCCGGGCGAACCTGGACCGGCCACCGGCGGCATCGGGTATGACAAGCAGGCCGGTCCGCTGAATGTGACAGCGCTCAATTTTCTCTCTGTTGCTCTCGGCCTTCAGGTGAACGTCGGAGCGCCGACGGGTGTTATCAATCAGTACGCATTCGCGAAGCGGAATGGCTACGCGATCGGGGCATCCGGCGCCGTTGCGGACGGGGGCGCTGTTGCGCTCGACGCTGGCGGTGCCAACGCGCCTCAACTCGCGACTCTCGATCTGAAGACCGTGCTATCGCACCTCACCGCCCCGGTCGGCCCCGTCGGTACTGCGCTTACCGCTCTGGTGGGCAACGTCTCGAACCTGACCTTGAACGTCGGTGCGTTGTGGGGCAAGGCGGAGACCACGGCGTGCACTCTCGCAGCTGTCCGGGCCTATGCGATCGCCTACCTGCGACTGGCGCTGAAATCGAACCTCGTCGGCGCGCTTCTGGCGCCGATCCAGAATCTCGGGTCTATAAGCATCAACACGGGCATCGTCAACGCGCTCGGACCGATTCTCAACAATCCGCTGATTTCGATCACCTCCAACGTGACTGCCACCGTCAACGTTGGCGGGCTGACGGGACCATTGCCCAACGATCCGACCGCGGCGCTCAGCATGAATCTCGGTACCGGGGACGCGACGCTTGATGTCGGCACCCTTATCGGCGGGCTGAGTAACAAGACGCCCAACACTCGGCTCTTCGTGGATGCGAATGCGGTGAGTTCGCAAGGTGCCTCGGTGCTGCTGACCAGTTGGATCCAGTCGCTGCTCGACAACGTCATCACCTTGGGTGGGACGATCCAGATCAAGGCAGCAGGTCTGATCAACATCACGCTGACTGTGAGCGGCACGTTGTCGCACCCCACTGTTGTGGTCAGCGCGGGCAACCTCGGCCTTGGGCTGATCACGCCGCTGCTGAGTTCCATCGCTACCGCCGTCGCTCAGTCGGTGATGACCACGCTCACCACGACTGGACCGCTCAAAACGGCGCTGGACAACCTCCAGAACCTGGTCCTTGCCCCGCTCTTCACAGTGCTTCAGTCGGTGCTGCTGATCGCGCTGAATCTTCAGAACGGTCAGCCATCGACCTGGACGCTGCCGGGCGACTTCACGTCACTCCCGGGGCCGAGCGGCACCACCACCGGGCAGTACGACGTCGCGGCGCTTCATGTCGGCATCGTCAGCGGAATCGTGACGGACACGGCATATCCCGTCGTCAACCTCCACGTCGGACGTGGTTCTGTCGGGCAGATCTACAAGCGCTGACTTCGACTCGCTTGACAAGGCGGCCGACTCCGAAAGGAG
>Ga0308158_10002261_pt1 | contig 18521 bp, 18 predicted proteins | sample PhyBR2_FD_201038 | JGI IMG/M metagenome (GOLD analysis project Ga0308158, IMG submission 201038) | Phyllosphere microbial communities from UC Gill Tract Community Farm, Albany, California, United States - DLSLB.R2 | ecosystem: Host-associated > Plants > Phyllosphere > Unclassified | place: USA...
ATGAACCGGTTCGGTGCTCCGGGGATGCGAACACGCCGGAAACGGGACTTGGGCGTCGTTAGGAACCCGTGTGAGGCAAGCTGAAACGAAGCATTGGCGGAAGAGGTGTCCTCCAAACTAGCGTCCTGCTGCAGCCGGATACATCCGCAAAATGCGCTGAAATCGCCGTATTAGCTCAGGGCGGTCTCCTTCATCTGTCCAAGGGCGTCCCGTTGCGTTCCCATAAAACCGCGCTACTATCGGGGAGCGGTTTAGGGAACGCGCTGCCCGCGACGCCACGGTGGCATCGGCATGGCAGGTTCGATACCCTGACATGGAGCCATAATGCCAAAGAAGCTCAGCAATGCGCTCACGCCCTTGACGGTGAAGAATGCAAAGCCCGGTCGCCACGCAGATGGTGGCGGGCTGCATTTGCTGGTTAAGGAGAGCGGTGCTCGGTCATGGGTCTATCGCTTCATGCTAAACGGCAAGTCGCGGGATGTCGGCCTTGGAACCGCTGGCACGGGCGGCATCTCCCTTGCTGGTGCGCGTGACGCCCGCGATGCCCTACGCCTAAAGGTGAAGGGCGGGATTGATCCCCTTGAGGAACGCCAGCGTGAGGCTGCTGGTGCACTCGCAGCGGCTCAGGCGGCAAAGGCCGCCGGGATTACTTTCAGGGCCGTGGCGGAGGGCTATATCGGCGCGAATGAGGGTAGCTGGCGCAATGACAAGCACCGGCAGCAATGGAAGAACACGCTGGCCACCTATGTCTATCCGGTGATTGGTGATTTGCCCGTTGCCGAGGTCGTAACGTGCCACGTTCTGCAAATCCTTGAGCCGATTTGGAAGGCGAAGGCCGAAACTGCCAACCGTCTGCGCGGTCGTGTGGAAACGATCCTCGATGCCGCCAAGGCGCGCGGATACCGCGATGGCGAAAACCCGGCACGGTGGCGCGGCCATATCGCGCAAATCCTACCTGTACGGTCCCGTCTCACGCGCGGCCATCACAAGGCCATGCCCTATAATGAGATACCCGCATTTGTCGGCGCGCTGCACCAGCGGGAGGCCGTCTCCGCGCTCGCGCTGGAATTTACCATTTTGACAGCGGCCCGCACCGGGGAGGTGATTGGCGCAAAGTGGGCAGAGGTTGATTTGGACAAGGCAATCTGGACCGTCCCGGCCAGCCGTATGAAGGCGGGAAAGGAACATCGTGTGCCCCTGTCACCGCGCGCCATAGAGATTTTGAAGTCCACGCAAGGGCTGCGAACGGAATGGCTGTTCCCGGCGACCAAAGGCGGAAGCATGTCGGGCATGGCCATGTCTATGCTGCTTCGCCGGATGAAAGTTGACGTGACCGTGCACGGCTTCCGTTCGAGCTTCCGCGACTGGTCGGCCGAATGCACCGGCTATGCCCATGAGGTTGCTGAAATGGCCTTGGCGCACACCATCGAGAATAAGGTCGAGCGAGCCTATCGGCGCGGGGACCTGTTCGACAAGCGGCGACGCCTGATGGATGATTGGGCTGCCTATTGCGCCATGCCCGCTACGGCGGTTGGCAACATCACGCCGATCCGAAATACTGCCGTTTCAAGCTAATTTGGAGGGGCTCTATGGGCGAAGCGAACGAAGAAACGCGTAAGCTGATCTTACAGGTTCTGGGGCAAGAGCCAGAACTTAAAATGAACCCGGACGGCACGATGTCGTTGCGAATGGGCCATATCATCATCAACGCGGAGATGGGGCTGTGGAGTGACCCGAGTGCCTATCTTCACGGCGACGGCATGCTAACAGTGTCTTGGGGAGCGCAAATGGTTCGTATTCCACCTGGGTCGCGGCAATTTGAGGCGTTGGAGATTCAGCGTCAGCTGCTGCGCGGCAAAGCTCGTTGGGTGTCTTGACGCTCCTAGCGAATGATCGCTTAAATCGTTAGAAATTCAGACGACAGACTTCCACCGTGCCGGTCCAGCCAGGATGTAGAACCTTCGACATCTTTCGTTATCATCGCGAGAAACGACCAAAAATCTTGTCCATGCGTCCGATGCCGCAAGTGCGCCATTTCATGCGCAACCACGTATTCCAGCACCCTCCTCGGCGCAAAAATCAGGTGCCAGTTGATCAGCACGTTGCCTTCGAGGCCACATGATCCCCATCCGTTGGCGAAGTCGGCCACACGGATAGAGCGGGGCGCGAGGCCGAAGCGCTCGCCGAGTTTGGCGGCAATCTCGTTCAAGTCGCGTCGGACGCGCTGTTTGAGCCAATGTTTCAATCCGCTGGCGACAAGATGATCTGGATCGTCGCCGGTCCAATGAGGCAGATCGACAATGAAGCCGTTGCGATAGGTAACCGTCGCCCGTTCAGAATCGGTATGGCGAACGGTGAGCGCCATCTTCCGTCCACGATAAGGTATCTTGGAACCCGTCATGAACCGAGGCACGGCGTGGCGGGAGGTTGCGATGCGCTCCATGTCGCGCATGGTGTTGAATAGCCACTGCCGCTTGCGATCCAGAAAGCCCGCGATGTCGGCGTCGTTGTCGTCAGTCAGCGCCATCACCTCCACATGGCCGGGCGTGACGGTGATGCGTCGCTCTGCTGCTGTCGCGCTGCGACGAAGGTCGTAGGCAATCTCGGCACGGCCAATGCGAACGGTCGGCATCAGGCCGCACCGCCATAGGCGTGAATTGCGAACGCCTCGACCTTTTCGCGGACGATCCTGGTATCGCCGATGCCGTGATCGGTCAGGATACGCCGAACCTGCTGCCGTAGCGACCGAAGGTAGGCGTCCATATGCGCAAACGCGGGCTGTGTAGCGGCGGCGGTGGCATAGACCTCTCCGATCGCCATGGCGGCGCTCTGCAACGTGGCGTGATCCGCTTGGGGCGTAATCACCTTCATGATGCGCAGGATCGCGAAGGCGTTCTCGTCCATGCCTAGCTCGGCGTGTGCGCCCTGTTCGCTCTGTATATCGCCGGTCAGGTCCTCGAAGTCCCGCAAGCCATCGGCGGCGGCGATCTGCCCGTTCTCGAACCGGCGAATGATCTCCAGCACCCGTTCCGAGAAGCGCCCATATTGCTCCGGGTTCTTGTCTACTAATTCGCGCGTGACACGCCGAAGCTCGGCGGACTTGCGCACGAACGCTTCCAGCAAATCGTCCTCGGACTTATCGCCGGTGTCGAAATCTGCCACGAACTCGGGGTCGGTGATGTCGCGCAGACGGATCGTGGCGGACAGCCCGGTCACGTGCACATGCTCTTCAAGCATGTCCCCGATCTTGCCGCTGTAGCTGAGGTGATCGAGGCTTTCGTCCTTGCTGACGGCTTGCGTCGCCAACCGCAGGAAAGCCGGCGCCCATTTCACCTCGGCCGTGAAGTCCAGGATTGCCGGATCTGGCGACAGGTCCTCGCCGCGATCCTTGAGATACTGCACGGCCTCCAGCAACATTCCCGCCGAGCCGCACGTAGGATCGTAGATCGACATGCCGGGGCGCGGTTCGAGGATTTCGACCATTAGTCGCACGATCGACCGGGGCGTGTAGAACTCGCCGCCCTTCTTCCCCGCGCCTTCGGCGAACATCTTGATCAGATACAGATAGGCGTCGCCCAGCATGTCGGCGGAGGCGTCGGCGTTGCGCAGCCGGTACTTCTCGAAATGGGCGAGCAGCCGCTCCAACAGCGCATCGGAGAAGCGGTCCTGGTTTGCGAAATCAACTGAATTGAACACGCCGCGCAGACGCAGATTGGCGTCCTCGATCGCCGCCAGCGCGTTGTTGAGCCGCTGGCCGATCTGTGTCGATTGCTGACGCACAACGTCCCAGCGGTGCTCGGTCGGGATATGGAAGCGATGCTCGTCGGGATCTGCGGCTTCCACTCTATCACCCGTCTCGGCGAGAAGCTGTGCATACTCCTCGTCCCACACGTCGCACAGCCGCTTATAGAAGAGCAGGCCGAAGATATATTGCTTGTAGTCCCCGGCATCCACCGTGCCGCGCAGGATGTCCGCAGCACCCAAGAGATGTCGTTCGAATTAGTGCTGCGTCAATTTTTGGCATTGATTCCCCAGATCGATCTCGGTGAGCGGCAGGTTTTTATCTGGATGCCGCCCGTGGCTCCTTAGCATCAGGAGGTACGCAAGCAATCGTCTGCGCGGACGCCGGCGTGCCATCGCGTTCCAAGACGTTTGGATGTATTGGGACGGACAGAGACAGGCCTGTCAGCAAGCGCAATGCGGGAGCGATAGGGCGGCTTCTTGGGACTGGTGAGGTGGCCAAATAGATCATCCGACGTTCATCGAGCATCTTTGGCATAAAGCGCAGTCGGACATGAAAAGAAAATCGATATGGCGCACACAAGGCATCGGCGCTGGCTTGAACCAAAGAGACCTGAATATAAGGGCTCAGATGTCAATACATGGCTTTTCCGACGCACCCGTCGAAGATCTCGTGGCCTTGCTTCGCTCAAGTCAACAAATCGATACCAACACCCGCATGCGTCTAGCCGATGCTCTAGAGGGTAAATCCAACGGGCTGATCTTGAAGGTTGCAAAAGCTACAGGGGCCAACGTGCTAAGGCAAGTGCTGCGCCAAGCCGCCCGTTTACGGCAAGGCCGACATGTTCAGCGGCGGACCAAGGAGATTGGCTATAGGTCTGCAATCGCAGAACTGGCTCAGGCGATGGCAAAATCGGATAAGGCCGCAGAACGGTGTGTTACGCTGGCCAATGCCGTAGACTCGTGGATTAAAAGGGTTCGCGCAGAGATGCCCGAGTACACGGATTACTCCGATGCCGATCTTGAGATTGCATTTATCGATTCCGGTATCAGGAAGCGCGCACCAGAACTGAGTTTCGACGCTGACCTTAAATACACGATCTATATCGTGCGCACGTTCGAAAATTACCAAAACAGGGCGCTAGCGCCAAGCGAATGGTTTCTAACCTAATGGCGATGTCACCCTAATTCACCACCTACCTTTTAGGTCAATCCTGTTTTTGAACGTCGATACCTGGGCAGCGGTTCATACCGAACCGGAGACGTCCAATGTCGAACAATATGGTTCCAAAGATCGGTTACAGCTTCCGCGAAGCCTGCCAAGCGTCCAGCTTGGGAAGGTCGACGCTGTATAAGTATGTCGCGGAAAAGCGGCTTCGTACAACGCGCGTCGGCGGTCGCACGATCATCCTCGCCGAGTCACTTCACGCGCTCATCTCCGGCGAGGTGTAAAACCATGGCCCATAACAAAAGCCCGGCCCCCAATGGGGACCGGGCTTCTTGCGTTTCGTTCGCCGACTGGACGCGAGAAGCTCGTACACTTTCCGCCTACCGCGCTCAATACATCGCGACGGTCTACGGTGTGCGTGCTGAATTGACCTCGCTGCTGGCTTCCTTCGCATTCGGGGAGGCGGACAATGTCTAATCGCTACCCCAACATTCCCGGCACTAAAGGACCGGACGCCACCAGTAAGGAAGCGGCCGAGGCGATCAAGTCTAGCGCCTCACGGCTTCGCTACACTGCCATGTGCGCATTGAAGGAACTCGGTGATGCAACGGTCCTGGAAGCCGTTGCTATCACCGGTCACACCCCCGAAAGCCTGCAGCCACGCTTTTCCGAGCTGCGCGCCAAAGGCCTCGTCGAACCGACCGGCGCTCGTCGCCGCAATTCCTCCGGCAAACTTGCTGCGGTTCTTCGCCTTACCGAACTCGGGAGGGCGGCACTGTGACCGATCCTATCTCGAATTTTCTCGACGCGATGGGGGCGGCTGGCGTCCGCCCCCTCGAACCGATCGCGGATAAGCTCGCGACCGGCGTCCCCGTGCGCTTCCGCGCTGATGGCGACAAGCCTGGGCGCCGCAACGGCTGGGCGGTGCTGCACCTCGACGGCGTTCCCGCTGGTGTGTTCAGGCATTACCGCCTCGACATCCGTCAGGTCTGGCGCGCCGACGGTGATCCTCTTTCGCGTTCGCCAGCCGAACGGCGCACCGTCGCGATCCTGGCGCGAGATCGCACAATCCAGCGCAGTAAGGAGACCGTGGCGAAGCAGCAAGCGGCGGCGGGCCAGGCTCGCGACCTGTGGCATAGCGCAAGCAAGGCAGAGCCGGGACACGACTATCTTGCGCGCAAAGGCCTGCCTGCTTTCAACATTCGGCAGCACGGCGATGCGCTGCTGGTGCCGATGGTCGATTCCCGGTTTCAGCTTATGAACCTCCAGCGCATCTATCCGGACGGTCGCAAGTTTTTCCTGTCCGGCGGGCGCACCGAAGGCATGTTTTGGCCGCGCCACATTCATCAGTTGGGAGGCGCGGTCTTGGCTGGCCCGCTCGTGATCGGCGAAGGTTTCGCAACCATGGCGGCGGTCCATCATGCGACCGGGCATGGCGTTGCAGCAGCCATGTCGGCGCACAATCTCGCAAGGGTCGCGCGCGTCATACGCAAGCTGTTTCCCTGCCGACCGCTGATCATCGCAGCGGACAATGACGACCATTTGCCGAAGAATGTCGGACTGAACGCAGCTCTGCGCGCTGCGAAGATCGTTGGCGCGCTGGTGGCCGTTCCGAGGTCAGCGGGCCACCACACATGCTTTCGCGGTTCCGGAACCGATTTTGCCGACTTGTCCCAACCCGAGATCGCGGCGTGTTTCGCTGCGGCTCGTAAGGGGGGTAACGTCGATGCGTGAGGTGGCAGATGTCATCGAGGTTGAAGCATTCGATCCGCGCGAAACGGAGGCTGTCCAGGGATACGAAGTTGAAGCCACTCCATATCGCTGGCGCGACCCAGCAGCCCTGCCACGCCGGCCTTGGGTCTATGGGCGGTGGTTTCTTCGCGGAACGGTCGCCTGCGTGGTGGCACCTGGTGGCGCGGGCAAGTCGACCATGCTCGCCGGAACGGCCCTTGCGCTGGTCGTCGCGCAGCCGCTTCTTGGCAAGCACGTGTGGGGCGGCCCCAAGAAAGTTTGGCTGTGGAATCTGGAAGATGATCTGGACGAGATGTCTCGGTCGATCCAGGCGGCAGCACTGCACCATGGCATTGAACGCCGCGACGTCGAGGGTCGCCTGTTCGTCGACAGTGCGATGGAAGGCGCCGGTCTTTGCACGGCGACTGAGGAGGCGGGGCAGTTCCGTCTACTGACGCCCGTCTATGCCGCACTGACAGCGGAACTCCAACGCCGCCAAATTGACGTGCTGATCGTCGATCCGTTCGTTTCGAGCCACGAAGTTGACGAAAACGCGAACAGCAAGGTCGACAAGATCGCCAAGGCGTGGGGGCGTGTTGCGAAGTCCGCGAACTGCTGCATTGTGCTGGTCCATCACACAAGCAAGGCTGGTGCCGCCGAAGTCACAGCACTGTCATCGCGCGGCGCCGTCGGTCTTACCGATGCATCACGGTGCACGCTGGTTATCAATCGCATGCAAGAAGCCGAAGCTTCACGGCTGGGCATCCCCGACGAGGAACGCAGTAGGTACATCAGCGTCTCGGACGATAAGCACAATCGCACACCGGCAGAGAAGGCTGATTGGTATCGCCGTGCCAGCGTCGATCTCGGCAATGGCGATGACGGCGCACCCGGCGACAACATGGCTGTGCTGGTCCCTTGGAGTGCACCAGATCCTTTCGAAGACGTGACGGTGCGGCACCTTATTGCGGTCCAGAGCGCGATTAACGCAGGCCGCTGGCGCGAAAATTGGCAGTCGCCGGATTGGGCGGGGAATGTGGTGGCTGACGTACTGAAGCTCAATGTCGAGAAAAAGGCCGATGTTGCGCGTGTCCGGTCGCTGTTGAAAATATGGATCTACAATAAAGCGCTGGTTGTGGTGGAACGCGCCGACTCAGCCCGGAGGGTCCGCAAATGGATTGAAACGGGTGAGCCGGCCATTGTTGCTCCACCTGCGCGGGGTGGAGCGGAGCAGGGTGGCGCAACATGAGCACGCGATCTGCTCCACCACCACCCCCTATTTATAGGGGTGGCGGGGTGGAGCGGCGCGCCGGGTAAGCTTCGACCGACTGCTAAAAATACTATGTTTTGGCGATGAAGGAGGTGTCGTTACCGTTGTCGTATGCGACTTCGCCTTCGAGCCAGCCGTCGTGGCGCAGGTTGGCTCAGCCGGTACCAGTAACACTGATTGCCTTTATCGGAGCCATTTTAATCGAAATCGACCCCGCTTGGAGTGAACTCGCCGTTGATTTAGGCGCAGAGCGCCAGGAACGTCATTTCGCCGGTACCAGGCGTCGATACGCAGGAATGCTGGGCCGCACAGATCGATAGGCCATGTTCCGCTATCCACGCCGCCGTTTACCGATGAGGGAGGCGTGCGCGACCATCACGCGATCGACGGCCAACCGATCCGTGAATAGACCGCCTACATCTCCGGCCCGATGTCGGCCAGCGCCTCATTCATCAGACCACGGATCGGGCGAAGCCGATGGCGCGGCGGCACCGATGCTCCAGATCGGCATAGGCCAACAGCTTGCCCGATCGATCGTCCGTCCCGCGCATCCATCGGCCTCTCTCATCACGTCCTGGCGCGGCTACACTGCGTGCTGCGACACGATCTAGCGGAAGCTCGGCGCTACCTTGTGCAAGGCCAGATAGATGTCCCGCACGCAAATTTTCCACGTCTTCCTCGTGACCGGCTAGCGCTCTTGTTGCGACATAGTGGCAATCGGTTCGGACGTCAGTGAACGGAAACGGTTCGATGGCGCACGTGGGCGGACGCCGGGCATGAGGTCGCGCGTCGGCCAAAGACCGTGGACAGCTTGCCGCTGCGTTTCGGTCGTTGACACCGCGGCGTGTGATCCTGAGCTTCCAGTCTGCCGACATCGCCCCGACGATCAGCCCGACCAGCCGGTGACCATGGCGCTCGTTCGGGTTAGTGCGACCGGTCCCAGCGTTGCCGCAAACTCCGGAACTCTACGATGTGGCCAACGACGCCGTGGCCGTCCAAGAGAACTGCATCGGCACGAGGTGGTCGGTCACGAGCGCGAAACGGATGTGCAGCCGGTCTACCGCGATACCTGTCAGCTTCGTGAGATCCTCGGGATGTGGCGCTAGGAACGCCAGGCAGTCGAGGTGCTTCTGGATCGGCGTGCGCTTGGCGCCCGCCGCTGACACGGTCGCATAATCGTATAGCCACTACGTTCCGAAGACCCAATCCCAGCCATTCAGGCAGCCTCTTTCGGTCCCCGAATCCTGCCGTTCGTTCATGAGAGTGGATCGGCCGCCTCGCTCAATAGAGCCGGCAGCTCGAACGGCTTGGATTAGGACAAAGCCGTCGCTTGACGGTCACGTGTTGAACGGTAGCTACTGACCGACGCCAGCAATGGCGGTCAGAACGTTGGTCAACCTATTACCTCATCCATCCGCTTATCGCTGGATCAGAGACTCGAATTGTCGTGAACGCCCGTTCCCCGGACGGCATCAGCAGCAAGTGCCGATCCTTGTCGCGCCCATGATTCAAATCGCCTAGATCAGGAGCTTCGGGGAGAGTGACCAAATGGCGAGACGATATGCTAACCACCTTGCTCTCCATTCTCAAGAATCCCGTTGCCACCAAGCTCGCCGTACCGACGGTCACGGTGAAGAAACCCAAACTGCGCCGAAAACTTGGTCCAGGACGCCTGCGACGATAATCTGCCGCGCGCCATTGCCGGGCCTTTCCAAAGGGCTCAGCCTGTCTCGTCCTCGGCACATTGCCTGACCTGCGCCTCGGGGTAGGCGTCATTGCCGGGCAGAGTTAACTTCAAGTCGCCGAATTTAGCCGGGGCAAGCATCACCCAAGGCGGTCAGGATGCCTGACGCGCCACCTCTTCGAACGCGTCGGGATGCGCCCCGAAACTCGCCTCGAACATGGTCTTCGCCCACGTGATTAGCGCGGAATTGTCATGTCGTCCGGTCAGCCAATGGAAATCATAGCGGAATGGTCCATCCTCCAAAATCCATTGCCGGGTCAGATCGTAGAGCAGCGTCGACGCGAAGAAACGATTGAGCATCTCCTGAATCGCCGCCCGCTCCCGTCCTGGAATAGCGCGTGGAAAAATTCCGTCATTGTCCACCCGGTCCGAAAACAGCGACAGATTGCGGATGAAGGGTTCGACATAGACGGGGCTAGCTTGGGTACCTGCGCCATGAGCGCCCGGCCAGCAGAAGAACTCCGGATGATCATACTTGTCGCGGCAAAAGGCGAGAAAGTGCGATACCATGACGCGGATGGGCAGGTTTGACGGTGTGTAGCTAAAGTCTTGCCATTCCCGCATCAGCGCAACCGCACCGAGATCTTTGTCGATCAGGTCGATCAGCGCCTCGAGCGCGGCCATCGGATGGTCATAGCCGCAGGGATAGGCCAACGCGCCTGCGACCTCGGCATATTCTTCGACGCTGTACGTCTGTATTGCGGTTGCCAGCGCGGGATTGTCCCTCGCCGCCTCGCAAAGCCGCGTGAAGCGCGCGCCGGGATCGACGTCGATGATCATGTCCTCAAACGAGCCGAAAGCGAAGGGGAAACCGCGAGTTGGATTGATAGCCATGTCGCAGATTAGGAGGAACAGCCCGATTAGTGGGTCATCGATACGTGCGGGCAAGCCGAAGCCGGTAAGGCGTTGGAACTCGTCGAACGCAGAGACATAAACGCCGTCGAAATAGCCGGCATCGCGGTAATGCACGTACTCCGAAGGCCCGCCGACATGGTGCAGGAACTGGAGTTGATTGAAGCGCGCCTGCCCCTCGAAAATATCGAGCAGTCCGATACGGGCGCGCCGGATCGGGGAGCCATGATAGAACCCCTCATGCCGGGCTTCGCGCAGGCGATCGAGCGACGCAGACCAGCTCTCCGGATCGGGCAAAGAGTCCGGCTGGAAGTCGCAGCTGTCGATCAGCGCGTGGAGCGTATTACCATACGCAATGGCATAGCTGTGGCCGACGCACTCAAAATAGGGATCGTCAAACAGTTCGGGGGCGCGCATCGGCGTCACCGTCAGCACCTTGTAGAATTCGGTGTCGATCGTGTTGTTGACGGCGCGATTGGCTTGGATCAGCGCATTGTCCAACGGGTCATGTCCCGAGCGGAGCGCGTTCTCGGCCCAGCTTCTGACCGACTTCTTCGCACCGACGAGCCGGACGACATCGCCGAGCGCCTCGATATTGGCGACGCACTGAGCAGGATAGCAAAGGCTGAGGATCAGACCGGCGGTCGAACCGACATGCTGCCACCAGTGGATCGTCTCGTGCAGATATGTCGAATAAGCAGTGTAAAGCTCGTCCGCGGAATAGCCATCGGTCTCCCCGCAAGTGATCGCATCGACCAGTTCATGGATACGGGGGCTCAGCCGCAGCACGAATTGCGTGGTGCTGTAGAGGCCATGCGCCTTGAGCGTCGCGGCGAAGCTAGTGGGGGCGGCCAGCGTGTCGGCCAAGGGTTCGATCAGCGTGGGTACGATCGCCCCCAATTTCGGCGGCGTTGCGCTCACAGCCAGGTCCCTCCGCCGATCGTCTGCGGCGCATAAAGTTTGCTTGCGGTATCGCCTTCCCACGCCTCGGCGCTGAACAAGGGCGACCCATCATCGAAGGCAAACCCGAGCCACATAGCGTCGAAGAGTTTGTGCAGGGTCTGCCCGCTGGCCGACTCGCTCGACGGCAAGGCAGCCGTGCCGAGATAGAGGCTTGGTAAACGCAGCGGACGGCTTCCCTTGCGTCTATTGGATATCAGGACATCCTCGAAGCACGGACCGACCAGCAACGGCCCGCCGAGACCAATCTCGACGGCAATCGCGGCCATGCACATGGTCGCCTCACCCCCGCTCGACCGAAACAGGCTCACGGCACGAGACGCGCGGCGATCAGCCGCATGAAGTTGCGGGTATTATCGTAAATCGCGATCGCCTGTTCGCGATCGAAGGTCTTTTCAGGATGCATCGCTGGATTGCGGAAACCATTCTTGACGAAGTTGAGGTAGGTGGCGGCTTCGGACAGCCATTGCTTCGTGGTGCCGTCACCATCGACTTTGCGCGCACTTTCCAGCCCCTTGCTCAGATTGGCAGCGGTGGCACCCCAGTTGTTTCCTCGCGGCGCTTGGACATGATCGGCGAGCCGGCCGATGCCGACCTCGGCCACCCGCATCAAATGCATGACGCATGCGGTCCACAACTCATAGGCACGGCACTGCGCGGCTGCCGACACATCCTGACGTATTTCGGGGAAGACATCGAGCAATTCGGAGCCAAAAGCACCGGGACCATGATCGAGCAGCAGTCCTTCGGGAGGCATGACGACGTAGGTGTGATGCTTTGCAAGCTCGGCGGTCATCGATGTGGTGATATGGTGGGCGGCGGCAACGATCTCGCGTCCGACCTGTTGCCCAATTAAGACGCGATCAGCACGCGCGAGCCGGCCGCTAAGCGTCTGAGCGCGCTTTGCCGCTGAAGCCGTGGCTGGCAGCTCGAGCCACGCGGCGGTATCAAGCACCTGACAGATGCTCTGGAAGAACAGAACGACGCGGTCCCGCTGCAACTCGATCATGCTATGGTCGCCGAGCCGTTCGATCATCTGTGCCATCTTGTCAGCAAACATCGCGATGTTCGAGGAAGACGCCAGGAGATTGGCGAGATCGATCCGCCTCATTCCCTATTCTGACCTAGGCGAGCCGCTAAGCGGCACCCAATTCGGCTCCGATGACCGGCGTTGCCGATGCTCATCATCACCCCAGCAGCTCCTCAAAGTCACTAAGGGCTTCTCTTTCTAACGGCTGCAGGATGAAACCCGGGAAGTCGATGATTCTAGCGCGATCGCGCATTTCGATTTCGACGAGAGGCAACGGCTCCGAGGTCGAGACAATCACCTGTCCGTCTCCCCGGCTGGCCGTACTGGCTCGCTTCAGAAAAGCAAAGAGGCTCTCGGAATCGATCTCCTGCTGCCCCGGTTCGTCAAAAATGACGATGCCGGGATGGTGAGTGTTGTGCGAGCTTCTTAGCTCGAACGTGGCAAGTAGATACGCCCATTTCAGCCGGATCGCGTCACTCGCCGAAACTTCAAAATTAATCTCTTTCTCGATGATCTCTAGACCGTCGCGCTCGCGGACAAGCGGACGAAAATTGTCCAGCGACAGCGAGATTTCCGTCGGCTGAAACGATCGAAACCGATAAGACTTCAGCTGGTCACAAATCCGCCGCGTTAACTCTTCAACTTTATTCGTGTCTTTTTGGGTCAAGTTGTCATCTGGGAGATTTCTTACGGCATCGGTCGCCCGCACCCATTCCGACGCGATACCTTGGAGCTCGTCCATCAGCGAGATGGAAAGGTCATCAACACTGCGGAGCTGGTTTACAAAGCTCTGCTGGCGAACCAGATTTTCGATCACCGCACGCGAAGGGGAGGCTCCGGGCCTGAGCAACTCCTGCCGTAGAGTTCTCAACTCCTGCTGTCTGTCCTGCAGATTGCGTTCGACACCTCGGAACCTACCAGCAATCTCCTGTAGGCGTTCCCGCGACGAACCCAACGCCGACCGATATAGTTCGAGCTGCGACTTCACGAATGCGACGTTTTCATCGAGTCCCATGCCCACCGCGCCGACGGTCGGCAGCAATTCATTCGAGACACCTTGATGACATGTCGGGCACAGGTGCTCCGAAGACGCCTTGCCCAGCTCCGAGCCTAACCGCTGCAGCTTCCGTGCATCCTCGTTTCGGCGGAGGTCGACCTCAAGGGATTTCACCCGAGAGGTCAGCGCTTGGCTGTCCTGCGTCTCTGCGGCATGTTCACTGCGAACCGCTTCTAAAACAGCAGCTTCGCGATCGATCTGCTCACGTAGCTCGGTAATGCGCGCATCAAGCTGGGGCGCGACATCCTCTACTGTCTGCAATTGCGCAGCTTCCAGCTCAGCAATACGGCTTTCAACCTCCGCGACTAAGTCCGACAGCCGTACCCATTCGCCTTCGTGAAACAATTGTAGGTCGATGTGAGGCTGCAAGGCAAACTCTGCTGTAGGTGCATGCGGCAGTCCCCGAACGCGACCGATCCGATTAGCAGCCTCCGTGAGCTTGGCCCGCTCGCTTCCCCAACGACCGGTGAGTTCCGTAATCGTGTGTCGCAGGTCGGCTCGCTGTCGGCGGTATTGAGCGACGTCGAGGTTTAGCAGGAATTCCATCACCCGGCGGGCAACGTCTTGGATCCTGAAGTAAGTAGGGAATGGCCCTTGGATAGTCGACCAGCCGCGCTTTTGTTCAACAAATAGCATCGGGAAAATGGCTTCCAGATAGAGCGGACACTCTGTCCCGTCGTAACGGGCGACCGTCGGCAGGTTCCATCCCAGAAAATTCGCCAAGAAGTAGTGAAAGCCATCTTCCTGAACGGCAGCCCCCCCGTCCAGCACGTAGAAGTCCTGTTGGCGCGTCGTCCTTATCCCTTCGCTTAAGCTTGGGCCGAAGGAGGCCTGAATGAGTTTAGTGCTCTTATCACTGACGACATCGCGGTGAAGCACAACAATCTCGCCGTTTTCATTTTCGACCTCGAGCTCAACGAACGATTGCAGGACCAGCTCATAAGGCTCGCTCTCCGCCGCATGGATACGCTCGCGCATGGCGTAGGGGAGCGGTATAGCGAGCTGCGGCCCAAGCGATCGCTCAAGCCCCAAAGCATAAACGATTGATTGGAGGCAGGTGGATTTGCCGGAGGTATTCGGCGCCTGGATGATGTTCAGGCCTGGGCCGAAGGGGATGTCCGTCCCGAACGCTCGCGTTGCTGTGAAAGACCGGAGTCGGAGATGCCGAAACTTGATCATGCGTCGGCTCTCTCACCAAGAAGAGCCGTAACGCGAACCTCAGTGAGCTCCTTCGCGTGCTCTGCAATTATGGCGCGCTCTTCCTGAAGTACGTCTTGGAACTCTCCAAGCGCGGCCGCTGCCGTCATGCCGTTGGCGGTCAGTTGCAGCGAGGCGCGCCCGCCAGTTTTAGTCCATCCCGCGAGGTGCTCACCCACCACAAAGTCGATCGCGCGGGCGAATGCCGGCTCGACTCGAAGATTCCATGGCAGCGTTCGCGCGTCAGAGTCGGTCGCGGCCTTCAACCTGCCAATCTTATTGGAGCGGATTGCGTCGTTGAGGATGTGCAGCTTGGCGAGCGACGCACGGCGCGACCGCGAGGCTGCAAGCATAAGGAGTATCAGAGAAACCCGCCAGACGATGCGAAGGTCGCCCGGCACGGGGATCGGCCGACGCTTAAACGAGAAACGTCCATCGGTGATTTCAGGACCTGTCACGACACAGCGCTTTCAGGGAAATCGAGGGGGCAACGAATTAGCCAGTCGCTGATCGTGCCGAGGGCGATCCGCGTTCGTAGCCCAGGGCTTATTGTCGGCAACGCCTCTGCTAGGGACGCCTCAATCCGGCCCATGCTTTCCTGAAGCTGCTGGCCGGGCAGCGTCGAAATAGCCCCGACCGCAATCAGTCGCGCCTCTTCTGCGTCAATCGCCTCGAAAGCACGCTCCCAAAGGACGGCGTGATTTTCGCGAAGCTGATCAAGCGCGTTCTCGCGATAGAGATGAGCCTTAACATATTCATTCCGCTTTGCGGCTATCTGAGCAGGTTGCGCGCGGTGCCCGAGGGCACGGCCAAGCTTCTCGTCGATGCGGGTTCCAATTTCCGTGCTGCCCGCGCCGGTAACTTGCTGCGCCGTAGGAGAAATCACGCTGAGCGGAGGTCCGAGCGACATCGACTTTAGCTGCTCGATCTCGGCCTGAAAATCGTCTTGTGAGTGGCAAAGCGCTTGGAAATTCGGAAGTAGGAACGGGAGATTGCTCGTCTTGATCCCGACCCCGCGCGCTCTCACTGACGTGATGACATCTTTGTCGTCGAGGAAGGGACAGAGAAGTATCCAGCGATGAACTTTGGTCCCCGCCAGAAGACTTTCGATGACCGACCTATTCCTCTCGAGCTTTGGCAGATCGCGACCCGCCTTGGCCTTCATAGCACTGGCAGCCTTCTTAACGTCTGAGACTTCCTCGGGGGCGTAGCACTGATACAGACAACCGCAGGTGGTGAAGAACTCGAGACCTGCGTCGCCTTTGACCGTATCGGGCACCCTTTGGACATTCTCGGCACCGTGCCGGCGTTGCACGAGCTGGAGGGCAAAATCCTGCCACTCCTCGCCTTTCCATTCACGCCGATTTGCCATTCAGATCCCCCTGAAGGGAGCCTAGCGATGGTATCCGCGGCTGCAACCGCAAATAGATGCCCGCACCAGAGCGGGTGCGGATCAGCGGTCGTTACAGCTTCGCGGCGTAAAGCATCCTATAGGCCAACCATGCCAAATACCGCTGCCATCGACTCGACAATTTTTCGCCATCTCACCAATCGCGCGCAGCCATCGATCGCACATCCGACCGCCGACAGGTTTGATTTCGATGCGTGGATGGCTGTTCTGCCCCAAGACTATAGCGGTCGGGACGAGACGTTGATCCAAACCGCGCTCCTCGTTAACGAGCAGGTTCGCGAGCTGCGCGACGACTATATCGCCAAAGCCTTCACCGATCTCTCACCCGCGCAACTCGTGATGTTGGCTGTGGCCGATGCCAACCGGGGGTATCTTCTAATTCAGCACAAAGTGCGGGAGGCGACAAAAGCGCAGGCAAGCAAGACTAAGGCAGCGCATTTTTCCGCGCTGGGACAGCTCCCAATCACGAGCCATGAGGGCGCCTCGCCGCAATCGGGCGCTGACCTCAACACCGCGATGATAGACAGCCTACCACACTGGTTCGCCGCCGCTGCTCAACTCCCAGACAAACCCGAGGTGGATCAGGATTTCGCTGAGGCGGGGTTGAGGGGCGAAGCGCTGTTCTCGCTCAACAATGCCTTTCGCGAGGTATGGCAGCAGGTGCTGTGGTCGCCGTGGCGAATCGAGATCACGGACTGCCAGGTGCTCGTCAATCCCTTGCACCCCGAGGACGAGGCAATGTGGCGGGTCTGGGATTGGCGCGAGCAGTCGCTGCTTCACCAAGGCGCCATTTTGAACCGTCATCTCGACCAACGCATTCCGCAAACTCTGATCACGAGCCCGATCGCCAGGACCGTGCGTAGCTTCGCGCCGGGAACGCCACCGGTAATCGAGCTGGGGTCCCCGAGCGCCGAGCAGGTGATGGAGCACCGTTCGACGGTTGACATCCTCGACGGCTCGTATGTCGAAATATTCCTTGACCAGTCGCTTAACGTCGACGGCGTGACGCCCCGTTTGCTTGCACACGCGACCCTGGTGCTCCAGGATCTGCTTGCTTCAGCGCTTCCCAACGAACCCGACCCCGCGCGGGCCGACCAACTATGGATCGAGCGCATGTCCTGTCGGATGCCGCGCGCCAGCATCGTCACGACGATCGAGCAGGCGCTGGGCGTCGCCGCTGCGCTCGCAGACGCGCTGATCCGCTCACTCACATCGGATCCGTGGGGATCGCTCAACAAGCTTTTCAACCCCGGCATCTGGCATCGCCCGTTGATCGCAACAAAGGATGGCGGCGACCTTATGATCGTGGCCGGCGCGCTGATTTGGGGCTCGAGCTTGCGCGCGGTCGAGCGCTGGCTGCAAGAGGGAAATGGGACCGACCTTTCCAAGACCAGCAATGGCGAACGCTACGAGCGAAACCTGCGCGACCGGGTGGCAGCGGCGCTCGCCGGCAACCCCATTCTTAAGGAGGCCGCGAGCGACGTCGTGCATCTGTCCGCTGGCAAGGGGCGTGAGGAGATCGACCTTGTCCTCCGGATCGGCCAGACCGTTATCGTCGGCGAGATCAAATGCTTCCTCAAGCCGACCGAACCGGGCGAGCGCTTTGATTATCTGCGCAAGCTCGAAGAGGCTAGCGCGCAGGCCAGGCGCAAAGCCAAGTGGCTAGGAGCAAATACCCATCTCATCGCCGACATCACATTAGGCGCCTCTCCAGAAGCTATTCGCTTCCTACCCCTAGTTATCGTCAATCAGAGCAATGGCGCGAGCTGGAGTTTCGATGGGTGCGCCGTAACCGACGCAAGATGGTTCGAACTTTTTCTCTCGAGCGGCGACTATCACAGCGCCGCCGCCCTCACGCTCGACGGCTCGGCCGGTCCGGTCTTTAAACTCGATCAGCTCTACAACAGCGCCTGGGAGGCCGAGCGGGCGCTTCCGGCCATCTTCGAAGCGCATCCAGGTCTTCATTTTTTCCGCACAGCGGTAGACTGGTCGGCTGTGCAGATCCCCTTAACCAAAAGACGGTCCGCGCTTATGGCATTCGCGACGATGAACATCGAACGCTACACCGCCAATTTCACCCATCCAGGGGTAGTGGATGCGACGCCTTCGTGACCCGCCGTAGCCGCCAGCCCCACGCCACGTCCCATTTTCATTCCGAAAGGAACTAGCTCCTTCTCCGCATGTGAACGAATGTCCCCTTTCGCTGCTCTAAGCTCCAAAGAGGACAGGCCGGTTTCCACCACTTCCGGCCATTCCCGAAATCCAATGGTGTTTCGGGGATATCTGGGTCAGCTGAATGCCGAGACAGGCAAGCGTCTGCGAAGCCAGTCGGCAATTTTTGCTGCTTCTGGAGCATCGAC
>Ga0308158_10002262_pt1 | contig 18520 bp, 14 predicted proteins | sample PhyBR2_FD_201038 | JGI IMG/M metagenome (GOLD analysis project Ga0308158, IMG submission 201038) | Phyllosphere microbial communities from UC Gill Tract Community Farm, Albany, California, United States - DLSLB.R2 | ecosystem: Host-associated > Plants > Phyllosphere > Unclassified | place: USA...
CCTCGACAACGTCGTCACGCAGGTGATCGTGGCCGAAGGCGCCGGCAAGTGGCGCGAATTCGTCGGTGGTTATACCGACTGGGAACGCGTCAAGGCGGCAACGCCGGTGGTCCAGGCGCCGGTCAAGGCCAGCGCGCCAAAAGCGGACGACACGGCAGCCCCGGCTGCCAAGAAGGTCAAGCTGAGCTACAAGGAACAGCGCGAGCTGGAAGAACTGCCGAAGCTGATCGCGACGCTGGAAGACGAACAGTCGGCCATCACGGCGCAGCTCAACGGTCCGGACTTCTACAAGCAGAATCCGGCCGACGCCAAGCGCATCAATGCGCGCTTTGCCGAAATCGAAGACTTGCTCCTCGATGCGCTCGAGCGCTGGGAAACGATCGAAGCGCGCTCGCGCGGCGTGTAAGCAACAGGGACGGGCAATGGCCGGGCGGAGCGACTTTTCATGATGGACGACGACGAGTCGCGCACCGCCCGGCCAGGCAGTTCCGCGTCTGCTGCGCCGGTGGCCGATGCACCTTTCCTGACCCGCGCCGCCTGGGCGCGGATCCTGCCATTCGGCACCTACATCCTGTTCATCGTGATTGGCGACCTGCTCGAACGCATGGGCATGAGCCGCGCCGACCTGCGCTGGCTGTATCTGGTGCAGGCCGGCGCCGTGCTGGCGCTGCTGGCCGTGTTCTGGCGCAAGTACGACGAGCTGCACCGGTTCGGCCTGCGCCTATCGCACACGCTCGTTGCGATGGTCGTCGGCGTGATCGTGCTGGTGCTGTGGGTCAACCTGACCGTGCCATGGATGACGCTGGGCAGCACGCCCGGCTACGATCCGCGCACCGGTGGCGAGATCGACTGGCTCTTGGTGACGCTGCGCATTGCCGGTGCCGCGCTGGTCGTGCCCGTCATGGAAGAATTGTTCTGGCGCTCGTTCCTGATGCGGTGGGTCGAACACGCCAACTTCCGGCTCGTTGATCCGGCGCGTATCGGATTCAAGGCGTTCGTGATTCCATGCGTGCTGTTCGGCTTTGAACACACGCTGTGGCTGGCCGGTATTGTCGCTGGCGTGGCGTATGGCGTGTTGTATATGCGGCATCGCAACCTGTGGTCGCCCATTCTGGCCCACGCTGTCACGAATGGGTTGCTGGGCGTCTGGGTCGTCTACACAGGGGGCTGGCAATTCTGGTGATTCCGCCGGTAGCACGACCCGTGAAAGACGACGACCATGCCAGCCTCTCCAGCGTTGCATCGCCTTTCTCCGGTCGCGTTCTGCGCCGGTGCGCTTTACTGCTTTCCTGCAGCCGCAGCGTCCACCGCACCCTCTGAAGGCGTGCAACTGCTCGCCGGCATCGGCTGGGCCCATGACGACAATCTTCTGCGCCAGGCCGATGGCGTGTCTGCCTTCGGTAACGGGCGCAGCGACAGCTACCGCACGTTCGAGGCGGGTGTGGTGCTCGCCAAACAGATCAGCCGGCAGCGCATCGCGGCCACGGCCAGGGTCTCGAAGACCGCGTTCGATCGATTCAGGCAGCTCGACTACACCGGGCGCAACCTGCAAGCCACGTGGTTCTGGGAAATCGGCGACAGGTTCGACGGCCATCTGGCGGGGCTGTATCTCGAGACGCTGGCCCCCTACACCGACTTCAACAGCGACCAGCGCAACCTGCGCCAGCAGCGCCGCCAGGAAGCCGATGCCGGCTGGAAGCTGCACCCAAGCTGGAAAGTGCGCGTCGGGGCCGTGCGCGACAAGGCCAGCTACGATCTGGCGATCCAGCGCTTCAACAACCGCACCGAAACCACGTTTGAAACCGAGCTGTTGTACCAGCCGAGGGGCGGCAGTGCACTGGGCGTGGTCGCGCGCCGCATCAAGGGCAGCTATCCGTTCCGGCTTGCGTCCATCGCCACGGGCCTGAACGACGATTTCACCCAGGACGAACTCAAGCTGCGCGTGCACTGGCTCGCCACGGGTTTGACCACGGTGCAGGGCCTGGCCGGGTATGTGCGGCGTGCGCAACCGTCGTACGGCGCGGGCGCCACGAGCGGCGTGAACGGTCGCGTCGACGTGGTCTTCGCGCCGCGCGGCCCCGTCAGCTATCAGGCGGGCGTGTGGCGCGACTTCGCACCGATCGAAAGCCCGTTCATCAGTTACACGCTCAACCAGGGTGCCAGCATCGGCGTCAACTGGGCTGCCAGCGCCAGGGTCGCAGTCGAGGCCAGCGCGCTCTACGAGCGGCGTCGCTCCACGGGGCGGGGCGACTTCACCGGCGCCGATGCACTGCGCGACGCACTGCGCTCGGCCAGCGTGCGCGCCGTGTGGCAGGTCAGGCCGAAGGTGAAGGTGGTTGCCGGGGTTGTCCACCAGGCACGCAGCGCCGCGGCGCGGCTCGGCACCGGCAAGTTCGATGCCAATGTGGTGGAGGTTACCGCCAACGTGCTGTTCTGACCGGCGCGTTGACGGCCAGGTGTTTTTGCGCGCACGACGCACATCGGTTGCGCATGCGCCAGCTCAATCGGTTGCGCCGCTGTTCGACGGAACCGATGGGTTGCAGCCGAGTCGAATGACATGTCAGGCAGATTTTTTCCGGGACGGGTGCTGCCGCTTCCGGCCAGGCGCAGGCACCTTGCAACGATCACCAATGCGGATGGAGGCATCATGAAGCGTGTCGTCATATGGATCGCAGGCCTGGCATTGATATTGGGCATGGGCATGGCTGGCGCGGCCGAGGTGCTGCTGGGGCCGGGCGACGTGGTCAAGCTGTCGGTGTATGGCAGTCCCGACCTGTCACTCGAAACCCGCGTCAGCGAAAGCGGCCACCTGACATTCCCGTTGCTGGGGCAGGTGGCCGTCGGCGGCATGCCGGTGGCGGCAGCCGAGAACACCATCGCGGGGCTGTTGGAGAAAAGCGGCTACCTCAAGCATGCCCAGGTCAATATGCTGGTGACGACCATGGCGAGCCAGCAGATTTCGGTGCTGGGCCACGTGAACCGGCCCGGCCGCTATCCGGTGGAAGGCCGCCGCCGCGTGCTCGACATGCTGGCGCTGGCCGGCGGCATCCATAGCGAGGGTGGCGACATGATCAGCCTCGTGCGCACCCGCGACGGCAAGACCATGCGCGAGACCATCGATGTGGTCGACATGGTGCGCAAGGGCGAACTCGACCGGGACGTCGAAGTGGCCGGCGGCGACATCATCTTTGTCGAACGGGCGCCACGTGCGTATATCACCGGCGAAGTCAGTCGCCCGGGACCATTCCGGCTCGAGCGCGGCATGACGGTCCAGCAGGCGTTGTCGGCTGGCGGTGGCCTGAGTCCGCGCGGCAGCAACAACGGCATCCGCATCACGCGCAAGGATGCCGGTGGACAGTCCGTCTCGCTGGACGTCCGGGGCAGCGATATGGTCCAGATCGATGACGTGATCGTCGTGCGCGAAAGCTGGTTCTGACCAGCTGCAGCTGGCAGGCGATGCCGGCGGCCCGTATGACTTGATGCAGCCTTGCCTCTCCTCGATCGCGTCATTTCGCATCGATGACAATGCCCACGGGCGAGCGTGGCGACACCCTTCTTGCATGGATGGCATCATTTCCTTGATAAATGTGATCAAGGATGGAGGGCATGCGCGTGTGGTGGACAGAAAGCTTGCAGACGATTCAACGTGAATTTTCCGATCTGGGCGACGCCGAGGATGTGACGGTGATCGTCGTGCGTCTGCTGGTGGCGTCCGTCCTGGGCGGCTTGCTCGGTTATGAACGTGAAACGAAAGGTGCCTCGGCTGGCCTGCGCACCCACATGCTCGTGTCGGTTGGCTCGGCGCTGTTCGTGCTGATTCCTTTGCAGGCCGGGATGACGATCCAGGACTTGTCCCGTGTCTTGCAAGGCGTCACGGCCGGCATCGGCTTCCTGGGCGCTGGTGCCATCCTCAAGCAGCGCGACAATAACGACGTCAAGGGATTGACCACGGCCGCCAGTGTCTGGATGACCGCTGCGATCGGCGTTGCCGCCGGCATGGGGCGCGAAGGGACGGCCGTGCTCAGCGCGCTGTTCGGCCTGGTGATCCTTGCGTTCATCCGTGCGCCCAGCAAGCGCAGCGTCGAATGACCACGCTGCGCCGGCAAGCGCGCTGCGCCTGCCGGCGTTCGGCCGGGCCAACAGCCACCATGGCACCGTAAGTCGTACCGATGACCCGGCATTGCACCGGCCATATTGTTGTTGCGAACCACCTTTGCATGCGCTTGAACGACCCAGATGACCGCGACCGGATGCGTGTTTGCGGCGTCACGAGGCGATCACTTAAGCCACCCGGAAGGTGCTCACCAGGCCCGTCGCAGCTACGGCGCGCTAGCGTCAGCGTGGCGCCGACCGGGTGTGTCGAAGCCACTGCACAGCCCGAAAATCGCGGGTTTGCATGACGCCGCACGCATCGTGAATCGTGCGTGGCGTCCGACACGGGAAAATGTATGATCGGAAAAATTGTGCCTTTACCAAGTGCGCGGACGTGATGGTTCTGCGATTGCCGGAGCGGTTGCTGCCGGTTCCTTCGCGCAGCCGCTGGTCAAGCGTGGCGAGCCACACCGGACCCCGCGCCACACTGCAAGTCCCCTCGACAAGGTGCCGGCCACTCCCGTCCGCGGGAACACGCTGGCGCTGGTCGCCCGCCACGCTAGACCAGCGAGACATCCGCCGGCGCTGCGCCTGACGCACGCCTGGCGGGGAAGGGCAACCGGTTAAACAGATGGAGTGTTGCATGAAGGAAGCGTGATGAACGGAGCAAACATGGTATGGCTGGTGAATCGCTTGCGCTGCATGTCGGTGGCCGAGATGGGGTACCGGGTGCAGCAGGCGACCGCGATCCGACTGGGACGCAGCATGGCGGGCCGTGCGCAGCTGGTGCAGTCGCGGGCGGCGCCGCCGGCCGTGCCGGCGCTGACGCTGGGCGTGCGCGGCGCGCCGGAACTCGATCCGCGTGAGGTCGAGGCGCTGCTGCTGGATGCCGAACGCATCTGTGCAGGCCACGTCGTGCTGTTTGCCGATGGTCGCTTCGACGTCGGCGTGCCCACCGCATGGAACCGCGATCCCGATACCGGCGTGACCGCGCCGGCCGTGTACCGTGGCGACATCGCCATCACCGATCGCGAGCTGGTCGGGGACATCAAGCATGTCTGGGAATTGAACCGCCACCTGCACCTCGTGCGACTGGCGCAGGCCTGGGCGCTGACGCGCGATGCGCGCTGGATGGATGCAATCGGCCAGAACCTGCGCAGCTGGCTCGAGCAATGTCCGCCGCTGACCGGTCCCAACTGGACCAGTTCGAGGGAACTGGGCATCCGGCTCATCAACTGGAGCCTGATCTGGCAATTGATCGGGGGCGAGCGCAGCGCACTGTTCGAGGGCGACGACGGACAGCGCCTGCGCGCCGACTGGCTCGGCAGCATCCACGCGCACTGCCGCACGATCGCGCGCCATCTGTCGCGCCATTCACTGGCCAACAACCACCTGATTGGCGAACTGGCCGGCCTGTACATGGGCGCCGTCACCTGGCCGTGCTGGAAGGAGTCGCGCGATTGGCAGGCGCTGGCGCAGAACGAGCTGGAAGTGGAAGCCCAGGCGCAGTTTTCACGCGATGGCGTCAACCGCGAGCAAGCCTTCGGCTACCACTTGCTGGTGTGCGAATTCCTGTTCGTGGCGGGCTTGCTGGCGCAGACCGGCGGCCACAGCCTGCGACCGTTTTCGCGCGCGTACTGGGGCAGCCTGCAGCGCGCGCTGCGCTTTTTACGCTCGGTACGCGATGTCGGTGGCAATGTGCCGACCGTGGGCGACGCCGACGATGGCTGCGTATTCCGCCTGGACGCGTCGGGCATGGACCGCGCCGCGCAATTGCTGGCGCTGGGCGACACCGTGTTCGGCGGCCATGCCGACAGTCATCCCGGCGTGCGCTGGCTGCTGCACACGCTGCCGGGCGGGCGGCCCGATTGCGACCCGCACGAGGTTGATACGGGCTGGGCGTTTCCCGACGGCGGCTACCTGCTGTTCGGCAACCATTTTGGCGAGGCGGACGAGATCAAGGGCTTGCTCGACTGCGGACCGCTGGGCTACCTGGGCACGGCTGCCCACGGCCACGCCGATGCACTGGCGCTCGCGCTGTCGGTGGCAGGTGAACCTTGCCTGGTCGATCCTGGCACCTATTCGTATGGCCAGGATGACAAATGGCGGGATTACTTCCGCGGCACGTCCAGCCACAACACGGTGCGCATCGATGGCGTCGACCAGTCGGTCCCGGGTGGCCGTTTCATGTGGCTGCGCAAGGCCGTTGCCAGCATCGAGCGCATGCCGGCCTCGCCCCACGAGTTCGACTTCCGCGGTTCGCACGATGGCTACGCGCGCCTGCCCGATCCGGTGCGTCATGTGCGCAGTGTCCGCTTCGAAAGCGCCAGCAACACGCTGACCGTGCGCGACGAGGTATCCGGCAGGAAGCCGCACAAGGTCGAGTTGTTCTGGCATTTCGCGCCCGGGCTCGACGTGCGCCTGACCAGCAACGGCCTGGCCGTGCGTGGCCGCCGCTTCGTGCTGCAGATGCAGGCCAGCGGCGAAGATCTGCACCTGGAGCTGGTGAGCGGGGCTGAAAACCCACCGCTCGGCTGGTACTCGGCCACCTATCAGTCCAAGGTGCCGTGCGATGTGTTGCGCATCTCGACCGTATCGTCCGCCGTACCGGTGGAATGCAGGTTTTCAATCACGTTCATCGACGAAAAATAGCACCGTTGCACACACCGTTGCCGGCTGCCAACCGGCATGCCGACGCGCGGTAAAGCGGGGCATTGCTGCCAGACTGCCAGTACGTACAAGCATGCGCGCGCGCGCTTTTTGCAAAAGGCTTGTAAAATAGATAAGCTTTGGTATGACGCTATGCAGCAATATTGCGTCACAGGGCGTACGGTCGAGCAACCTCGTCCTCAGCAGCAAGGGACGCGCGGTTTTTTGTTCGCTGCACAACAGGATATCGTGCGCGGGGTCGACCGGATGTATCCTAGTCATACCATGGCCTCGATTGTCGCCCGCTCGTTGGTCCTGACGAGAGAGGCGGTGACGGGCAGGGTGTAGTAAAAATAGCAAGAAAGCGCAGCAGGCAACATCAGGCAACAAGGTTATTGCAAACAATAATTGATCACTACAAGTGAAAGCAGAGAGCAATACATGAAAATTCTCGTTACTGGCGGCATTGGTTACATCGGCTCGCACACCGTCGTCGAACTGCAGAGCGCAGGTCACGACGTGGTGGTGCTCGACAACCTGTCCAACGCCCAGTTGTCGGTGCGTGACAGGGTAGAGCGCATCAGCGGCAAGCCGTTCGCCTTCGTCGAAGCCGATATCCGTGACCGCGCAGCGATGGAAGCGGCATTTGCCGAGCACAAGCCGGAAGCGGTCATTCATTTCGCCGGCCTGAAGGCCGTGGGCGAATCGGTGGCCGAGCCGCTGCGCTACTACGACAACAATGTCTCGGGCAGCGTCGTGCTGTTCGAAACGATGGCCAAGTTCGGCTGCAAGTCGCTCGTGTTCTCGTCGTCGGCCACCGTGTATGGCGACCCGGCCTCGGTGCCGATCCGCGAAGATTTCCCGCTGTCGGCCACCAATCCGTACGGCCGCAGCAAGCTGATGATCGAAGAGATCCTCCAAGACCTGGCCAAGGCCCAGCCCGACTGGCGCATTGCACTGCTGCGCTACTTCAATCCTGTGGGCGCCCACGAGAGCGGCCTGATCGGCGAAGAGCCAAGCGGGATTCCGAACAACCTTGTGCCTTACATCGCCCAGGTTGCCAATGGCCAGCGCGAGAAGCTGTCGGTCTTCGGCGGCGACTACAACACGCCGGACGGCACCGGCCAGCGTGACTACATCCACGTCGTCGACCTGGCCATCGGCCACGTCAAGACCCTGGACCGCCTGGCCAAGGGCCCGGGCATCGTTGCCTACAACCTCGGTACGGGGCGCGGCAACAGCGTCCTGGAAATGATCCGCGCGTTCGAGGCCGCCAGCGGCCGCAAGGTCGCCTACCAGATCGTCGACCGCCGCCCTGGCGACGTGGCCAAATGCTACGCCGACCCGGCCAAGGCACGCGATGAACTCGGCTGGACCGCCGAACGCGATGTCGCTCAAATGTGCGCCGATGTATGGCGCTACCAAACCACTGCCAAATAATTCAAAGGAACATCGAATGAAAGCCATGATTCTCGCCGCAGGCAAAGGGACGCGCGTGCGTCCACTCACCTACGATCTGCCAAAACCGATGATTCCGCTGCTGGGCCGGCCCGTGATGGCCTACCTGGTCGACCACCTCCGAAAAAACGGCATTTCCGAGATCATGGTCAACGTCAGCTGGCTGCATGAAAAAATCGAAGAGTACTTCGGTGAAGGCGAGCAGTTCGGCGTCCAGATCGGCTACTCGTTCGAGGGTTACACGAAGGACGACGGCGAAGTCGTGCCGATGCCGATCGGCTCGGCCGGCGGCATGAAGAAAATCCAGGAATTCGGTGGTTTCTTCGACGACACGACGGTCGTCCTATGCGGCGACGCGCTGATCGACCTCGACCTGAAAGCAGCCCTGATGGAACACCGCCGCAAGGGCGCGATGGCCACCGTCATCACCAAAGAAGTGCCATGGGACAAAGTCTCGTCGTACGGCGTGGTCGTGACCGATGAAGAAGGCCGCATCCAGGAATTCCAGGAAAAGCCAGCCGAAGCCGACGCCAAGTCCAACTTCATCTCAACCGGTATCTACATCTTCGAGCCCGAAGTCATCGACCTGATCCCGTCGGGCGTCTCGTTCGATATCGGCTCCGATCTGTTCCCGCTGCTGGCCGAGCGCGGCCTGCCGTTCTACGCCCAGGGCCGCCCGTTCAACTGGCTCGACATCGGCACCATGAGCGACTACTGGGAAGTGCTGCAGACGGTGTTGACCGGCGAAGTGAACCACATGCACGTGCCGGGCATCCAGATCAAGCCGGGTCTGTGGGTTGGCCTGAACACCAGCATCGACTGGGAAGGCACCACGATCGAAGGCCCGGTGTACATCGGTTCCGGCTGCAAGATCGAAGCCGGTACGCGTATCGTTGGCCCGACCTGGATCGGCCATGGCAGCCACATCTGCGAAGGCGCCGAAGTCGTTCGCAGCGTCCTGTTCGAGTACACGCGGGTGTTGCATGATGTAACATTGAATGAAATGATTGTCTTCAAGGAATACAGTGTCGACCGAAATGGCGAGATGAAGCACACTTCGGAATATTCTTCCGAAGAGTGGCTCAATGCACGTGATCGTCGCACCTCGCGCCGCAAGGACACCCCGGACACCAACGAGTCAAAGAAAGAGAAAGTCAGCGCATGAAGATCTATCCAGTCATCCTCTCCGGCGGCGCCGGGACCCGCCTGTGGCCCCTGTCGCGTGCCGTTCTGCCAAAGCAGTTGCTGCCACTGGTTGCCGACAAAACCATGTTGCAGGACACTGCCTTGCGCGTGACGAACTGGCCTGGATTGATGGCGCCACTGGTAGTTTGCGGCAATGATCACCGTTTCATGGTGGCTGAACAGTTGCGCGAAGTGGGCATCACGCCACTGGGCATCCTGCTCGAGCCGGTCGGCCGCAATACCGCGCCGGCCGTGGCTGCGGCTGCGCACCACCTGCAACAGATCGACCCGGACGCCGTCATGCTGGTGCTGCCAGCCGACCACGTCATCGAGAATGCGCAAGCCTTCCGTGAAGCGGTCGAGCGCGCCACCCGTCTGGTTGCGGCCGGCAAGCTGGCCACGTTCGGCATCGTGCCGAAAACGCCGGAAACCGGTTACGGCTACATCCGCCGCGGCGAACCGGTGGCCGAGTGCAGCGATTGCTACAACGTCGCGCGCTTCGTCGAAAAGCCGGATGCTGCCACTGCCGAAGGCTTTGTGGCCGAAGGCACGTATTACTGGAACAGCGGGATGTTCATGTTCGGCGCCGCGCGCTACCTGCAAGAACTGGAAGAGCACGCGCCGGCCATCGCCGCTGCTGCCAACCAGGCCATGCACGCCGCGTACCGCGACCTCGATTTTTGCCGCCTCGACGAAACCGCCTTCTCGGCGTGCCCGTCCGATTCGATCGACTACGCGGTCATGGAGCACACGCGTGACGCCGCAGTCGTGCCGGCCGACATCGGCTGGAATGACGTCGGTTCGTGGTCGGCGCTGTGGGAAACCCAGCCGAAAGATGTCAACGGCAACGCCCAGCGCGGTGACGTGTATCTGGATGGCGTGAAGAACTCGCTGGTGCGTGCCGAAAGCCGCATCGTGGCCGTCGTTGGTCTCGAAGACATCGTTGTCGTGGAAACCCAGGATGCCGTGCTGGTCACGAGCAAGAGCCAGGTGCAGCGTGTCAAGCAGGTGGTTGAACACCTGAAGTCGAAAGAGCGTACCGAGCACCTGCATCACACTAAGGTGTATCGTCCATGGGGCCACTACGAAGGCATCGATGCGGGCGACCGATTCCAGGTCAAGCGCATCACGGTCAAGCCGGGCGAGAAGCTGTCGCTGCAGATGCACCATCACCGCGCCGAGCATTGGGTCGTGGTGTCGGGCACGGCGCGCGTGACGTGCGGCGACACGGTCAGCCTGCTGTCCGAAAATGAATCGACGTACATCCCGATCGGCATGAACCACCGTCTGGAAAACCCGGGCAAACTGCCGCTGCACATCATTGAAGTGCAGTCGGGCAGCTATCTGGGTGAAGACGATATCGTTCGCTTCGAAGACATCTACAAGCGCGCGTAACGTAGTTCATCAGGCTGTATCACGCTGATGCCGGGGCGGTCGTCTTGACCGCCCCGGTGCCACGTACCACCACGGCGGTTCCGCCTGCGGTATCTCCTGGCCAGCACCGGCCAAGTCACACTTTTCCACACCCATCAATTCTGCCTGCTGCACGCTGGCGGCAATGCGTTCGTCCGTCACCTGGTCGTTGACCGCTCCTGCCCGACATCCGTTCCGCTGCGCCCGTCCCGGGGCCATGCATCTGCATCAGACACCTGACCAGCCCCGCAGCAGCGACCGTTCTGGCAGGGTAATTTCCAATTGTGTTGTATGCATGATGAAGATTGGTTCCTTCGGACTAATGCAGCGTCATCATATTGTCAATTTGCGCATTTACTATGATTTTGTTAATGAATGCCGCAAGCATGCCTTGCATGACAACCAACAGGGAATCCATGACCACCTTTGCATCCTTCATGCCACGGCGCACGCTGCTGGCGACCTTGATTGCGGGCTTTGCCGCGACAGCCTCGGCTGCCCCGGGCGACGTCGTGATCAGCCAGCTGTATGCCCATTCGAACAATGCTGGCGGTCAGTGGAGCCACGACTTCGTCGAACTGTTCAATCGCAGTTCTTCGCCGGTCAATCTGGATGGCATGAGCTTGCAATACCAGTCCGCGACCGGCACCAACTGGGGTTCGGTCACCCGCTTGCCGGCTGTGGAACTGAAGCCAGGTCAATACTTCCTGATGGTTGGCCGCAGTGGCACCCAGTCCAACGCGATGCCGGTGGGCACGGGCGACGCCACCAGCGCCAGCTTCGACATGGCGGCAGGCGGCGGCAAGGTGGCGCTGTCCGGTATTGCGACGCAGATGCCGGCGGGCGAGGGCACGAACCTGATCGACCTGGTGGGCTTCGGCAGCGCCAACCGCGCCGAGGGCGCGCCGGCACCGGCCCCGTCGACCGTCAATTCGATCCAGCGCGCGGCACTCGGCTGCCAGGATACCGACAACAACCGTGACGACTTTGCTGGCGCGCCCGTGACCGGCCCGCGCAGCATGGCGTCGGCCATCCAGGCATGCGGCGGCCCGGTCGTGCAGCCGATCGTGCTGACCTGCCCGACGGCGGTCCAGGTCGCACAGGGCAGCGCTTCGTCGACCGTCCTGTCGGCCATCGACGGCGACGGCATCGTCAACAGCGCCAGCATCATCGCCGGCGCCCGTCCCGGCATCAGCCTGCTCGACTTCGCAGCCGCCGGCGCCGTTGGCGGCCGTGCCCAGGCGCAGCTCGTCATCGCCGACACGCTGGCCGCCGGCAGCTATCCGGTCCAGGTCCAGTTCGGCAATGTCGCCGGCGACACCGAAACCTGCGCCATCAACGTCAATGTCGCCGGTGAATTGCGCATTCCGGCCATCCAGGGCTCGGGTGCGGCCAGCCCGTATGTCGGCACGGTCCAGTCCACGCAGGGCGTGATCACGGCCAAGATCGGCAGCGGCTTCTTCATCCAGGATGCCGCCGGCGATGGCGACCCGTCGACGTCGGACGGCCTGTACGTCTTTGGCGCGCCGACCGATGCGCCGATCGGCGAACTGGTGCGCGTGACGGGGACAATCATCGAATACCGCCCGACCGGCGCCAACCGCACCTATACCGAATTCTCCAACGTCACCGGCGTGCAGCGCCTGGGTACCGGTCCAGCCATCACGCCAACCAATATCGTGTTGCCGAACGCCGACCTGGCCAGCGTCGAAGGCATGCTGGTGCGCTTCACGTCGCCATTGACCGTGAATGGCAACCGCAACGTCGGTGACCGTGGCGAACTGATCCTGGCCAATGGCCGCCGCGAAAATCCAACCAACCGTTTCCCGCTCGGTTCGCCTGAAGCGCTGGCGTTGTACCAGGAGCACCAGGCCAACCAGATCGTGCTGGACGACGGCATCTTTGTCGCGCCGGCCGTGATCCCGTACCTGGCCGAAGACGGCACCGTGCGCGTCGGCGACACCGTCACCGACCTGACGGGCGTCATCGATTATGGCGCGCTGGGCGGTGGTGGCGCCGGCTTCAAGCTGCAGCCGACCATGGCCCCGACCTTTGCCCGCACCAACGAACGCACCCCGGCGCCAACGCTGCCAGCGGGCATCAAGGTCGGCAGCGCCAACGTACTGAACTTCTTCACGACCTTTACCGACGGGCGCGACGCCTGGGGCCGCACCGGCCAGGGCTGCACCATCGGCAACTCCACGTCTGCCGGCAACTGCCGCGGTGCCGACAACACGGCCGAATTCATCCGCCAGCGCGACAAGATCGTCAAGTCGCTGGCCGCGCTCGACGCCGACGTCGTGGGCCTGATGGAAATCCAGAACAACCGTGACATCGCGGTGGGCTACCTGGTCGAGCAGCTCAACGCTGCCACCGCGCCGGGCAAGTACGCCGTGGTGCCGCAGCCGGTTGCACTGGGTACCGACGCGATCCGTGTGGCGATGATCTACAAGCCGTCGGTGGTGTCGCTGGTGGGTGGTGCGCTGTCGGATGGCAACGCGATCAATAACCGTGCGCCGATGGCCCAGACCTTCATGGCCAGCAATGGCGGGGGCAAGTTCTCGGTGGTCGTGAACCACCTGAAATCCAAGGGCGGTTGCAGCGGCGCCGGCGCCGGCGATACCGATCCGGGCAATGGCGCGGGTTGCTGGGACCGTACCCGCACCCAGCAGGCCCAGCGCCTGACGTCGTACTTCATCCCGCAAGTGATTGCGGCCGCCGGCGACCCGGATGTGCTGGTCATTGGTGACCTGAACGCCTACGCCTTCGAAAGCCCGATCAACCACCTGACCGGCGTGGCCGGCATGGTCAACCTGCTCGAGCGTTTCGTGCGCCCCGAGGCGATGCCGTACTCGTACGTCTTCGACGGCCTGTCGGGCTACCTCGACCACGCACTGGCAAGCAGCTCGCTGGCCGCGCAAGTCGTGGGCGCCGCCGAATGGCACAGCAATGCCGACGAGCCGGAAACCATCGACTACAACCTGAACGATACCGCGCAGGATCCGTACCGCGACAACGCCTACCGTGCATCGGATCACGATCCGCTGGTGGTGAGCCTGAACCTGACGCCGGCGTTCAGCGATGTCACGGCATCGATCAGTGTTGATATTGGCGGCTTTGCGATCAACCGTCTTACCGGCAAATACAGTGGCAAGGTCACGGTCACCAACACGAGTGCCACGGTCCTCACCGGGCCACTGCATTTCGTCATGCAGGGCTTGCCGAGCGGCGTGACGCTGGACGGCAGCAGTGGCATGCGGGCCGGCGCGCCTTACCTGACGCTGCCGCAAGCGAGCATCGCGCCCGGCGCCACCGTCACATTCACCACCACGTTCACCAATAGCGCCAAACGGTCCATTACTTACACCCCGCAGCTGGTTTCCGGCGCGCTCTGATCAGGAATCATCATGAACAATCTTTACGCTCTGTTTCTTCGCGCCATGCTGGCGTTCTCGATCGCGGTTGGCGCGCCTGCCGCGCTGGCTGGCCCGATGTACCGGGTCTCGCTCGACACGTCTTCACTTGCCGGCAGCACCGGCTTCCTCGACCTGGGCTTCAACGGTGGTGGCGACATGGGGCAGTCAGTCGCCCGTCTGAGCAACTTCAGCGGCAACTTCGTTGGGGATGCAATGCATGTGGGTGACGCCAGCGGCACCGTGACCACCGGGGCGCTCCTGGGCAACAGCACGGGAGAGAATTTCTTTACCCAGGCGCTGACCTTCGGTGGCCTGTTCTCGTTCGACGTCGCATTCGACCTGGGCAATGAGCCGCTGCGCACGCTGTTCACGGTGGCACTGTTCAACGACGCGTTTGACGCCTACCTTGGCGCTGACGCCGAACTGTTCTCGATCGACGTGATCGCAGACAAACTGGCCGACGTCACCGTGAACGCCCCTGGCCTGGCACAAGTGGCCCAGATCGCCGAAGTCCCGGAGCCAGGCGAATGGCTGCTGCTGGCCACCGGCCTGCTGCTGATTGTCGCCACCCGCCGGATGCAACAGCGCGGCTAATCCTGCACTACCGGTCAATCCGGCGCAGCGACTGACAGGTCGCTGCGCCGGATTTATTCTTCAAACATATAAATACGTTAAAGAAATTGTATTTATAAACATTGGCACCTTGGGGCATAGTCATTGTATTGTCGTGCAGACATTACATATGCCACCATGCCAGTCCAGATTCTCGCGGTCGATCCCGATCCTGCTGTCCAGCAATTATTGAGGCTCAATTTCGGCAATGCCGGCTATCTGGTGACCTGTTGTCCGGATGCCGAACATGCGCTGCAGCGGCTGGCGCACGGCTTGCCGGACCTGCTGCTGATCGAGTGGGAATTGCCGGGACAGAGCGGCGAAACTCTCGTGCGCCGGCTGCGCGCGCAGGCGAGCACGCGCGCACTGGGCCTGATCATGGTGACAGGGCGGGGCGCCGAGGCCGACAAGGTGCTTGCGCTCGAATCGGGCGCGGACGATTACGTCACCAAGCCGTTCAGTCCGCGCGAACTGCTGGCGCGCACGCAATCCGTGTTGCGTCGCCTGACGCCGACTGGCGCCGCCGGCATGCGCGACGGTGGCCTGCACCTCGATCCGGACACATTGCAGGTGAGCGCCGGTGGCCGCCCGATCCTGCTCGGCCCCATCGAATTTCGCCTGCTGGCATTCCTGATGCGCCATCCAGAGCGCGTGCATTCGCGGCCGCAATTGCTCGACCGGGTCTGGGGCCGTCATGCGGTGCTCGATGAACGAACCGTCGACACCCATGTCGGCCGCCTGCGCCAGGCGCTGGGACCGGACGGGCAGGGCGACCGCATCCAGACCGTGCGCGGCGCCGGTTACCGCTTCACCGCCGGCATGCCGACACTGGCGGGCGCCGCATGACGATCCTCGACAAGCTGGAGCAGGAATACCTGTTGCGCACCATCGAATCAGGCGTCGGACTGGTCGAGCGGCGCCAGCTGTTCCTGTGGACGCAGGGCGCATTCCAGGCGCTGCTGCCACACGAGATCATGCTGTGCGTGACACTGGATGCGGCGGGCGCCGTCGCGCATGTCGAGTGCCTGCATCGCACCGTGCTCGATCGCGCTGCGCTGGCGCACCTCAAGACCGGCGTGGCGCCGGCACTGGTGGCGCGCTGGCAGGCGGGGAACGCCATGCCCACGGTGATCGATGCGAGCGACAGCGTCTTGCGCGCCATGGGCGTCGAGCATGCGCTCGTTCACGGCAGCGCGCCGCAGGGCGCTGCCGGCACCGTATTCGCGCTGCTCGGCATGCCGTCGCCCCCGGATGCGCGCCAGGCCTATTTTCTGCAGTTGCTGTTGCCGTACCTGCATCTGGGATTGCTGCGCATGCCAGTGGCAGCCAGCGCCGGGCAGGACGCCGGCAATGCCCCGGTGCGGGCCCTGAGCGGGCGCGAGCTGGCCGTGCTCGACGGCGTGCGCGCCGGGCGCAGCAACGAAGAAGTCGCGCGTCAGCTCGGCATCAGCGCGCTGACGGTGAAGAACCATCTGCAGCGCAGCTACCGCGCGCTGGGCGTGGCCAACCGGGCACATGCGGTGGCGCGCTGCCTGGCGCTGCGCCTGCTCTGACCGTCACTGAGGCCAGCTCAGGCGTGGCGGCCACGCGACAGTGGGCGAAGAAAATCATGGCCGGTGCAGCAGGCGCATTTCGCTTGACCACACGCCCATCGCACGCGAAGATAGGCTCATGAATAAACTCCTACTTTTGCTGCTCGTCAGCTGCGCCGCCTGCACGAGCCAGGCCCAGGGTCCCGTCCGCGCTCAGGTCAAGGGTGAAACCTCCATCAGCACGGCGCCGGCCACGACGCTGGCCGACATCCGGCGCCAGATCGGCACGCCGTCATGCAGCGACAACGCGCAATGCCGCACGTTGCCGGTGGGCGCGATGGCATGTGGGGGGCCGCAGGAATACCTGGCGTACTCCACGCAAAAGAGCGACGCCAATGCGCTGCGCGCGCTGTCCGAACGCTCGTATGCCGAGACCAAGGCCGCGCTCACGGCCAGTGGCATGGTGTCGACCTGCATGCTGAAAGCCGATCCGGGCGCGGTCTGTGTGGCCGGCACCTGCCAGCTGGGCAACGGCGCAGCAAGCAACTGACGCGTCGCAACGTCAACGACAAAAGCGCGCCCCGGCGCGCTTTGTCATTCATGCTCGACGCATCGGTGTTGGCGTTGGGTGGTATCTCAAAACAAGAGTTGTCCTTTTGCTATACCCCGTGATACCGTTCACAGGGATTTTTTTTGAGCAGCAGATGAGGAGTCGGTCGATGTTCTTTGCCATGAAACGGGGCGCCGCGCGTCGCAGCGCCGGGTTCACGTTGCTGGAATTGCTGGTGGTGATCGTCATCATCGGTTTGCTTGCCGCGTATGTCGGCCCGAAATATTTTTCCCAGCTCGGCAAATCCGAAGTCACCGCGGCCAAGGCCCAGATCGACGCGTTCGACAAGACGCTCGACACCTACCGGCTCGATGTCGGCCGCTATCCGACCACCGAAGAAGGCCTGGCCGCCCTGATGACGGCGCCGCCCAGCGCCGGCGTCAAATGGAACGGCCCCTACCTGAAGAAAGCCGTGCCACTCGATCCGTGGGGCAATGCGTACCAGTACCGCGCGCCCGGCGCCCGCGCCGAATACGAGGTGCTTTCGCTCGGCAAGGACGGCCAGCCAGGCGGCGCCGGCGAGAACGCCGACATCACGTCGAACTGACCGACGTTGTTCGCCTCACCGTTCGTCTCACCCACCTGACAGCGCCGCCCCATGCAGTTCGCCGTTCGCACCCTCGCGCCCGACATGTCGATCGCCAACCTCGTCGTCGATGCCCTCGACGCGCAGGATGCCCGCCGCCAGATCGAGGCGCGCGGCCTGTTCGTCAGCGCCGTTGAACCGGCGCGTGGCGCGCGCCTGGCCAGTTCGCGCGGCGCCAGACTGTCACTGGTGCTGTTCAGTCAGGAGCTGCTCGCGCTGCTCAATGCGGGCCTGGGCATCGTCGAAAGCCTCGAAGCGCTGCTGGAAAAGGAAAGCGCCGCGCCCACCCGCGCCGTGCTCGAACGCCTGCTCGGCGGCCTGCGCGAAGGCAAGCGCTTTTCGGCCGTGCTGGCAGCGCAGCCGGCGCTGTTCCCGCCGCTGTACATCGGCATCGTGCGCGCCGCCGAAGGCACCAGCGACCTGCCGCGCGCGCTGACGCGCTACATCGATTACCAGCAGCGCATCGACACCGTGCGCGCGAAGATCGTCAGCGCCTCGATCTATCCGGTGATCCTGCTGATGGTCGGCGGGGGTGTCTCGGGGTTCCTGATCGGCTACGTGGTGCCCAAATTCGCCGAGGTCTACCAGGGTGCGGGCCGAAACCTGCCGTGGTTGTCGCAGCGGCTGCTCGACTGGGGCCAGTTCGCGTCCGGCCATGGGACCGCAATCCTGATCGGCGCCGTGCTGGTGGTCGCCGGCATCGTGGCCGGCATCCGTCACCTGCGCCGCAGCGGCGGCATGGGCCGGCTGCTGCGCCGCGTGCCCGGCATCGGCGAGCGTGCCCGCGTGTATGAGCTCTCGCGCCTGTACCTGACGCTCGGCATGCTGACCGAAGGCGGCATCACGATCGTCGGCGCCATCGAGACCGTGCAGCAGATGGTCTCGCCGCACCTGGCCAAAAACCTGGCGGCGGCGCGCGCCGCGATCGAGTCGGGCGAGCCGATGTCGAACGCCTTCGAAGCCCATG
>Ga0308158_10002264_pt1 | contig 18497 bp, 11 predicted proteins | sample PhyBR2_FD_201038 | JGI IMG/M metagenome (GOLD analysis project Ga0308158, IMG submission 201038) | Phyllosphere microbial communities from UC Gill Tract Community Farm, Albany, California, United States - DLSLB.R2 | ecosystem: Host-associated > Plants > Phyllosphere > Unclassified | place: USA...
CGTCGCTGTATGACGAAGCGATCATGGTGATGGCGCGCAGTGGATTGGCCGTGGATGCGGCGCGGCTTGCCGGGCCGTGGCATCAGGCGACGCAGTCGGATCCGTCGGTGAAGGCGGCGTGGATGGTGGTGTATCGCGATACTGACCAGTACTGGCCGCTGTACGAGCTGGGTGAGAAGCTGGTTGATATCGAGACGGCGTTTCGCTTGTGGCGCTTCCGGCATGTGACGACGGTGCAGCGCGTGATCGGTTTTAAAACCGGCACCGGCGGCACGGACGGCGTGGGGTATCTGCGCAAGATGCTCGATGTCGTGCTGTTCCCGGAACTGTTCGAGTTGCGTACCGAGTTGTAATCATCTTCATTCAAGGACCGCCTGCCATGATTTTCCATCTCGACCATTTGGTGCTGACCTGCACCAAGTTCGAGCCGAAGGCGCACCTGCCGGTGCCGGGAGCGCTGGATCTGTGCTTCATTGCCTTGATGCCGCTTGATGAAGTCATCGCGCATCCGGGCAGCTGCGACTGGCCCGTTGTCGAAGGGCCAGTAGAACGGACTGGGGCGACCGACACGATCCGCTCGGTGTATGTGCGTGATCCGGATCTGAATCTGATCGAGATTTCGGAGATGATTGGCTGATAGCGTTGCCGTATAAACCGCAGTAAGCAGCGACAAAAATTTACTATACAAAACCCCAAAAGGCAGTGATGTGGGAGCGGTGGCAGAAAGGCGAATCACTTCATCAAATTGCCCGGTCATTAATCGAAATTACTTATCGATACAGTGTATTCTTTCCGACTCTGGCGGCATTTGGACTGCGCGAAGGCATCGGTCATGTCTGGCATTAATCCCTGACTTGAAATCGAGCCATAGCCCGCAAATTAAATGAGCGGTCAATCTATGGAATATTTACATTGCTTCTCAATAGCGCCATCTTCCCGAACAATCAAGCTTCAAAAAAACCCGGACGATCGTGTATATTGAACCGCTATAATCGAAAAAATCGGTCGCACTTCTCATATGGAATGCGTTATGCGCAAAATATTGATTGCAGAAGATGATGAAAAGGCTGCGGTCTTACTGAAGACGTACCTGGAAAGACATCAGTACGAAGTAATCCTGGCGCGTGACGGCGTCAGTTTTCAGTCCGAGTTTTCGCGATGCGCCAGCCAGCTCTCGATGGTGATCCTCGATGTGATGCTGCCTGACACAGATGGCTTCATCCTTTGCAAGAATGTGCGGCGTCAATCCAATGTGCCGATCATCATGCTCACCGCCATCTCCAATGGCTCGGACCGCATCCTCGGGTTGGAGCTGGGCGCAGATGATTACATCGCCAAGCCCTACGATCCCCGCGAGCTGCTGGCGCGAATCAAAGCGTTGCTGCGCCGCGCGGGGATCGACAGCCAGAATGTCACTCGCTATTATCAGTTTCTCGGCTTCAAACTCGATTTGCTCGAGCGCACCGTCACTGACAGCACCGGCGCATTGGTGCCGCTGACCGGCCTGGATTATCAGCTACTCAAGTATTTCGTCGAGCACCCGGGGGCGATTCTCGATCGTAATGTACTGTGCGAACAGACGCGCGGACGCGATGTCGGCGCCGCCGGCCGTTCTCTCGACGTGCAAATCAGCAAACTGCGATTGCGTCTCAACGACGACGGCAAGCATCCGTTACTGATCAAGACCGTACGCGGCGCTGGCTATGTTTTTTCGGCCGATGTTGCAGCCGTGTCGGTTTGAACCTGCGCTGACGATGTGGCGCGTCTTGCTGGCGTTCCACCTTTTTTGTGTATTGCATGCCGGCGCACTGGCAGCTGCAGTGCCGCCCACATTCAATTTCGAGCAAGTGGGCGTCAGGGAAGGGCTGGCGCAACAGACCGTCACTGCCATCGTGCAGGATCAGCAAGGTTATATGTGGTTCGGCAGCCAGCATGGACTGAGCCGCTACGACGGCTACCGGGTGATCGTTTATCGGAACGACCCGAACAACGCGCGCAGCCTGGCTGATAATTGGGTGCAAGTTCTCCATGTCGACAACAAGAACCGTTTATGGGTGGGCACCCGCGGCGGCTTGCAGCGTTTTAATCCTGCGACCGGTGATTTCACGGCCTTTCCTGCGGTACCCAACCAACCGGATTGGGCCGGGCGGCAGCAGGTACAAGCCATTGTTAGCGATGGCAACGGCAAGCTGTGGCTGGGAACCAGCGATGGCCTGCATCACTTCAACCCCGAATCAGGGAGCTACCAAGTGCTGCGGCATGATCCGGCCGATGGCGCCAGCCTGGCCAACGACCGCATTACTGCCCTTGCTCTCGACGCGCGGGGCGGCCTGTGGGTGGGCCTGAAGCAGGGTCTGGACTACCTGGCGGCGGGCGCCGCCGGCTTCCGGCATTTCCGCATCGACACCGAAGCGCAGCCGAATGCGCCGCTCAATGAGATTGTGCAACTGCGCGTCGATCAGCGCCAGATCCTGTGGCTCATCACCATGGATGGCCTGGTCAGCTGGCAACCGGGCGTGCCAGGTGCGCAGCGCCATGTATTCGGCCCGGCCGATGGCCTGAGACCGGGGCTGGTCACGGCGATGATGCAGGACCGCGAGGACACACTCTGGCTCGGTACCAATACCAACGGATTACACCGTTGGGATGCCGACCGGCAGCGCTTTGTGCAAATCCCTGCGGACCCGCACCGGAGCGCCGTCAACGAGGTGTCGACCCTGTTCCAGGACCGCACGGGCACCTTGTGGGTGGGCACCTGGACTGCCGGGGTGCGCCGCGTCGATCTGGCCAGTGGCGGCTTCAGCCGATATTTCCATGTGCCTGGTGATCCGCACAGTCTGCATGACAATCGTATCTACGGCATCTGCGGCGATGGCAGCGGCGGCCTGCTGCTGGCGAGCATGGGCGGCATCGACCACCTCGACCCGCTGCTCGGCAAGGTCAACCGCCTGCGTGGCGATGCCCGGCTTGAACGTCACATGCACAACAAGGAAATCGTGCTGGCCGTGCACCGCGATGCCGGCGGCGTCACCTGGATCGGCAGCAGCGCCGAGTTGGCGCGCTTCGATCCGGAACGTGGCACCTATGCCGCCCACCGCTTCGACAGCCCGGATCCGAACAGCAATTCGATCACCCATATCACCGGCGACAGAAGCGGCAACCTGTGGGTGTCAAGCCGCGGCGGACTGCACCGGATCGACGGCGCCGGTGGCCCGGACCGCAGCTTCCGCCACGATGCCCTGGACCCACACAGCCTGAGCGACGACTGGGTACGCATGACGGCGCAAGACGCCAGCGGCAATATCTGGGTCGCCACCGACCACGGCTTGAACATGCTCAAGACGGACGGCAGCGGCTTTCATCGCTTCCAGCACGTTCGCAGCGACACCGGCAGTCTCAGTAACGACCGCGTGCAGTCGCTGTTCGTCGATCGCCAGGGCACGCTGTGGGTCGGCACCAATGGCGGTCTCAACCGCGTTGAGCGCGCGGCGGACGGCGCGTTCCGTTTTCGCCGCTACACCAGGCGCGACGGCCTGGCCGACGATTCGATCGGCGCCATCCTGCAGGCGGGCGATGGCGCACTATGGCTCAGCACCGCCACCGGCATCTCGCGCATGGCGCTGCAACCCGCGGCGTTCAAGAATTATTCGTCGCGCGACGGCATGATCGAAGGCTACTATTTTTCCGGCTCGGCCTACCAGGAGAGCGACGGCACGATGTATTTTGGCGGCGAGAATGGCTTGACCGTGTTTCACCCGGCACGCGTGCGCGACAATCCCTATCCCGCACCAGCGGTGGTGACCGCCGTGATGGCGGGAAACCAGGCGATGCCCACCAGCGGCAGCACCATCGGACTGGCATACGACGGGCCCGCGCTGAGCTTTGAATTCGCCGCCTTGCACTACAGTGACCCGCAGCGTAATCGGTTCCGCTATCGCCTGAACGGTTACGACCGCGACTGGACCGAACATGATGCCAGCAAGCGCACCGCAACCTACACCAACCTCGATCCGGGCAGCTACCAGTTCCAGGTAAAGGCGGCCAACAAGGATGGTATATGGGGCCCGCCTTCGGCGCCGCTGGCGATCGAGATCGCACCGCCGTACTGGCGCCGCTGGACATTCCTGCTGGCTGCGACGCTGTCGGTACCGGCGCTGGCCTGGGCATGCTATCGCATGCGCGAGAGCATGCACGCGCGCCGGGAGCGCGAACTCAAGGCGCAGGTGCACAGTCGCACCGAAGCGCTGCAACAAGCCCAGGCCCAGTTGCAGCGCTACGTGGAGGACCGCGAACGGCTGTTCCTGTCGATCTCGCACGACCTGCGAACCCCCATTACCCGCCTCAAGCTGCGCTCCGAGCTTCTCAACGACGCCGCAGTGCGTACTGAGTTCCGTGAGGACCTGGACGACCTGGATATGATGGTCAAAGGCGCTTTGCAGACCGTCAAGGACAGTGATATCTACGAAAACACGGCGTTGGTCGATCTCGATGCGCTGATCGGCCGCATGCTGCGCGGCGCCGAGCTCGAAGGTCATCAGATCGGCTACACCCCGTCGGGCATCGGGGTGCCGGCCAAGCCGCTTGCGCTCAAGCGCGCCATCGGCAATTTGCTTGACAACGCACTGTTCTACGGCGGTCGCGCCGATATCAGTGTCGAAGAATACGACGGCGTGGTGCATATCCAGATCCGCGACGACGGCCCCGGCGTATTGCCGGAAAAGCTCGCTCAGCTGTTCGAGCCGCACGTGCGGCTCGAACATGGCCGCAGCAAGAACGCCGCCGGCCTTGGGCTGGGACTGGGCATCGCACGCGCCATTATCGAGGACCACGAGGGCATGCTGGTGCTGCAAAACCATCCTGAAGGTGGCCTCGTCGCCACAGTTTTACTGCCCGGTACGTCAACTTCGTAATGATTTGTGAGCGAACCGGGGGTGCTTGCCCTGATTGTGCATGCAACCAGGCCCTGGGCGTAAAGAAGTGTAAGCGGCGCTTTTCAAAATTGCCATAAAACGCTTTTGAAACAAGATCTTAGGCTGATAGTAGCGCAAAGTTGCAGGTGATGTTGCCTGCGTGCTAGTGTCTGTCGACCATGATCAAAACGTTATCTTCCATGCTTGCGCACTTCGGTGCATTCCCATCCGCCCGTCTGCCGGCCGATCTGGCCCGGCTGCCCCGCCGCCGCATCATCGCCATCGACGCGCTGCGCGGGCTGACCTTCATCGTCATGTTGTTCGTGAACTGTCTCGCACCGGCCCAGGGCATCCCTTACGGCATTGGTCATCTGCCGGCCAGCGCGGACGGCATGAGCCTGGCCGACGCGGTGTTCCCTGCCTTTCTGTTCGTGGTCGGCACCTCGATCCCGTTCAGCCTGAACCACCTGATGGCCGTGCACGGCGGCACGCTGCGCGCCCTGCCCCAGGTCGCCTCCCGCGCCTTTGGCCTGATCCTGATCGGCGTGTTCATGGTCAACACGGAAGAACGCTACAACGAAGCGGCCATGGGCATGTCGATCCACTTGTGGGCGCTGTGCTTTTACGGCGCGGTTTTTCTGGTCTGGGGGACCCGCGGCACGGTCTGGTCGCGCCGGGTCGGCGCCGCGCTGATCGTGGTACTCGCGCTGGCGTACCGCAGCGGCCCCGATGGCCAGGGCTGGATGCAGACCTCGTGGTGGGGCATCCTCGGCTGTATCGGCTGGGCCTATCTGATCGCCTGCCTGGTGTACCTGGCAGGACGCGCAAGGCTGGTCGTGCTGATGCTGGCGGTGGCAGGCTGCGTGGTGTGGTTCATGGCCAGCCACGCGCTGGGCGGCAATGACGTCCTGGCCATGCACGCCACGCATACCTCGCTGGTGCTGTGCGGTGCGGTGTGCGTCATGCTGTTGTTCGGCGGCGAGCACGGCGCGCGATGGCGACTGGCCGCAGGTTTACTTCTGGCAGCGCTGCTGGCGCTGGCCGCCTGGCTGCTGCATTCCCGCTATCCGATCTCCAAAATCGGCGCCACGCCGCCCTGGGCGCTGTACTGTGCGGCCCTGTGCAGCGCCTTGCTGGTGCTGCTGTACTGGGTGATCGAGCTGCACGGCGTCAAACGCTGGACCAGTCTGGTGCAGCCGGCCGCGAGCAGTCCGCTGGTTACTTATCTGGCGCCAATCATGCTCATGACGCTGATGGGCTACCTGCATCTGGCATGGTGGCCACCGCTGATGCACGGCGCAGCGGCGATGGCCTTCGCATTACTGTTCAGCGGCGCCGTGGTGGCGGCGGTGGCGGTCCTGAATAAGTTCAACTTCAAACTGAAACTCTGATGGCCAATCCTGCTATTTCGCGCCATCTTGCGCTCGATGTGTTTCGCGGCCTGACGCTCGCGCTGATGATCATTGTGAATACCCCGGGCGGCGAGGTCAGCTATGCGCCGCTGGAACACGCTGCCTGGCATGGCTTTACGCTGACCGATCTGGTGTTCCCGTCGTTCCTGTTCGTGGTCGGCGCAGCCATCGCCCTGAGCAGCCAGAAATTCGCGCGCCACGGCGAAGCCTATTTCCTCAAGCGTGTCTGCAAGCGCGGCGCCCTTATCTTCTTGTGCGGCTATCTACTGTACTGGTTTCCTTTCTTTACCCCGGAAGGAACGCTGGCGCCGCTGGCCAACACCCGCATCATGGGTGTGCTGCAGCGCATTGGATTGTGCTACGTGCTCGCTTCACTGGTGGTGCGCTACAGCGGCTGGCGCGGCGCCGCCGCGTTCAGCGTGGCCGCATTGCTCGCCTACTGGGTGATCCTGGTGTGGTTCGGCGACCTTACCCTCGGCGGCAACGCCGTGCGCGTGCTCGACCTGCAAGTACTGGGCGCGCCGCACATGTACGCTGGCGATGGCATCGCCTTCGATCCGGAAGGCATCCTCAGCACCTTGCCCTCAATTGTCAATGTGCTGGCCGGCTACGGCGCCGCCCTTTGGGTGCAGCAACGGCGCCCGGTCGCGGCGCTGGCGGCGGCGGGCGCCGCCTGCCTGTTGCTGGCCTATGGCTGGGATACGCTGCTGCCGATTAACAAGAAACTCTGGACCAGTTCGTTCGTCGTGCTTACCGTCGGCTGGGATCTGATCATCCTGGCGGTGCTGGTGGCCATCATCGATATCCGGGGCATGCGCACCGGTACTTATTTTTTCGAAGTGTTTGGCAAGAACACCCTGTTCATCTACCTGCTGGCCGACATTCTGGTGGTACTGATGGCGCGCCTTCAGGTAGGCGGCGAGACGCTCTACCGCTGGCTGTACCGGAGCCTGTTCCTGTCGTGGTCCTCGCCGTACAACGCTTCGCTGATGTTCGCGCTGGCCTACATGCTGGCGTGCTGGCTCGTCGCCTTCCTGATGGACCGGCGCGCTATCTACATAAGGCTCTGAGGAAATGATACCCATGCGACCAACCTGCCTGGCCGTAGCGGCGTGCCTGTTGGCCGCCACCGTGAACGCTGCTGAAGTCGGTTCTTATCTGACCTCCTGGAGTATCGACAAGGGCTTTCGTCTCAAGCAGCTGGACCGCTCGGGGGCGGCAGCCGGCTTCACCTTCCTGGTCTACGCCTTCGAGAACGTCTACCTGATGGATGATGGCACGGTGCGCTGCAACAGCGGGCGCGACATCGACGAGCGCGCCAGCGGCATGAACGCCACGCTCGACTACGCGCGGCGTTTCAGCGCGGCCGAATCGGTGGACGGCAGCGCCGACCGGCAGCGCCAGCCACTCGCGGGCAACTTCAACCAGCTACGACAACTGAAAAAACGTCATCCGGGACTGAAGGTGCTGGTGGCGCTGGGCGGCGGCGAATGGTCGGGCCAGTTCGCGCGCGGGGCGGCGACCCCGGCCAGCCGCGCCATCCTGGTGTCGTCTTGCATCGACTTGTACTTGCGTGGCAACCTGCCGCTGCTGGACGGCCATGGTGGCGCCGGCGCCGCCGCAGGCGTGTTCGACGGCATCGACCTCGACTGGGAACACCCGGGACCGCACGACAAGGAGAACCTGACCCTGCTGATACGCGAATTGCGCCGCCAGCTCGATGCGCTCGGCAAGCAGACCGGCAAGCGCTATCTGCTCACGGCCGCCATCAACAGCACCGAAGAGAAGATGCGCCACACCGATCCTGCTGCCTACAGCGACGCGCTGGACTGGATCAATCTGATGACCTACGACTTCCACGGCGCCTGGGACCCGCAGGGGCCGACTGGTTTCCATGCCAACCTGTACACCGACCCGGCAGCGGGCGACAGCGAGGCACTGAGCGTGGACGCCGGCGTCCGCCGTTTCATCGCGGCCGGCGTCGCGCCGCAGAAAATCGTGATGGGCGTGCCCTTCTACGCGCGCGGATGGCGCGGCGTTCCTCCTGCCAACCAGGGTCTGTACCAGCCCGCCGCCGGCCCGGCCCAGGGTGTCGAGGCCGGCACCGAGCAATATGCGACGCTCGCCGCGCGCGGCCTGACGAAGTTCCATCACCCGCTCACCAGGCAGTTATGGACCTATGACGACGGCACCTTCTGGTCCTACGACGACCCACGCGTCATCCGGGAAAAGGCGCGCTACGTGCGCGCGCATGGGCTACGCGGCCTGATGTCGTGGTCGCTCGACCAGGACGATGCCGGCTTTGCGCTGTCGCGCGCCATGCAGACCGTGCACAAGTAAAGGCGCCCCGGCCGCCTCCATGGCACTGGCAACGGCACCGTTGCAATAAGCACACACTTCTCTGTAATGATTTGTAAGGACAGACGCGTTATCCGGAACGTTTGACGCGGAGAACAGGCGCATGCGAGATCGACAGTAAGGAAGTGTAAGGACGACATTTCGTAAATACTCAAAATATCGAATTAAATCATCAACTTATAGATAAATACTGGTCTGGTGGCAAAGATTTTTACATGAGCAAATGCGATGTTAGTGTTGAAAAACTGGTGCACTCAAGACTGATGCAGGCAGACCCAAGCAGTTGAGACTTCGATCGACGAGACCACAAGAGGAACGCGCATGTTTGATTTGAACCGCAGCAAAACATCCATCAGCATCGCAGTCGCCGGCGTATTGTCCGTGCTGACGGCATCGGGCCACGCACAGGAGACGGCGCAGGAAACTGCACCGGCGCCGGCGTCCGCCGACACCATCCAGGAAGTGATGGTGACGGCAACCCGGTACAGCACCTCGCTGCTCAAGACGCCAGTCGCGATGACGGCAGTGACGCAGGAAGACCTGACGCGCCAGGGGGCGCTCAATATCAAGGCCCTCACTGGCGAGATACCCAATCTGCAGCTCGGCGGGGCCGTTGATGGCAGCTCGGGGGTACAGATCGCCATCCGCGGTGTGTCCAACTCCGATTTCACCGAAATCGGCAATCCGGCGGTGGGCCTGCACGTGGCTGGCATCTATTCGCCGCGGCCCCAGGGGGCGCTGGCGTTGCTGTTCGATCTCGACCGGCTGGAAATCCTGCGCGGTCCGCAAGGCACGCTGTTCGGTCGCAACTCAACCGGCGGCTCGATCAACATCATCCCCAACAAGCCCGTCATCGGCAGCAAGGAAGGCAACGTCGAACTCGATCTGGGCAACTATCATCACCGCCAGCTCAATATCGTGCAGAACATCCCCGTCACCGACAGCTTCGCGCTGCGCTTCACCGCCATGGGCGTGCGGCGCGACGGCTGGATCAATCAGGTCCAGGACACCTATGACGTGAACATGCCGTCCAAGGGTTTTGTGGCAGATGGCATTCCGGATACCGACCAGCGCCTGAACCGCAAGCTCGCCAAACGCGACTATTACACCAACCGTGACCAGTGGGCGGGACGGCTGTCGGGGCTGTGGAAGATGAGCAACGACCTGCAGTGGCTGGTCTCCTACGAGAACTACCAGAACAATGATGCCGGCGAACTGGCGCTGAAGGACTGCGCCCAGGCCGCCGGCACGCCCTATGCCTGCACCGGCGGCAAATACGATGTGGCGATCAACATCCCGGGCGTGACTGACATGTCGATCCGCACGCTGCGCTCGAACCTGGTGTGGAACCTGAACCGTCACACGGACATCGAGTACAGCTATGCGCACGCGGTGCAGCGCCGCTTTCAGCAGCAGGACGGCGACGCCGGCTACCAGAACATCGAAGCCGATGTCGATGCCACCGCTGCTGAAGGCGGCGAGCACTGGCCGGTGGTCGACATCGGCACCTACACGCTGGGGTCAAAATTTGCTTCGGATGTGCATGAACTGCAGCTGCGCCAGAATTTCGGCAATCTGCGCTATGTCGCCGGCCTGTTCTACATGAAAGAGAAGAACAAGATCGATTTTGGCCAGGATTACCTCAACCAGGGGCCAAGCGGCTATCCCTACTCGAATTTTTATCACCAGCCGGATCGCCGGTCCGAATCCAAGGCCGTGTTCGCACAGTCCGACTGGCAATTCGCGCCACGCTGGAACTTCACTGCCGGCGTACGCATGAGCCGCGACTCGCGCGCTGACAACGACGGCCAGTTCTGGGAGTCATACGGCAAGGATTACTTCAACGGCATTCTCGATCCCGGTGGCCCTGGCACACCCGGCTACACCGGCGTCAACTCGACGCTGCTGCGCCCCGGCATGGGCGCCTACTACGGCAGCAGCGCATTCCCGGCTGCATCGGCCATCAGCAACCACGCCGAATCGTGGCGCAAGACCACCGGACGCCTGGGCCTGAACTGGCAGGTCGATCCGCGCAACATGGTGTATGCATCACTGTCGACCGGGTACAAGGCGGGTGGCTTCAACGACCGTTTCAACCTGTGCGGCAACGAACTCGATGCCAACGGTAATCCGTACGATTGCGCCACCGGTCCGGCCGGGCCACAATACTCGTTCTTGCCGTACCGGCCCGAAACCGTGACCAACCTCGAGTTGGGCTACAAGGGCAAGCTGCTGGACGACCGCCTGACACTGTCGGCGACCGTGTTCTACAGCCGCTACAAGGACATGCAAGTAACCGGCCAGCATACGGTTGGACGCAGCAAGCGCACCTGCGACGCTGACAATCCGGCCTGCGACGCTGTCATCAGCTGGTACTCGACGCAGAACGTCGGCCAGGCCAACATCAAGGGCCTGGAGCTGGAAGGCCAGTACCGACCATGGCGCGACGCCCGGTTGACCTATGCAGCATCGCTCTTGAGCGCGACGATTGCTGACTATCCCACCTACAGCGATGACATCGGCTGCACTGCCCGCGCGGCGCAGGGTGTGATCCCGTGCCCGGACTACTACACCGGCACCGACCCGTCGCTGGCGCAGCTGCGTCCCTACGATGTGGTCGGCAACCACCTGCCGTACGCGCCGCCGAAAACGATGAGCCTGAGTTTCTCGCAAGACTTCTACTTCAATGAAGGCTGGTCGCTCACGCCATGGATTCAGTGGCGCTGGCAGGACAAGATGTATTTTTCGCTGCGTAATCTTGACACGCCCCGCCTGGCCGACGTCCAGCAAGCCTATAGCCAGGTCGACGCTGCGCTGCGGCTGGCGGCACCGGGCGGAGCGAAATTCCCATGGCACGCGGAACTGTATATCCGCAATATCGGCGACGTGCGCGCCAAGACCTGGGCCGGCATCGGCGGACCGCAGCAAACATTCACGGTCGCGTCCTATAACGACCCGCGCATGTTCGGCATCCGGCTGGGCACTGAATGGTAACGGCGTCAGGCCATCCATGCATTTCAAGGTAGTACACAGAGCAAGGTAAGCAAGGCAATGCAGCAAACGGTGGCCATGGACACGGTCACCGCGGGCACCCGCGCCCGATCGTGCCATTCGACACCCAACCTGGAGACAATCATGATCGCCAAGAAATTCCTTCCTGCCCCAATGCGCACCCTCGTCGCATCCCTCACCCTGGCGGCCGGCGCCCTGTGCGGCAACGCTGCCGCCGCACCCTTCGTGCTGGCCTATACCGACGGCCAGATCGCGCAGTCATATAGCAATCTGCAGGCCTACTACGCCAGCCTGTCGGCAGTTGGCCTGGGTTCGTCCTATGCGATGCTGGCCAATGGCAGCGTCGACACAAGCGGCGTGACCCCGATTACCAACAACATCATCGCTTTCGCCAAGACCAAGAACCTGCCCATTTATCCTACCGTCTCGGACTACAGCAACGCGTATGGCGGTTTCGATCCGGCCGTCAGCAACGGTTTCCTGGCCACGGCCAGTGGTCGCTCGACCGCGGTGAGCAGCCTGGTCAGTCTGGCCGTCAACAATGGCTTTGCCGGCATCGACATCGACCTCGAAGCCGTGCAGCCGGGCATGAAAGCGCAGATGAGCTCATTCATCAGCGCGCTGGCGACGGCACTGCATAACCAGAACAAGAAGCTCGTGATCAGCATTCCGCCGATGAGCGGCGATGGTCAGCCTGCCTACCTCGCCGGTTACGACTATGCGGCTATCGGCGCCGCGGTCGATTACTTCCAGCTGATGACCTACGACGAAGTGGGCCCGGGATGGTCATCGTCGCCATCGGCCACCTGGCCGGGACCGGAAGCCGGTCTGGACTGGATGAAGGCAAAGTTGAATTACGCCGTCTCGCGGGTCCCGGCAGCCAAAGTGCTGCATGGCTTGCCGACCTATGGCTACGACTACAGCACCAAGAACATGGTGTACTGGAAAGGCACGAATGGCGTAGCCGGCTATAACGACGTGATTGCCAGCCATAGCGCCAGCAAGAAACGTGACAGCGCGTCGGCCACGCCCTACGCCACCTGGGGCACGGTGCTGCAGCAACCGGACGGGACGGAATGGAGCACCGCCAACAAGCAGCCGGTGCTCTGGTATGACGACGCGCAAAGCATCACCGCCAAGGCGGCGCTGGTGGGTAGTTATGCACTGGGCGGTACCAGCGTTTGGGCCATGGGCTACGAGGATGCCGGATTCTGGAGCGCCGTCAGCGCGGGCCTGGGCGGCGGTGGCGGCACGGCCAGCGGCAACATCGCCGGCGGCGGCACCGGCTACGTCTGGACCGCCAATGCCAGTGCCAGCGCCAACACCAACAAGGTGCTCGCCGCCGCCGTCAATGACGGCAATACCGACGCAACCCTGATCCTGAACGGCAACGGCGAAGGCGGCACCCAGAAATGGCAAGCCGCAGGCGTTACCTTCGGCACCGCCAAGACGATCTCGTCGGCCAGGTTCATCAACGGCGCGCTCGACACCTACGGCAATGGATATTTCGAGGGCGGCGTCAGCCTGCAGTACACGACCAATGGCAGCACCTGGCTCGACAGCGGATGGGCGCTTAACCCGGCCTATCCGAACAGCGCAGCGGCCAGCGGCGTGACCTACACCTTCAGTGGCAACGCGATCGCGGGCGTCACAGGCGTGCGCGTAGCGGGACGCACCGGCGCCTCGTCGTGGAGCGGATCGGTCAAGGAACTGCAGGTCTTTGGCAACTGATCCGTATTGCGAAAGAGCACACAATGCACCCGGTACTGTTTCTTTTGCTTGCAGTGGCTGGCGCCTTGCATGCGCCGGTCATGGCCGAACCCCTGTTCGTGGCGACGCCGCTGACGGCGGCCGGCAGTTTCACGGCCGGCATCGAGGGGCCGGCCGTGGACGCCGCCGGCAATATCTATGCCGTTAATTTCGCGCGCCAGCAAACCATTGGCGTCGTCAGCCCGCAGGGCGCTGCGCGCGAATGGCTGACGCTGCCCGGCTTGTCGGTACCCAATGGCCTGCGCTTTGACCGCCAGGGCGCCCTGTATGTGGCCGACTATGTGGGCCACAACATCTTTCGCATCGCACCGGGTAGCACGGTGCTGCAACTGCACACGCACGAGCCCAGGATGTCGCAGCCGAACGACCTGGCGATCACGGCCACCGGCGTGCTGTACGCCAGCGACCCGGACTGGGAGCGGGGCAGCGGCCGTGTGTGGCGCATCGGCGCCGACGGCGCGGTAACCCTGGCGGCCGAGGGCATGGGTACCGCCAATGGCATCGAGGTCAGTCCGGACGGCGGCACGCTGTATGTCAACGAGAGCGTGCAACGCGCCATCTGGGCGTTCAGTATCGGCACGGACGGCGCGCTCGGCGACAAGCGCTTGCTGCGCCGCTTCGACGACTTCGGCCTCGATGGCATGCGCGTCGATATCGACGGCAACCTGTACGTGGCGCGCTACGGCAAGGGCGTTATCGCGAAGCTGGCGCCCGATGGCCGCCTGTTGCAGGAAATTGCCCTGCCTGGTGCGCGCCCCAGCAATCTGTGCTTCGGCGGGCCGGATGGCCGCACGGTGTATGTGACCGAGGTCGAGCACGGCCAGCTACTGCAATTCAGGGTCGATCGTCCCGGCCTGGAGTGGCAACGCATGCAATGACACCAGCAAGCGCACCATTAGCCTACGCGCGACGGCACTGCATTTTCTGAATTTTACATTTGAGGTAATCATGCATTTACGGATTCTTGGCGGATGTTTGTCGATATCGCTGCTACTCGCACAGGCGCAAGCGCAAGCGCAGGACATCGTGCCGTTACCGGCGCACCTGCAGCGCCATGCCGGCGAATTCACGGTCACTGCCGACACCGCTATCGTCGCGGGCACCGGTACGCTGGCCGAGGCGCACATGCTGCGCGGCTACCTGGGCCGGGCTACCGGCTTCGCGTTCCCGCTGGCAGCCCGCCCAAGGCCCAATGCGATTCGCCTCGACCTCGACAGCAAGCTGACAGCGCTGGGCAAGGAAGGTTATCGCCTGCGCAGCAATGCCAAGGGTGTCACGATCAGCGCCGCCGCGCCGCAGGGCCTGTTCTACGGCATGCAAACGCTGCGCCAGATGCTCCCTGCCGATATCTACCGGGAGGCGCCGGTGCAGCGCCGCTGGCCGCTACCGGCTGTCAGCATCGACGACAGCCCACGCTTCGGCTGGCGTGGTAGTCATCTGGACGTGGCGCGCCATTTCATGCCGAAAAATTTCGTGCTCAAGCACATCGAACTGCTGGCGCAGCACAAAATGAATGTGTTTCACTGGCACCTCACGGATGACCAGGGCTGGCGCATCGAGATCAAGCGCTTTCCCCGCTTGACCGAGGTGGGCGCCTGGCGCAGCGAAACCCAGCTTACGGCGCGGCCGGGCGATGGAGCAGGCCTGCGTTACGACGGGCAACCGCACGGCGGCTTCTATACGCAGGACGACATCCGCGAAGTGGTGGCCTACGCCGCAGCACGGCACATCACGGTGGTGCCTGAAATCGAAATGCCGGGTCACGCGCTGGCCGCAATTGCCGCCTATCCGGAGCTGGGCAACCATCCTGAGAAACAGTTGGCGGTCGGCCGCGAATGGGGCGTCATCACGCACGTATTCAGCCCACAGGACAGCACCGTGCATTTCCTGCAGCAGGTGATGGATGAAGTGCTGGCACTGTTCCCCAGCCGCTACATCCACGTGGGTGGCGACGAGTGTCCCAAGATCGAATGGGCGCAATCGCCGGCGGCACTGACCCGCATGAAGGCCCTGCAACTGGTACCCGCTTCGACCACACTCGACGAGATCGTGCAGTATAAGGACGCGCAGGGCAAGCCCGCCGAGCATCCGGCCCTGCACGGCCTGCAAAGCTGGTTCATTGGCCAGATGGACACCTATTTGGCGAGCAAGGGCCGACGCCTGATCGGCTGGGATGAAATTCTTGATGGCGGGCTGGCACCGGGTGCCACGGTGATGAGCTGGCGCGGCGAGCAGGGCGGTCTGAAGGCGGCGGGCGCTGGCCATGATGTCGTCATGACGCCCGAGCGCGATACCTATCTCGATTATGCCCAGGCGGCCAGGGGTACCCCGGGCTACCGCGAGCCACCGGGCGCCCGCGCAGTCAATACGCTCGACCATATCTACGCCTACGAGCCGCTGCCGGCCGCCATGCCGCAGCAGTTGACCAGACATGTGCTGGGCAGCCAGGCGCAGTTGTGGACCGAATACATGCGCACTCCGCGTGAAGTGGAATACATGGCCTGGCCGCGCCTGCTCGCGATGTCCGAGCTGCTATGGACGCCGAAGCCCCTGAGGGACTACGGCAAGTTCCAGCAGCGTCTCCCGGCCTCGCTGCAGCGCCTCGACTCCCAGGACGTCAACTATCGTCCCGCCGATGGTCCACGCGGACCGCGCTGAAAGGAACACCATGTTTTCGCAGAAGCAGCACCAACTCTTCCTGGCCATCGTGAGCGGGCTGGCGGGCCTGCTGTACGGGATTGACATCGGCATCATCGACCCGGCGTTGCCCTACCTGAACCGCTCGACCAGCCTGTCCGAAACCCAGCTGTCGATGGTGGTGGCCGCCGTGCTGGCTGGCTCGATCCTCGGCTCGGTGGTGGCCGGGGCACTGGCCGACTGGCTTGGCCGCAAACCCATGATGATCATGAGCGCCCTGATGTTTGTCGCCAGCGTGGCAGTGATCTACCTGTCGCAGTCGTTCCTGCCGCTGTTGCTGGGACGGCTGCTGCAGGGCACCAGCGGAGGCGTCATCGCGGTGGTAGTGCCGCTGTACCTGGCCGAATGCCTGCCGCCGGCACAGCGGGGCCGTGGCTTGGCCGTGTTCCAGTTTTCGCTGACCGTCGGCATCGTTCTGGCAGCGTTCGTCGGCAACCACTATCTGGGCCGCGCCGAACTCGCGATCCAGGCTGCCGGCGCCGACCAGCTACGCATCGTGGCGGCTGCCGATCAGGCCTGGCGCAGCATGTTCATGACGGTGCTATATCCCGGATTGCTGTTCTTTCTCGGCTGCTGCCTGATTTCGGAATCGCCGCGCTGGCTGCTGCGCCATGATCGCCCCGAGCGGGCGCGCTGCGCGCTGGCGCGCTTGCTGCCGGCGGCTCATGCCGAGGCCGCGTTCAGGGAGATCGGCGACGCCCTGGCTGCCGAACGTGCCCGGCCCCGTACATCAACTGGCGCAGCGCTGGCCGAAATGCTGACACAGCGGCGCTATGTGATGCCGTTCATCCTCGCTTGCATCGTCCTTGGCTGCAACCAGGCCACCGGCATCAATTCGATCCTGCAGTTCATGTCGACGATCTTGCAGAAGGCGGGACTGGACCCGGTGGCCGCCGCAGGCTACGGCACGCTCATCAAGATCATCAATTCGGTGATGACGGTGGTGGCAATCTTGCTCATCGAGCGCAAAGGCCGCGTGTTTCTGCTTAAGCTCGGCACTGGCGGCATCATCGTGTCGCTATCGTTGCTGACGCTGCTGTTTTACCGTTTCGAGTCGCTCCAGGTTGACGTCGGCGCGCAAGTGGCTGCACTGGTGCGCGACAACCGTCTCGATTTCAACCTGGCTGGCGAACGCTGGGCAGGTGCCGGCGCAACGCAGATCAGCATTCTGTACGCGTATGGCGACCGGCAACAGGTGGCGCAAGCCTACACGCCCAGTACCGCCTCGCAGGCGGTACTGGCGCATGCGGCCGGGGTCGTGCAGGCATTGCCGGTCAGCCAGCGCGTGGTGCTGGAACAAGCGCAGCGGGCCTGGGCCGGCCGCGCGCCGGCAAGCACTGCCGAACCGGCGCAGCTGGTGCTGGCCACGCTGGCCCCGGCCTCGCGAGAAGCAATCGAGGCGGCGCGGCGGGTGGCCTTGTCGCAGCGGGTGCAAGTGCAGCCGGTCGACGGCGCCAAGGGGGCCGCGCCACCGCTACGCATCCTGCGCGCCAGCGTCGGCCCCACGCCTGGCCGCGAGACGGGTCTACTGGCCGTCGCGTGCATCGCCAGCTTCATCGCGTTTTTTTCGATCGGCCCCGGCGTGTGCGTCTGGCTGGCCTTGTCGGAGCTGATGCCCACGCGGATACGGTCCGTCGGCATGGGCGTGGCGCTGTTGATCAACCAGGGCACGGGCACCCTGATTGCGGGGGCATTCCTGCCAATTGTCGGCAACTATGGCTTTTATGCGATGTTCCTTTTCTGGACCGGCTGCACAGTCGTGTACTTCGTGACGTCGGCCTTCTTCCTTCCTGAAACACGCGGTAAATCTCTGGAAGAGATTGAGCAGCTTTTCGCTCGTCCGCATGGACTCGTCAAGCAGATTGAGCGACAGCCAGGGTAATGCTGTCTGTGGGCCGGTGCGCCATCGCTGGTGTCGCAGTCATGTCTTTGCCAGTCAGTTTTACGCGTTTCACCGGGTTGAAAAGGCATGACGTTCAACCGTTATTGCAATTCGAACTGCACGATCTGCAGGCTTAACGACAGGTGCATGCCTGGCCAGCAGCGCGGCGTGACGCGCTGGGAACAGCAGGATGTGCTTGACGGCATGTGGATGCAGCTTGAACAAAGCTAGCAGTTTTTCTTTATCGAACGCTCGGTGCCTTGGCTGCACAAAAAAGCGCCGTGGGTAACAGACCCACGGCGCTTTGATCGCTCCAACAACATTCAGTCCTAGAACGGAATGTCGTCATCCATATCCGAGAAGTTCGGTGCCGGCTTCGGCTGCGGACGTGCTGCCGGTGCCGGTGGCGCCTGGCGTGGCGCTTGCTGGCGTGGCTGCTGTGGCGCCGAGTAGTCG
>Ga0308158_10002267_pt1 | contig 18490 bp, 15 predicted proteins | sample PhyBR2_FD_201038 | JGI IMG/M metagenome (GOLD analysis project Ga0308158, IMG submission 201038) | Phyllosphere microbial communities from UC Gill Tract Community Farm, Albany, California, United States - DLSLB.R2 | ecosystem: Host-associated > Plants > Phyllosphere > Unclassified | place: USA...
GCGGCTGACGCCGCTCCTGGAAAAAGCCGGTCCCGCCTGTAGTGCCGAGCCATGCTCGGCAGAGGCACTACCAGCAAATCAAATACACCCCTCCCAACCCTCCCCTTGCCTGCGGCAAAGGGAAGGCTCGGTTCCTCGGCATCGGTCGAGGTCTCGACCAAGCTCGCCGCTCCGGTAGTGCCGAGCCATGCTCGGCAGGGGCTTTACCAGCAAACCGAAAGCCACAGCGCCCCTCGTGCAGGGGCGGCGTAAGCCGCGAAGTCGACAACCTCGGGATGACACGGACAGCAGGATCGCGGCAAACCGGCACTGCTGAAGTCAGATATCCCATCGACGCACAGGCATTGCCCGGACAGATACATCGTCAGCTGCGCGGCTTGCGCCACTCCCACAAACCAGACCTCACTCCTGCACTGTGGATATGGCTGCGCGGCTGGGACAGCGCTCAATACCCGGCTGCTGCCGAGCATGGCTCGGCACTACCGAAGCGGTCGGCCTGCCCGGTACGCGCCAGTTCGGTCCGCGCATAAAAAAACTCCCTCCCCGCTGGGCAGTCGGGGAAGGAGTTTCAGGTGTTGCTAGTGGAGCTGGATCAGATCAGCGGCGCCGGGGTAGCCGGCAGCGCAACCGGAGCGGCCTTCTTCTTGCGAGCGGCCGGCTTCTTCTTCGCAGCTACCTTCTTGGCGGCCGGCTTCTTGGCGGCGACCTTCTTGGCGGTCTTCTTTACGACCTTCTTGGCAGCTGCCTTCTTGGCAACCTTCTTGACGGTCTTCTTGGCAGCTGCCTTCTTGGCAACCTTCTTCACGGCCTTCTTGGCAGTTGCCTTCTTGGCAACCTTCTTCACGGCCTTCTTGGCAGTTGCCTTCTTGGCAACCTTCTTTGCGGCCTTCTTGACGGTCTTCTTGGCAGCTGCCTTCTTCACGGTCTTCTTGGCGGCTGCCTTCTTGACGGTCTTCTTGGCGGCTGCCTTCTTCACGGTCTTCTTGGCAACAGCCTTCTTGGCGACCTTCTTCACTGCCTTCTTGGCGGTTGCCTTCTTGGCAACCTTCTTCACGGCAGCCTTCTTGGCGACTTTCTTCACCGCCTTCTTGGCGGCCGGCTTTTTAGCTGCTTTCTTCGTAGCCATGGTTTGTTCCTCGTCAGTGATCTATGGAATTGAAATGCCCAGTTGAAGCAAATCCGCGGTGTTCGGCGGAGGACCGACGACGCGTCTAGCGCATCGTGACGGATACAGAAACACCCGCTACGGTTCCCGCTGCGGGTGCCAGATAGAAATCAGGGGGGTGTTTCGCGGAAGGAAGCGACTCCTGCTCCACCATCAAGAGAATCCTGGCGGACGTCCAAGTTGTGCTTCGCGTCTGAATGTTGATCCGGCTCACTCGCTTCCGCAGGAAAGGTCTGCTGGGCGAAACCTAATCACGGTTTTTTTTACTGTCAACCATCTTTCCAAAATATTTTTCGGAAGCCTTCAGCCTTCCGCAGCCGTGCCCGCCCCGGCGCGCCCCGCGATTGCATGGCCACAACACCGTTGCCGCGGCCTCCAGAAAAAACACAAAGTAAAAAAACATCGGTAAAAGCGCACTATTCGTTTGAGCAACGAAGACGCGCCGCCATCTCGCCGCTACTCCAACAGCGTCGCAAAGCATGCGACCGATGCCTGCTACCCATCGCTTCCGACGACCAAAAAAAAGTTTGCCCAAGGCGAGGTTTGGCATCCGCAGTGGATGATTTTGCGCAAACTTTTTGAACCGTTTCGCGATCGGCAAGGACGCGCACCGGTGTCGGTTCGCACCTGCAAGCACGCATCGCGGCAAGCGCGCGTCGGCCCTCATCACCACCGATCATCACCTGATGCTGACATCGCCGCAAAAAAAAACGGCCGCTGACAGCGGCCGTTTTTCGGAGAGCGGCAGGACTCAGTGGTCCTCGTTCTCCAACATCTCGGCATAGTCGTCCGGGCCGAGCAGGTCGTTCAACTGATCCGGATCGGACAGCTCGACGACGTACAGCCAACCCTCGCCGTAGGCATCTTCGTTGATGGTTTCCGGCTTGTCGGTCACCGCTTCGTTGATTTCGACAACGGTGCCGGACACCGGGCTGTAGACGTCGGAAGCGGCCTTCACCGACTCGACCACCGCAGCGCCAACGCCAGCCTGCACGCTGTCACCGACAGCCGGCAGTTCGACGTAGACCAGGTCACCCAGCAAACCCTGGGCATGATCGGAAATACCGACGGTAACGCGGTTGCTGCCTTCGACACGGGCCCATTCGTGGGACTTGAGGAACTTGAGGTCGCCAGGGATCTCGCTCATGGAACTACTCCGGAAAAACGGTGGTCGGGATGAAGCGCTAGTTTAACGAACCGGAAGCGAGGTCGCTTCCGGCCCGGTCCTACAGGTCAAAGATTGATGCCGGCCTGTGCCTGGCCGTCACGCACGAACGGGAACTTCACGATACGCACCGGCACTTCCTTGCCACGGATGTCCACGCGCACGTCACCCGGCGCACCCGCCGGCACGCGCGCGAAGGCGATGGCCTTGCCCAGCGTCGGCGAGAAGGTGCCGGACAGGATCTCGCCTTCGCCATTGGCGGTGAGCACCTTCTGGCCGTGACGCAGCACGCCCTTCTCGTCCATCACCAGTCCGATCATCTGCCGCGCGTTGCCGGCGGCCTTCTGCGCTTCCAGCACGGCGCGACCGGTGAAGGCACGCGGCGTGCCATCGGCCAGGTCATCCAGTGCCACGGTCCAGGCCAGCGCCGCCTCGTACGGAGTGATGGCTTCGTCCATGTCCTGGCCGTAAAGATTCATGCCGGCTTCCAGGCGCAGCGTGTCACGTGCGCCCAGGCCAGCCGGCTTCACGCCAGCGGCCAGCAGCGCGTTCCAGAACGCGACGACCGCGCTCTGCGACAGCAGCACTTCGTAACCGTCTTCGCCGGTGTAACCGGTGCGTGCGACGAACAGTTCAACGCCGTCGATGGAGTTGACAGTCAATGCGGCGAAGCGGCCGAGCTTGTCCAGCGCGGCACGATCCGACTCCGCTACCAGGCCGGCGACCAGGGCACGCGCCTGCGGCCCCTGCACTGCAACGATGGCCAGGTCTTCGCGCTCGACCACCTCGACGCCGAAGGCTTCGGCATGCTGGCGGATCCAGGCCAGGTCCTTCTCGCGGGTGGAGGCGTTGACCACCATCCGGAACATGTCCTCGGCCAGGAAGTAGACGATCAGGTCGTCGATGACACCCCCCTGCGCATTGAGCATGCACGAGTACAGGGCCTTGCCGCTGACCTTTACCTTGTCGATGGAGTTGGCCAGCAGCTGGCGCAGGAACTCGCGGGTGCGCGCACCCTTCAGGTCGACCACCGTCATGTGGCTGACGTCGAACATGCCGGCGGCCGTGCGGACCAGGTTGTGCTCGTCGATCTGCGAGCCGTAGTGAATCGGCATGTCCCAACCGCCGAAGTCGACCATCTTGGCGCCGAGTGAGCGGTGGGTTTCGTTGAGCAGGGTTTTCAGGGTCATGGCCGTTCCACACTAAGGGGACCGCCATTATCCCAGATGGTTACGCGTAAAACCTGCGGCACCGCCACAACGGCAGTGCCGCGGCAGTATTCAGACCGCCTGCACCTTGAGGGTCATGCCGTCGACCGCGACCACGCGCACCGTGCTGCCCTGGGGCAGGTCCGGACCGGCCACCACCCAGAACGCATCGTCGACCTTGGCCCGGCCGACACCGGCACTGATGGCCTGCTCCAGCGTCACTACCCGCCCGATCAACTGCTCGGCGCGGCGGTTGAGCAGCGGCTGGTCGCTGGGCCGCGCACGCTGCCGGAACCAGGTGCGGTAGACCTGGATGGAGACAAAACTCAGCACCACGAACAGGATGACCTGCAGCAGCAGGCTCATGCCATCGAACGCCCAGACGGTGAGGAAGACTGCGGCCGCCGCTATCCCCATCCACAACATGAAGGCACCCGGCGCCAATGCCTCGGCGGCAAACAAGGCCACCGCCAGTGCCGCCCATAGCACCACCTCCCAGCGCATGGCTCAGCGCCCCAACGGCGGCGGGTTGCCGCGTGCAGGCTGTTTGGCGTCGGCTTGCTTGGCGAATGCCTCCTTGGCCAGTTCCGAAATGCCGGCAATGGAACTGATCACCCCGGTAGCCTCCATCGGCATCAGCACCAGCTTCTGGTTGGGGGAATTGGCCAGTTCACTGAAGGCTTCCACGTACTTCTGCGCGATGAAGTAATTGATCGCCTGCACACTGCCGTTGGCGATCGCATCGGACACCATCGCGGTCGCCTTGGCCTCGGCTTCGGCAAGACGCTCCCGTGCCTCGGCGTCGCGAAACGCGGCCTCCTTGCGGCCTTCCGCTTCCAGCACCGCCGACTGCTTCTGGCCTTCGGCGCGCAGGATCTCCGATTGGCGGATACCCTCGGCTTCAAGCACCGCAGCACGCTTGTTCTGCTCGGCCATCTTCTGCTGCTGCATCGACTGCACCAGGTTGGCCGGTGGCTGGATGTCCTTGATCTCGATGCGGGTGACCTTGACGCCCCACGGATTGGTGGCGTGGTCGACCACGTTGAGCAGCTTGGCGTTGATGGTCTCGCGCTGGCTCAGCGATTCGTCCAGGTCCATCGAGCCGATCACGGTACGGATATTGGTCTGCACCAGGGCAATCATCGCCACTTCCAGGTTGGCCACTTCATAGGCCGCCTTGGCCGCATCCAGCACCTGGAAGAACACCACGCCATCCACCCGCACCACCGCATTGTCCTTGGTGATGACATCCTGGCTGGGAACGTCCAGCACCTGCTCCATCATGTTCACCTTGCGGCCGACGCCATAGACCACCGGAAACAGGAAATGCAGGCCCGGGCTCATCGTGTGCGTGTACTTGCCGAACCGTTCCACCGTCCATTCATAGCCCTGCGGCACCATCCGCACCGTTTTGAACAGCACGATGATGCCGGCCACCGTGACCACCAACGCCAACACCGCTGCTCCGCCGCTCATCCGACCACTCCTTGTGCTGATTGATGGGCCGAGTATAGCCACAGCCCGGGCAACTGCCTGAGCGGGCTCACAGGCGCACCCGCCCGCGCAGGATATCGACGAACATCACCCAGTCACCGGCAAATGAATAGAGCGGATGGCGAAAGGTTGCCGGTCGGTTCTTCTCGAAGAAAAAGTGCCCTACCCAGGCGAATCCATAGCCACACAACAGGGCGCCCCCCAGCCAGCGCAGCTGACCGGTCCACAGCAGCATCGCCACGCACAACAGCACGCCGCAGCTGCCGATGAAATGCAGGCGGCGACTGGTGCGGTTGCTGTGTTCGCTCAGGTAGAACGGGTAGAACGCACGGAAGCTGCTGAATCCTGACATGGCCGGCACCCGGGACTGGATGCCGCCAGCATAGGCGCTTCAGTTGCTGCGTGGGGCGAACATGATCACCGCCATGCCGAGCAGGCAGAGGCCACCGCCGAGCAGGTCCCAGCGGGTGGGCTTGACCGAGTCCACCAGCCACAACCACAGCAGCGCCACGCAGACATAGACGCCGCCGTAAGCGGCATAGACCCGCCCGCTGGCCGCCGGATGCAGGGTCAGCAGCCAGGCGAACAGGGCCAGGCTGGCGGCAGCTGGCAGCAGCAACCACGGGCTGCCCTGCTGCCGCAGCCAGACCCACGGCAGATAGCAGCCGACGATCTCCGCCAACGCGGTGAGCAGGAACAGCGCGAAGGTCTTCATTGCGCGGAATCCTTCTCCTGCTGCTTCACCTGCTGCCACAAGGCCTCCTGCTGTTGCAGGTCCAGCTGTGGCATCGCGGTTCCGCGAGCGGCCGCCAGCGCCTCCATGGCACGGAAACGGCGTTCGAACTTGTGGTTGGCATGGCGCAGGGCGGTGCCGCTATCGACCTTGGCGTGGCGGGCAAGATTGGCGCAGACAAACAACACGTCGCCCAGTTCCTCCTGCAGCCGGACCTGGTTGTCGGCGCCGGCGGCAGCAAGCTCGAACTCGGCCTGCAGTTCGTCGATTTCCTCACGCAGCTTGTCCAGTACCGGCACCGCATCGGGCCAATCGAAGCCGGTGCGGGCAGCACGCGACTGCAGCTTGGTGGCACGCAGCCACTCCGGCAGTCCACGCGAAATGCCGGCCAATGCCGAATCATCCTGCTCGCCCTTGGCGGCGCGTTCGCTGCGCTTGATCTGGTCCCAGTTGGCCAGCACTTCGTCGGCGTCGCTGACCTCGGCATTGCCGAAGATATGCGGGTGGCGGCGGATCATCTTGTTGCTGATCGAGGCCACCACATCGCCGAAATCGAAGGCGCCCTGCTCGCTGGCCATCTGTGCATGGAACACTACCTGCAGCAGCAGATCGCCGAGCTCGTCCTTCAGATCCGGCAGGTCATTGCGGTCGATGGCATCGGCAACCTCATAAGCCTCCTCGACGGTGTACGGCGCGATGCTGGCGAAGTCCTGCTCCAGGTCCCAGGGGCATCCGCCCTGGGGATCGCGCAGGCGCGCCATGATCTGCAACAGGGTCTGGATATTGGTCAATTCGGACATTCGCACATCACCTTTGTTACGAATACGCCGGCAGTCGCCGGCGTTTGAAGTTCACTGCAGGCAGCCAGTGGCTGGGCGTCAAAGCCCGGCCACCCACGCCTGCCACGGCAACGAGGCATCACCCAGGGCAACGAAGTCGCCATTGAGCAGACGCGGGCGTTGGTTGTAGGCAAACGGCACGCCGTCATCGGCCGCCAACACGACACCACCCGCCGCCTCCAGCACGCACTGACCGGCGGCGGTATCCCATTCACTGGTTGGCCCAAGGCGCGGGTACACATCCAGCGTCCCTTCAGCGATGCGGCAGAACTTCAGCGACGAGCCCTGCGCGACCAGCTCGATTTCACCCATCCGTGCCAACAAGCCAGCGGTGCGCGCACTGGCGTGTGAGCGGCTGGCAGCGACCCGCAACGGCGATGCCGGTGGCACCCGGGTAGTAATCGCGTCCTGCTGCTGACCGCTGCGGCGCCAGGCCTGGCCACCGCGCTGTGCATGCCAGATGACCTCGGTCACCGGTGCCTGTACGACACCAAACACCGACACGCCATCTTCGATCAATGCAATGTTGACGCTGAATTCGCCATTGCGCTTGATGAATTCACGGGTGCCGTCCAGCGGGTCCACCAGCCAATAGCGCTGCCACTGCCGACGCGTCTCCCAGGGCAACTGGGCCGATTCCTCGGACAGTACCGGAATGTCCGGGGTCAGCTGCGCCAGACCGGCAACAATCAGCCGGTGCGCGGCCAGATCGGCCGTGGTGACCGGGCTGTCATCGGCCTTCTGTTCGACGTCGAAACCGTTGGCATAGACCTGCATGATCGCCGCGCCTGCGCGCTGGGCGATGTCCAACACGCCTTCGCGCAGGACGTCATCAACTACTGCGTTCATGCGCCACCTCGCAGCCACTCACGGGCAATGAACAGGGCTGCCAGCGAGCGCCCCTCGGAAAAATCCTCGCGCAGCATCAGCTGGTCCAGCTCGGCCAGCTTCCACGGCACCACTTCCAACTCTTCCGGCTCGTCACCAGGCAAGCGCTGCGGATACAGGTCGCGCGCCACTACCAGCGTGGATTGGTGACTCATATAAGTAGGTGCGAGAGTCAGGCTGCGCAGCGCATCCAGCCTGCGCGCGCCATAACCGGCCTCCTCCTTCAGCTCACGGTCGGCGGCTTCGATCGGTGTCTCGCCTTCGTCGATGCGGCCCTTGACCAGACCCAGCTCGTAACGATGCAGGCCGGCTGCGTATTCACGCACCAGCAATACGGTCTCGTCATCGAGCATGGGCACCACCACGACCGCACCGTGTCCGCCACTCACCAGGCGCTGGAAATGCCGGCGCTCGCCGTTGGAAAACTCCAGGTCCAGCTGCTGCTGGCGGAAGGGACCGATGTGTTCTTCGACCACGTTGTGGATCAGTGGCAGACGGCGACTCATGCGCCACTCCGGGCAAAACGACGGTAGACCGATAGAATGCGCATTGGCAGATACGTTTTCATGACGTTGAAATGCTAGCAGACCCAGCCGCTCCCCATGCGGCACCGCCTTTTCGAGAACACCCATGCGCCTTACCCGTAGCCCGATTGAACTGCCGCTTGCCGTCGGCCAGACCCTGTCCCTGCCGGAGGATGTGGCCAACCATCTGGTCCGGGTGATGCGCCTGCGCGAGGGCGAAAGCTGCATCCTGTTCAACGGCGATGGCCATGACTATGCCGCCACCCTCAGCGCGATCAGCAAGCGCGAGGTACAGGTGCACATCGACAGTGCCCAGGCCGTCGACAACGAATCGCCACTGGCCATCACCTTGCTGCAGGGCATTGCGCGTGGCGAGAAGATGGACCTGATCCTGCAGAAGGCCACCGAACTGGGGGTCAGCCGTATCATCCCGGTCAATGCCGAGCGCACCGAAGTAAAACTGGACGCAGCACGCGCCGAAAAGCGCATCGCGCATTGGCGCAACGTGGTGGGTTCGGCCTGTGGCCAATCGGGGCGCGCGCGGATTCCGTCCATTGCCAGCCCGCAGGCAGTGGCTGCAGCGGTGGCAGCATTGCCCGAGCAGACCCTGCGACTGACCCTGGACCCGCTGGGCGAGCATCGCCTGGCCTCGCTGCCGGCAGCACCCGCCAACGGCGTGGTGATCGCAATCGGGCCGGAAGGTGGCTGGTCACCGCGTGACCGTCTGCAACTGAGCGAGGCAGGCTTCCAGGGCCTGCAGCTGGGTCCGCGCATCCTGCGCACGGAGACCGCCGGCCTGGCGGCAATCGCGGCCCTGCAGGCGCGGCTGGGCGACCTGTAGCGCCGAGCCGTGCTCGGCGTGAGCATTGCCGACAAACCCGCTGTCGGTGTTTGTGGGAGCGGCGTAAGCCGCGAAGCCAACACCGATAAAATCACCTACCGGCCTGCAATCTGTTGGAGTGCGAGCTTCGCGGCTTACGCCGCTCACGCAATGTTGAGGATTGCCGGGAAAGCTTTTGCCGAGCATGGCTCGGCACTACAGGTAATGCCTGGCCCACCTATAGAGCCGAGCCATGCTCGGCTGGGGCGTTACAGCTGTACCCACCCGGTATGTGAGCGGCGTAAGCCGCGAGGCCGACGCCACTGGAATCACCAACCGGTCTGCAATCTGTTGGAGTGCGAGCTTCGCGGCTTACGCCGCTCCTACAAATGCCGAAGATCGCTGGGAAGGCCGCTGCCGAGCATGGCTCGGCACTACCTTTCGGTCAGGCTACGGCTTCTGCCAGGGCCAGGATCACGGCGCTTTCAACTGCGTCCAGGTCTGGCAGCAGTGCGCTTTGTTCACCGAGCAGGACGCGCATATGCACGCCCACCGGCAGGCTTTCTTCCGATGCATCGGCCAGCAGGCCATCGCGCGGTACCGCGATCAGCTGCGGGAAGGACTGGGTCAACAGGGCGAAATACGGCAGGTCCGGGTTGCCACCCAGGGCCTTGAGCACCACCACCTTGTTGTTGCCGCCGACCATTTCGTTGCCATGGCCACTGAGCCCGGCATAGGACAGCAACGGCACGCTCCAGCCGTGCCATGCGATCTGCCCGACCAGCCATGCCGGGGCATTGGCGATTGGCTCGACCGCCACGCGCGACATCATTTCCGCCACCGTTGCGTTGGGCAGCAATACGCGTTCGGTACCGGCCTGTATCAGTACCCCACGGACTTCATCGTTGTTTGCGTAGCTCATCGTCAGTTCCTGGGTCGCGCAGCGGTCACGCCGCGCAATGCACTGCCAATTCGGCGGCGAGATATTCCGGATCACCGGCGCGCATGCCCGCGACAGCCAGCTGGCTGGCAGCGGCCGGGTCATAGCAACCCTCACCGATCTGCCCCGCCACCCAGCCGCCCTTGCCGGCGAATTCCAACACCGGGGCAACCAATGCCACGTCGGCACCACTGAGCATCAACACGGCACTGCGGTCGGGTTGCAGGGCTTCAAGCAAGTCGTTGGCTTCCGCGCAGAAGCGCAGGCCCTCGGTACTCGACTCCACACCGATCACGTCGGGAAGAATATAGACATCTCCCGGAACCAGGTTCTGCCCCGGATCGGCCAAGGTCACCGGCAGCGGCGTCGCCCGCGCCATCTGCTTGACCAGGTTGGCGTAGCGGCCGCCGTCCAGACGCAGCTGCACCAGCACCGGTCGCGCGAAGTCTTCGGGCAGGCCGGCCAGCACACGGCGCACCGCATCCGGGCCACCGATGCCGGCGATCAACAACACTGCCCCATTGCCTTCGGCGCTGCCTTCGTCGATCTCAACCAGCGACAACTCGCTGTTGAGCAGGCTGGCCAGCGCTGGCGGCGCCTCCTGGACCGCACTCGCCGCAGCAGGTGCCGTTTCATAGCCATCGTCCTCCAGCAGCGACCAGCTGCTGAAATCGCCCAGCGGTGCCTTGGCCGATTCGGTTTCGGATTCCGTCACCACCGGCACCGTAACCGGCTGCTCCGCCGGCAGCGGTGGCGGCATGGCTGCAACCGGCGGCGCAGGCTGCGCAGCGCCCGCAATCAATTCCTCGAAGGACAGCACCTCCGGGCGCGGCGCAAGCGCACGGGCCGGGGCCTCGTAGATCTCATCAGCGGGCAGGTCGTAGGCTTGCACCTGTGCCTCGTCCAGATGGAACTGCAATGGTGCATCCACATGCCCGTCAGCAGGACGCGGCGGCATGCCGGGTTCGAGGGCAATCGCCGGCTCCGCCTCCTCATGCTCCAGACCGGGCGGCAGCACGTTGCCATGGCCCTGCAGCTTGGCCGCCAGATGGCGGATCCAACGCTGCACCTCCCAGCCCTCGCGACGTGCGGCCAGCTCGGCTTCCTCGAACAGCAGCGACAGTTCCGGTGTTTCCAGCACCGATTCCAGTCGCTCCAGCGCGTCCTCCACCGCCGGCTCCAAGGCCACCAGCACCACCTGCGGCGCGGCCGCGGCAAGTGCGGACGGCTCAAGCTGGTTGGGATCCTCTTCCAGCACGATGCGGCCGCCGGCAGCGACCAGCGCTTCGCGCAGGCGATCACGGGCGGCGCCGGCGCGGGCCAGCAAGGCAACCGGCTTGGCAGTGTCGTCAGTCGCGTGCACGGGCGATCCCCAGCAGGTCGTAGACATTGCGCATCAAATCCAACTCCTGGTACGGCTTGCCGAGATAGCGCTGCACGCCGATCTCGAAGGCGCGTTGGCGATGCTTGTCGCCGCTGCGCGAGGTGATCATCACGATCGGAATGTTCTTGTAGCGTGGATCGGCACGCATCGCGGTGGCCAGCTCGTAGCCGTCCATACGTGGCATCTCGATATCCAGCAGCATCAGGTCCGGGATGCGCTCTTCCAACTGCTCCAGCGCTTCCACGCCGTCGCGGGCGACCACTACATCCAGGTTGTGACGCTCCAGCACGCGACCGGTGACCTTGCGCATGGTCAGCGAATCGTCGACCACCATCACCAGCGGCACATGGCGCTGGCTGCTGGCCTCGATCACTTCCACCGTCTGCTGCGGTTGGGTGAGGTGACGACGCACCAGCGGTGCCACGTCCAGGATCACCACCACGTTGCCTTCGCCAGTGATCGTGGCGCCGTAGATACCCGGCACCGAGGCGATCTGCAGGCCCACCGGCTTGACCACGACTTCGCGGTTGCCCAGTACCTGGTCGATAGCCACCGCCGCACGCAGGTCGCCGGAGCGCACCAGCAGCAGCGGGATCTCGGCCTGGCCTTCGGCCTTGGCTGCAACCTGGCCCACCAGGGTGCCAAGGTTGTACAGGCTGAAGTCTTCGCCGTTGTAGTGGTAACCGCCCTGCCCGGACTCGAAACGCTCGCGGGAGATACGACCGATACCGCTGACCGAGGCCACCGGCACCGCATAGGTGGTTTCGCCGATGCGGACGAACACCGCCTGGGTGACCGCCAGCGTCTGCGGCAGGCGCAGGGTGAAGGTCGCGCCCTGGCCACGCACCGAGTGGATGTCCACCGAGCCGCCGAGCTGACGGACTTCGTTGCGCACCACGTCCATGCCCACACCACGGCCGGCCAGCTGACTGACCTGTTCGCTGGTACTGAAGCCCGAGGCGAAGATCATCTGGTCCAGCTGGGTATCGTCGATCTGCTCGTTGGCACCCAACAAACCGCGCTGCTCGGCGCGGCGACGGATCGCCTCGCGGTCCAGGCCGGCACCGTCATCGCCCACTTCCAGCACGATTTCCGAACCTTCGCGGCGCAGACGCAGGGCGATTTCGCCTTCTTCCGGCTTGCCTGCGGCAGCACGTGCGGCCGGCTGCTCCAGGCCATGTGCAACCGAGTTGCGCAGCATGTGCTCCAGCGGCGCGACCATGCGGTCCAGCACATTGCGATCGAGTTCGCCGTGGGTGCCTTCCAGCTTCAGGTGCACCTGCTTGTCGGTTTCCTGCGCGGCCTGACGCACCACACGGCGCAGACGCGGCACCAGACCGTCGAACGGCACCATGCGCGCGCGCATCAGGCCATCCTGCAGTTCCGAGCTGACACGCGACTGCTGCTGCAGCAAGGTGTCGTAGTTGCGCGACAGATCGTCCAGCACCCCCTGCAGACCGCCCAAGTCGGCTGCCGATTCGTTCAGCGCACGGCTGAGCTGCTGCAGGGTGGAGAAGCGGTCCAGTTCCAGCGGATCGAAGGTCTGGTCGGCCTGCTCATGCTCGCGGCGGTAACGCGCCACGATCTGCGCTTCGGTTTCCAGATCCAGACGACGCAGCTGGTCACGCAGGCGTGCGTTGGTGCGGTCCAGCTCGGCCATGGCGCCACGGAAGGCACCCAACTGCTGCTCCAGGCGCGAGCGGTAGATCGCCACTTCACCGGCATGGTTGACCAGGCTGTCGAGCAGGTCAGCGCGAACACGCACTTGCTCCTGGCCGCGCGGCGCACCTTCGTCTTCGTTGCCTGCCTGCTCTTCGCGCAGCGGCGCCGACAGCGGCGCACTCTGCGCCACCGGTTGCGGCTGCACATCGTCGCCGGCAGGCTTCTGCGGTGCCGGTTCAAACGTGCTGACAGCGGCTTCCACCGGCGCCTGTGCGGCCTCGGCGCGACCGTCGGTACGGGCTTCGAAAGCCGTGATCAGGTCGGTCGGCATCTGTACCGCGCGATGCTCGCCGGTACGCAGCAACAACTGGTGCAGACGATCGAAGCCGCGCTCCAGCAGCTGCACATCGCTGCGGGTGATCTCGGTACGGTTGGCCGCAACCGCTTCCAGCAGCGATTCGATACCGTGGCCAAGGTCACCGATGGCATTGATGCCCGCCATGCGTGCACCACCCTTGAGGGTATGCAGGTCACGCTGCAGGCCGGCCAAGGCTTCACGATCTTCCGGCGCCGCGCGCAGGTCATTGATCAGGCCATCGCAATGATCGAGCAGGTCCTTGCCTTCCTCGACGAAGATATCGACCAGTTCGCGATCCAGGTCGGCAAAATTCAGCGGCCCGGCATCAAGCTCATGCGCAGCAGCGGCGGCGACCGGTGCCGCGACCTCTTCCGGCAAGGCGGCGGTGAGCGGAGCCAGTTCCGCCTTCGGTTCGATGCTGGTCCCGGCGTCGACCTGGCCTGCACTGTCGTCCACGGCGGTCGTTTCAAACGCCCCGGCCGCTTCAGGCTGGACGTGTTCCGGCTGAACGACGTCGTCGTCCTGCCCGGCATCTGCAACCACGATGGGTTCTTCGTCCGGAGCAACGGCTTCGCTTGTGCCGTGTTCCTCGACGGCCGCGATGTCCTCGCCAGCCAGCGTTGCATCCGCGGCGTCGAGAGCTTCCAGCGACGCAGCTGTCATTGCCTCCGGCGCATCGGCAACTGCGGCCTCCTCGCCCGATTGCACGGAGTCAGCCGATGCCTGCACGACGCCGTCCTCGACCGCGGCAGAGCTCTGCTCGGTGGACTCCGCAATCGGCTGGTCTTCTTCGATCTGCGCTGTCGCGTTCGATGCTTCTACTTCTGCTTCTTCCTCGGCTTCGACCGGGACTTCCGCTGCGACTTCGGTTTCGCTCGAACCCAGCTGGGCCACACCGGCAACCACCGTAGCCGTACCGGTAGCGATTGCCAGCGCACGCGCGATCACACTGTCGTGATCGTGCTGATCGGTGGGAACCTCGACAGCCGTCGCCTCGTCTTCCTGGTTGTCTTCGGTCGAAGTGAGCGCATCGGCCTCAACCGCGGCATCGCCTGCCGCGGTAGTCGTCTGTGCGGCTTCGACCTCGCCTACTTCGGGCTCGGTTTCGAGCGTCGGATCGGAGGCTTCCGCGACCGGCTCCTGATCACCTTCCACCGCTTCCGCGGCAACGCCCCAGGTCGAGGCCCGCACTGCATCGTACTGATCGACCGTTTCAACCGGATCCAGCGCAACTTCCGGCGCGACGACCTCGGTCGGCTCGATGCTGTCGGCCAGTTCGACCGGCGCATCAGCAGCAACTGGCGCGGCCGGCTCGATATCGCTGGCGACTTCCAGCACCGTCGACGACACGTCGGCGGCAACGGTATCCGCAAGCTCGATCTGCTCCGACCCGCTGGATTCGGCGGCGGTCGCCATCGGCAACAGCATTTCGGGCTCGGCTGCCGTGGCCGGCTGTTCGATGCTTTCCGGCGAGACCTGGCTACCCGGGGTCTCCTCCAGCAAGCCTGCGTCAAAGTACGCGGAAAGGTCTTCGCCCCCCACCAGCTCGGCGTTCATGTCATTGCCCGCCGACGCTGCCGGCTGCGCAGCTACGCTGTCATTGGCGAGCAGTTCTTCGTCTGCCTGCATCGGCGGCCACTTGGCGTCCGGCAAGGCATCGACCAGGGCCTGCAGACGCTCGGCCACGCCCGGGAATGCAGGAATACGCGGCGAAGGCGCACGCAAGGCCGTGATGGTGGTGTGTACCGCAGCGGCCATCAGCGCCAACGCATCCACGCCAGCAGCCGTCGGGGTGACCGACGCCGCCAGCGAACGCTTGACGAAGGTTTCCGCCGGGCTGGTGATCTGGGTGATCACCGGCACATCGGTCATCGCGAATGCACCACTCATGGTGTGCACCGCACGCAACAGGTCCTCGGAGACGGCCTGCGGCTGCACGGCCGAAGCCGCCAACCAGGCATGCACCGTATCCAGGTGGGCGCCAATCTCGGCCTCGAGGATTTCGCGCAGCACCTCGTCCACGGAAGCCGGAGTACCGTCGGCCTGTACGGCAACTTCAACGTCGCCGACGGGCGCAACGGCTGCTTCCGCATCGGACTCCGCCGCCACCTCGCCAACCGCCACATCAGCTGCAACAGCGCTGGCGCCGGTGACGTAGAACGCTTCTTCACCCGCAGCGACGCGGTCGGCCACCTCCTGCATGCCCAGCAGATCGGACTGGATGCTGCCGGTGCCACGCAATGCGGCATTCAATTCCGGCAATACGTCATACGCCTGCGCTACCGCGGCAAGAACCGCGGGGCTGGCCGGACGGCTGCCGTCGAGCACGCGATTGAGCATGCTCTCGATCTTCCAGCTGAACTCACCCAGGGTGCGCGCGCCGACAAGACGGCCACTGCCCTTCAAGGTGTGGAATACGCGGCGCACCGGGCGCAGCCTTTCCATGTTGGCAGGCGCCGCGCGCCAGGCAGGCAGCAGGTTGCCCAGATTCTCAAGCTCTTCGTCGAACTCCTCGATGAAGACATCGCGGATGTCCTGATCGATCACGTCACCGCCATCGATGAAGCCGCCCTCGAGCTGCTGCGTCGGTGCCACGGTCCTTGCAGGCGTCGCGGCGCTGGCCGCGACTTCGCCCACATCGGCCGTGACCAGTTCGGGCTGCAGGGACTCGGGCAACGCAAACGGGTCGAAGGCCTCGGCGGCGGCATCCAGCTGCGCCATGAATGCAGCGGTTTCGGTATCCAGCGTGGAAACCGGCTCGACCGCTGTGGTGGCCGGTTCGACCGGCGCGGCGGCCAGGTCCCAATCGCTGCTTACCTGTGCCGGCGCAAGCGTTGCATCCTCGATCGAGGTATTGCTGGTCTCCAGCTCCGGGTTGAAGAACGGATCGGCATCGACTTCGGCATCGGCAAAGGCGACGGTGACCCGCTCCGCATCGGCCAGATCATCCTTGCCCAGTTCAACCGCGTGCGGCGCCTGTGCATCGGTGTCATCCAGCGTCAGCAACGAGGCGTCGAAACGATAGCTGTCGTTCGCGCCCTCGATCGTCGCGTCCTCGGCGGCTACCGGATCAAACGAGGCAGCAAGCGACACGGGAGCTTCAAAATCTGCTGGCGCCGCGGCTTCGTCGTGCCCCTCGAGCACCATCGGGGCCAGCGTGAAGCTGCTCTCTTCAGCTCCGGAGCTCTCGGCGGCTACCGGATCAAATGCGGAGACCGCAGCGCTGGTGTCGGCCGGTGCCGACACGGAAGAATCCGCCACCTCCGCTGCCTGTGCCGGAATGCTGGAAATTGCCACGGCATTGATGGCCGCACCAAACACCAAGGGATAATCGACCGCGGCAGCCTGCGGCTTCACCTCCGCATCCAACGACGGCAACGGCGGTGGGATCACCGGCGCTGCAACGACAGGAGCCGGTTCGGAAGCAGGCGCCGCGTCGGCGACTGCGTCAGCAGACGCATGCGGGACATCGTCCTGGCCGGCGGCGACTGCCTCGTCCACAACGGTGCTCGGCGTTGCTGCCAGCTCGGCAACAGGTGCAGCAATGACTTCGGCGGCAACCGGTTCGACCGCCGCCGTGGCGGCCACAACCTGCACCGGGGGAATCGGCCAGTAACGCAGTGTTTCCAGACTGGTACGGGTGATATCGAGGATTTCCTCGCGGCCCGGACGACGGTCGCGCAGGGCTTCCAGGAAGTATTCCAGGCTGGCCATGGCATCGGCCAGGGTATCGAGCTGACGACCGCTGGGAATGCGCTGGCGTGCGATCAGCTCGACGTCGATGTACTGGCGCACGGCCAGCAGATAGTCCGCCGGTACCGGCATCTCCAGCATGCGCAACGCGCCCGACACTTCGCCGAGCAGGCGCGGCACTTCAGCCAGGCGCGCGTGATCCCAGTTGGTCTCGATGAACGCGACGAACGATTCGCGTGCCGCGGTGAAGTTGGCAATGGCTTCATGTGCCAGCACTTCCACCGTACGGCGGGTTTCCACCGAACCGGCATCGTCGTCACCGGCGACATTGGCGCCGAGATGGGCCACCTGGTCGTCCAGCGATGCATCCACGTAGAGCAATGCGCCGGCGATATCCAGCAACAGGTTGTCGTCGATCTGGCGCGCACCATCGACCACCTCACGCAGCGCATCGCGCTGCTGGGCGACAATGCCGCGGGCCACGCCCAGGCCCATCACCCCCAGGGTGTCGGAGACCGCGCCCAGTTCGTTGACCTGCACCTGCAGGTCGGCCGGGTTGCCGTCCATGCGCATATGCAGATCGAGCGCATCCTTGATGCGCATCAGTTCTTCCTTGACCGCGCTGCCCACGGTGTCGAGCAGCTCGCGGTTGCGACCACTCAGGCTGCCGCGTGCATGTTCCAGCTCATCGGCGCTGGCGTCGCTGGCGTCGGGATTGAAGGCGAACAACACGCTCTCGTTGATGCCCTCGGCACCGCGCGCAGCACGGATATCATTGAGCAGCGGCAGCAGCACGATCGGAATGTCGCGATGGCCGTTCTGCAGGCGTTCCAGGTAATCGGGCAGCAGCACGGTGCCACGCATCAGCGTGGCGCAGGCCTCGTCACGCTCGGGAACAGCCCCCTCACGTACTGCATTGGCCAGCAGTTCCAGTTCCTCGGCGACCATGGCCGGCGCATACAGCTCAACCATCCGCAGCGTGCCCTGCACCTGGTGCAGGTAGCCGGCGCAGAAGCGCATGCGGCTGGTATCACTGGGATCTTCCACGAACGCTTCGACCTCATTGCGCACCTGGCGCAGGGTCTCGTCCAGCTCGGGTTTCACCCAGCCCAGTGCGGCGTGGCTCATCGCATCGCGCAAGGTACTCATCGCACTCCCCCGTGCAGCATCAATTGCATGCCGTCCGGGCGGCCCTGCGTTGCGTCGTGACGAAACTTCATCTGCTGATTCCTTTGCATCCCCGCCCGATCAGTCCGCTCAGGCCGGCAACTTGAAGTCGGCCACCGAGCGGCGCAGCTCTGCCGCCAACTGGTTCAACTGACCCAGCGAGTCGGCAGTCTGCCCGGCACCCTGCGAGGTCTGGCCGGTAATCTGCCGGATCACGCCCATCGTCTGGGTGATGTCGGTAGCTGCCGAGGCCTGCTGGTTGGCGGCGATGGAGATGCTCTTGATCAAGTTATTGAGTGCGTTGGACACGCGCTCGATTTCGGTCAGCGCGGTACCGGCGTCCTCGGCCAGGCGCGCACCGGACACCACTTCGGCGGTGGTCTGTTCCATCGAGGTGACGGCTTCGTTGGTATCGGCCTGAATCGCCTGCACCAGACCTTCGATTCGGCG
>Ga0308158_10002269_pt1 | contig 18474 bp, 16 predicted proteins | sample PhyBR2_FD_201038 | JGI IMG/M metagenome (GOLD analysis project Ga0308158, IMG submission 201038) | Phyllosphere microbial communities from UC Gill Tract Community Farm, Albany, California, United States - DLSLB.R2 | ecosystem: Host-associated > Plants > Phyllosphere > Unclassified | place: USA...
CGCCCCAGGAAGTGGACAGGATGACATCCGGCCGCAGTGCCTGAAGGCGGCTGATTTCTGTAGAGAAATCGGCGGCGCCAAATTTCGGGAACATTTCCGCGACGACACGCACGTCAGGCTTGAAGCGTTTTAGCGTTGCCAGGAAAATCTCTCTGGAATCACGGCCCCAGGCGTAATCCTGATTGACAATGGCCAGAGTCTTGAAGTCCGGCTTTGTCTTGAGCAGATACAGAACCGAGGCGACCATTTCAGCGGTGGCATTGGCCTGGGTTCGTACCACGTATTTATATTCTTTCTCTTCCAGTACCTTTTCGGTGCCGCAATCCCACAAAATATTGAGTGTCTTCAGGTCTTCGGCCACCGGTGCAATGATGTTGCAGTTGCCACTGGAAATGGCAGAAAGAAAGACGCGGGTGCCGTTCTCTGCCAGACGACGATACTCGGAAAGCAGCTTTTCGCCACCACCGCCTTCGTCAATATAGGTGGGTACGATCTTGACGCCATCGATGCCGCCGGCCGCATTGATGTCGCTGATCAGCAGATCAGCTGCATGACGTGCCGGTACGCCGAACACCGAAGCAGAGCCGGAAAGAAAAGTGGATATGCCCAGCTTGATCTCGGCTGGTTTTTCCTGGGCAAAAGCATTGGTACTCATGGCAATGCCGGCGAATGCCGCCGTCGCCATGAGCCGCATGGTTTTTTTTAGCATGGTTATGTCTCCTGATTGTTATTGCACTCTAAAAGAGGATGGTGTCTCTCAGTCCGTTACCCGACGCAAGGTGATCAAAACCTTCATTGATCTGGTCCAGTGTGAAAGTCTGTCCCATCAGCTTGTCTACGGGTAGTTTTCCAGCGACATACAGATCTATATATTTTTCAATGTCCCGCGACGGTACGCCGGACCCCAGATAACTGCCTTGCACCGTTCTTTCCTCGCCCACCAGTTGCGCCAGCGGCAGCGCGAAATTTGCCCGGGGATTGGGCAGGCCGGATGTGATGGTCGCCCCGCCTCTTTTGGTGAGCGTATAGGCCGTCTCGAACGCCTGCACGGCGCCGGCCATATCAAAGCCGTAGTCTGCGCAACCGCCGGCCTGCGCGATCAGCTCGCTCTTGTCCTGGACGGCTTTTGGATTGATACAGTGTGTTGCCCCCAGCGTTTGTGCCAGCGCTAGTTTATCGTCGCTCAGATCCACAGCCACAATCCTTCTTGCGCCAGAGGCGACCGCAGCGATCAGCGCGCTCAGGCCGACACCGCCCAGGCCGACGATGGCAGCGGTATCACCGGCCTGCAATCTGGCCCGGTTGATGACGGCGCCGGCGCCGGTGAGAACGGCACATCCGAACAGCGATGCTTCCCTGTGGGAAATGTCGCGAGTGACCTTGACGCAGGAACGCCGGGAAACCACGGCGTATTCTGCAAAGCACGAAACACCGGTATGGTGGTTTAGCGGCTGGCCATCCTGGGACAGGCGCTTGTCGCCAGATAGCAGCGTGCCCGCCGTATTGGCGACGGCACCGGGAATGCATAATGCGGGTCGCCCCTCGGCGCATGGTGCGCAGCAACCGCAGCTGGGCACGAACACCATCACCACATGGTCGCCTGGCTTCAGGTCGGAGACGCCGCGCCCGCATTCGATGACGGTGGCAGAGGCTTCATGGCCCAGCACGATGGGCATCCCCCTGGGGCGATCCCCATTGATGACCGACAGGTCTGAATGACAAAGACCACTGGCCTGCATTTTTACAAGCAGTTCGCCGTCGCCGGGCGCGCTCAGGTCCACCTCTTCAATACTTAACGGCCGGCTTTGCGCGTAGGGCAGCTGCGTGCTCATAGCCCTTAATATGGCTGCTTTGATTTTCATCGCATGTTTTCTTTATACAGTTCGCCCGCCATCGACCGGCAACTCGACGCCGGTCAGGAACGCAGCGGCATCGCTGGCCAGAAAGACGGCAGCTGCGGCCACGTCTTTGGGCGTGGAAAACCGGCCCAGCGGGATGGATGAAATGAATTTGGCGCGGTTCTCGGGCGTGTCGGGCAGGCCCATAAACAGTTCGAACATGCCGGTGATCCCCATGACCGGGCAAATGGCATTGACCCGGATATTGTCGGGGCCCAATTCGACCGCCATGGATTTGGATAGCACATTGACTGCGCCCTTGGACGCGTTGTACCAGCTCAAGCCAGGGCGCGGGCGTATCCCTGCCGTTGAGCCGATATTGAGAATGACGCCGGCTCCGGTCTGGCGCATAACGGGAACCACTGCTTGGGCCATATGGTAAATCGATTTGACGTTGACGTCGAACATCCGGTCAAACATCGCTTCGTCTACATCCAGCATGGGCTGGTTCTTGTGGGTAATGGCGGCGTTATTGACTACGATATCGGGGGCTCCGAAAGTGTCCACGCAATGGGCGACCAGGGCCCGCACCTGCTCTCCATTTGAAACATCGACGCTAAACGCACTGGCATTGTCCCCGAGTGCGCCGGCAACGCGCAAGGCGGCCGCTTCGTTGATATCGGCCACAATGACTTTTGCGCCTTCATTGATATAAGCAGTGGCAATGCCTTCGCCAAAGCCGCTGCCGGCGCCGGTGACAATAGCGATTTTATTATCCAGAACAGCCATGTTGTATGCTTCCTTTATAGAGTGAAGTGGATTAACCGTGATAGTGAATGATTGTTTTGGTCGTGCTCATTTCCTCGAGTGCAACCAGACCTTTCTCACGTCCGTGTCCGCTGCGCTTGACGCCGCCAAAGGGCAGTTCAACACCGCCGCCGGCGCCAAAGCCGTTGATATACACTTGTCCGCATTTCACTTCTTTGGCTACGCGCTGCTGGATACCGCCGTTCTCGCTCCAGACAGCGGCCATCAAGCCGTAATCGGTAATGTTTGCCAGATGCACGGCTTGCTCTTCGGTATCAAAAGCCAGCGCAACCAGGACCGGACCAAAAATTTCCTGCATCAACAGATCGCTGTCATGGTTGTCGGCAACAAACAGGGTCGGCGTCACGTAATAGCCTCCGTCCGGAACACCGGCTTGGATCTGTCCCTGCGCAAGTATTTTCAGGCCGTCCTTTTTACCTTGTTCCAGATACCGGTTAACACGGTCAAACTGCGATTTGTTGATAACCGGGCCGCAGTGCAAATCCATGTCCGGCGTGCCCACTTTCGTTTTGGAAAACTCTTCGGCAACAAGGCCGATGAATTCGTTGAAAATATCGCGCTGAATCAGCAGACGGCTGCCTGCGGTGCAGGTCTGGCCGGTGTTGGCGATGATGCCCTTCACAATGGCCGGGACGGCCAACTTCATATTGACATCGTTAAACACCACATGAGCGGATTTCCCACCCAGTTCCAGGACACACTTGACCGCATGTTCTGCGGCTGCCTTCTGCACCAGCACGCCTACTTCATTGGAGCCGGTGAAGGTAACGAAGTTGATGTCCTCATGCGCCGACAGGCTGGCGCCGGCTTCTTCTCCCAGGCCGGTGACCACATTGAATACGCCGGCAGGCAGGCCGGCTTCCAGCGCCAGTTCGGCAACCCGGATCACCGACAGGCAGGCGTCTTCCGCCGGCTTGACCACGCATGCGTTGCCCATGGCCAGGGAGGGCGCAACACTTCTGCCTACCATTTGCGCCGGATAGTTCCAGGGAATGATATGCGCAGTCACACCCAGAGGCTCGCGGATGACCTGAACCGAGTAGCCATTCAAAAAGGGAATGACCTCGCCGTGCACCTTGTCGGCCGCGGTGCCATAGAACTCGAAATAACGGGCCATCACCTGGATATCATTTCTTGCCGAGGAAATCGCCTTGCCGGTATCCTTGGCTTCCAACTGGGACAGTTGCTCTGCGTTCTCCAGAATCAATCCGCTTAATTTGACCAGCAGTCGACCGCGTTCGAGTGCCGTGAATTTTTTCCAAGGGCCTTCAGCCGCAATTCTGGCTGCCTTGACCGCAAGGTCGACATCGGCCTCATCGCCTCGTGGAATTTGGGTGAAAACGGTGCCATCCACCGGCGAAATCACATCCAGCATCTGTCCGGATATTGCATCTGTCTTGCGTCCATTAATGATCATTTGCGGCATTTTCAGTTGTCCTTTGGTTTGCGTATAAGCTAATTTCTCCGCGTTCAATATTCCATATCTGATTTGGAATATCTCCCAGCAGCTTGATATTTGATTCTGTAATCACGATGCTCAGTTCGGGCTCTAGCTGCTTTAACCGGTTCAGAGCCTCGGTATATTCGGCGCCCAGTCGCGGCGCCAGGCCCTGAAAGGGTTCGTCCAGAAGCAGCAGCTTTGTGCCGATCATCACCGCGCGTCCCAGCGCCACCATCTTGCCCTGTCCGCCTGACAAGGCCGACCCCGAGCGGTCCAGCATGGGCACCAGCTGTGGTATGGCTTGCAGCACACACTCCAGGCGTGCCTTGATCGCGCTGGCACTCATGTTCTGCACTTCACAGGGCAGGCGCAGATTCTGTTCCACCGACAAGGTCGGGAAAATAACCCGGTTTTCCGGTGCATAGCCAATGTGCAACGCTGCCCTGGCATGACCCGCAAGCGCAGTCAGGTTGGTGTCGTCGAACCGGATCTGGCCGCTACGCGTCTTGACCAGACCCATCATGGAGCGCAACAGGGTGGTTTTACCTGCGCCATTGCGCCCGACAATGCCTATGGTCAGGCCGCTATCGAACGTTGCTGTGATATTTCTGAGGATCTGATTGCCGGCCAGATCGACACTGACGTTGTTCAGGCTGAGCATCAATGGTCTCCAAGCACGGCGCTGCGCACCAGTGGATTGTTCAGCACCTCGGACGGGCTGCCGTCGGCGGCGATCTTGCCTGAAATCCAGGCCGCAACGCGGGTGGCATAGCAGGCAACGATATCCTCATCATGTTCGACAAACCAACTGGTTACTTTGCGCTGCTCAAGCGCATCCATGACCAGTCGCATCAGGCTGTGTTTATCTTCTGATGCGACACCGCTGGTCGGTTCATCCATAATCAGCAGTTGCGGGCGCAGCGACAGGGCCATGGCTACATCCAGGAGTTTTTTCTTGCCTTCTGGCAGGTCCACCGAAAGCGCACTGGCGTCCTGCGACAGACCCACCAGTTCCAGTGTCTCATTCACTTCACGGGCGTCGGCCAGACGGCTCAATGGCCGAAAATAGCTCAGGCGGGTATTTCTGCTTGCCGCCGCAATCTGAATGCATTCGCGCACGGTATGTTCGGTAAATAGCTGAGGAAGCTGAAAGGATCTTCCCATTCCAAGCCGGACAATTTTCCGGGGCGACAGGGCGGTAATGTCCTTGCCAGCAAAGTAGACATTGCCCGAATCGGGCTTCAGGTATCCGGTGCAAATATTGATGAAGGTGGTCTTGCCGGCGCCGTTCTGACCGATGACAGCCAGCCTTTCGCCTTCATGCAGTTCAAAATTGATCTGGTCGGCGGCGACCACGCCGCCAAAGGCGAGACTGAGATTTTGCGTCTTTACTAATGGTTGCATCGCTTATGTTCCCCTAGGCTCGCTTCAGTTTGTGTTTTCGCATGATTTGGCCTACCACCCCGTTAGGCACGACGAAAATCACCAGGATCAGTGTCAGCCCCAGAATGGCTTGCCAGAAACCGGGGAAATAGGCCGACGAAATCAGCTTGACGGTTTCAAAGATAGCGGCACCGATAAATGCGCCGCTTACATGGGCGGCACCGCCCAGAATCGTGATGTACACATACTCTGCAGAGCGCAGCCAGGTGCCGATTTCCGGCGTGACCAGTCCCTGTATCAGGGCCAGGATGGTGCCGGAAAACCCCACCACGGCGCCCGATAAGATATAACCCTTCCATAGTACGTGGCGCGGCGAAATGCCCAGATACTCAAGCCGGGTTTCGTTGGTCTTGATCGCTGCCAGCGCCTGGCCATTGCCCGAGCGGAAATAGCGCTGCACTGCCCAGGCAATAAGCAGCGAACCGGCCAGGGCAATGCACATCAGCGTAAACTCGAAGGCGCCTCGCTCAAGCACAATGCCCGCAACGGTCGGCCTGCTGACGCGAATGCCGTCGGTGCCACCGGTAATATCGTAGAATTTTGTGGTGAGGGCAAACAGCACCATGCTTAACGCGAGATTGAGCATGCCGAAGAAAATCCCCCGGTACCGGACTACAAACATGCCGATTAAGGCGCTGAACAAGGTGGCAATGGCCACGCTGCACAAGATGAGAACGATGACATCGGTCTCAGGTCGCAATCGGGTGATAAAGGCAATGCTGTACGCAGCGACTGATGCATACATGGCATGCCCGAATGACACCTGGCCGGCACGCAGCATCACTGAAATGCCCAGCGCCGCAATGGCATAGGTCAGGCCGATAATCAGGGGGGTGATGGTCCAGGGAACCAGGTAGCCGCAAAGCAGCACGAGCAGTGCCGACACCAAACTGAGTGTATAAATTTTCATATTGTTCTGGCCTGTGCTACTTTGAATAATCCGTTTGGCCTGAAGATCAGCACCAGCACCATGATGATGTATGGCACAGCCACTTCCACTTCCGGCGCCAGGTAGATAGAGAACGACCGTATTACGCCTATCAGTATTGCGGCAATAAGTGCGCCGGTAATCTGCCCCAGCCCGGCGGTGGCTACCACGGCAAAGGACAGGACCACCATATCGGCACCCACGCCCGGCACTAGCGAGGTGGTAGGCGATGCAAGCGCTCCGCCAAGCACGCCCAGAATTGTGCCTATGACAAATGTGAAATAGCTGATACGCCTGGCATTGATTCCCATCGCGGTGGCCACTTCGCTGTTATGGGTAATGGCAACAATCTGTTTGCCAAGCCTGGTATACCGGAGAAAATAGACCAGGGCCACATACGCAACCAGGGCATTGCCGGGGATGATTAGCAACTGATAGGTGGTGTAGGTAATGTTGCCCAACTCTATATTTCCCAGGCGCCCGACAACTTCGCTGGCGGTATAGGGCTGCGCGCCCCAGATGAATTTTTGCAGATCCTCAAAGATAAGAAAGGCGCCAAACGTTAACAGCAGTTTCAGAATGGGATCGTAGCCATGGGTCCTGCGTATCAGCACAAATTCGACAACCGAGCCCAGTATGATGCCCACAATAATGGCCACCAGAAACAACGAGAGCAATGGCAGCAGCGCCGACTCTGTGGTTGGTGCATAAACGGCGATGAGCGTTGCGGCTGCGTATCCACCATAGGCATAGAATGCACCGTGGGCAACGTTCAGAATACCCATTACGCCAAAGATTAGCGTCAGCCCGAGCGACACCAGAAAGAGCAGGCCGGCGTATGAAAGACCGTCCAGTAAAGCGATCAGGATTAAATCCGAATTCATGTTGTCCCCACCTTAATTTTTAGCTATTAGACAGGATATATACAGTAATCCACACAGGTAAAACCCTTAGCGTACGCTTTGTCTTTTTGAAACCCGGACTTTTCTATTCTGATAGTCGCGCCAGAACAGTTCCGGGTGGTGGCAAGCAACCGGCATTTTCGGTTCACCGTTTGGCTTGCGTGTCATACCAAGATTTGCCGGCAATGACAGTTGCCATCAACCGTTGTGATTGATGCCGGTGTTCATGACAGATTTGCATCCAGTTATAAGCAATTGAAACATTCATTTGATCGCTTCGTTTTGGATGTTAGCCTTTTACTTTGTTGATTTTCATTGAGGGAGTACGCCATGAGATTGGAAAAATTGTTACTGACCGGTATGTTATGTGCAGGAATGATATCCACGGCAAGTGCCGCCGAACTGAAAGTGACCATGAACGAGGCGACCACCTCGGGGGCGGGCAAGACAATGGGCCAGGTGACCATCAGCGAGACACCTTTTGGCTTGCTCTTTACACCCGATATCAAAGGGCTTGAACCCGGCGTGCACGGTTTTCACGTTCACGAGAATGCCAGTTGTGATGCTGCTGACAAAGACGGCAAAACGGTGCCAGCCCAGGCTGCCGGCGGCCATCTGGATCCGAAGAAAACAGGCAAGCATGAAGGACCGTATAGTGAGCAGGGCCATTTGGGCGACTTGCCAGGGCTGGTTGTCGCTGCCGATGGCACCTCGACATACCCGGTGCTGGCTCCGCGACTCAAAGCCTTGTCCGACGTGCAGCAGCATGCGCTCATGATTCATGAGGGCGGCGATAACTATTCAGACCATCCCAAGGCGCTCGGCGGTGGCGGTGGACGCATGGTGTGCGGCGTGATTAAATAAATTCATGCTCTATGGCATGGGCGGTCGCCGTTGTCCAGAGATTTCCGACCTGCGGCCGGCTGCGTGCGGGCCAGCTTGTAGCGTTGGTCACCCGCAGCGCTGCGGGTGATCGGCCGGCCTCGATCGTTGGCGATTGGAACGGGTGTTAGCGGGGCAGGGCGCATGGAGCAGGGGCGCCTTTACCTAATCACGCAATCGTGCGCCTGACAGGGGATCACTTTTACTGGATCACGCAGCGACACAGCCGGTGCAGGCGCCTTATTGAAAGACGCTAGCGGGTATTACGCGGTATGATCAGCACAGTTTCGAATCCACCAGGGGACGGTTGTGCTGCGAGTTTTTTTTCTTTTCACACTGAGTGCCATTGCGGAAATCGCCGGCTGCTATCTGTTCTATTTCTGGCTGCGCCGCGATGGCAATTGGTGGGTATTGATTGCATCGCTGGCCTCGCTTGTCCTGTTTGCCTGGCTGCTGACCCTGCATCCGGTGGCCACGGGCCGAGTTTATGCGGCGTATGGCGCAGTCTATGTGGTGGTCTCGGTGATATGGCTCAATCTGGTGGACCGCAGTTCAATGTCGGGGCTGGAGTGGGCAGGGCTGCTGCTGGCGCTCGCCGGTATGGGCCTGATGGTGTCCGGTTGGACCATTGCACATAAATAGGCTGCCATGCGGATTCATAAATTTGTTTTCATTGTTTTGCTGTCGGCGCTTTCTGCCTGCTCGTCCCTGACGCCGTGGCGCAATCCGCCGCTGCCGCCGGGCACCCCTGACACTGGCGTTGACACGGCGCGGCTGACCGAGAGAACCGATCCGTCTTTTATCATCATCCTGAGCATTTCCGGGGGCGGGGCGCGCGCGGCGGCATTTGGCTATGGGGTGCTCAAGGAATTGGCCGACACACAGATCCGGTGGAACGGTCATACCCAAACGCTGCTCAGCCAGGTCGATGTGGTGCGTGGCGTATCGGGAGGCAGTATCGTGGCTGCTTATTATGCGCTCAATGGCAACAAGACTTTCCCGGCGTTTAAAAACGAATATTTGTACAAGGATTTCCAGCAGAGTCTGGTGTCCGCCATATTCAGTCCGCAAAATTTTGCCGCGGCGGTCTCGCCTACGGTCGGTCGTGGCCATGTGCTGGCCCAGAAACTGGATTTGCTCTATGAAGGCAAAACCTACGATGACTTATATCGTAACCCGCATGCAGACCTGATCGTGCTGGCGACCGATTTATCCCAAGGCACGAGTTTTGAGTTTTCACCCGATCAGTTGGCGACCATGTGCGCGGACATCCGCAAGGTGCCGCTCTCGTTTGCGGTGGCATCCTCGGCCGCTGTGCCAATGGTACTGTCGCCGCTGACGCTGAAAAATTATGCTGGACAATGCGAGTATTCCGCCCGAAAACGCGAGCAGGTATCCAGGCTGCAGGGCGACTACCGGATGCGTGCTTACCGCTCGGATGTCCTGGGTTATCTGGACAGCAAAAACCGGCCCTATATCCATTTGGTCGACGGAGGCCTATCGGATAACCTGGGCGTGCGCGGCCTGATGGATCGCGTCACGCTTGGTATCGGCCAGTTGCGCCGCGGTCAGATCAGCAAGGGCACTGTCAGGAAAGTGGCGTTTGTGGTGATCAATGCCGAGCGTGATCCCAGCGTCAATATCGACAAAAGCGAAAATGTTCCCACGCTGTCGGATGTTTTTGACACGATCATGTTCAGTACGTCGGGCCGGGTCACCACGCAGACCATGCAGATGGTGCAGGACACTGGACGGCACTGGGCGACGTTAAGAAAATCGCTCAATCCCCAATTGCAGGGGTTGCTGGCGCCCGATGCGCAATTGCATGTTGTGCCGGTCAGTCTGCGTGAAGCGCCAGCAGGATTAACGGTGCCACGCGGGCATTTGCTGCGCATTCCCACGCTGTTTACCGTCAATCGCAAGGATGTGGACGCGCTTATTGAGGCCGGCCGACAGACGCTGCGGCAGAATCCAGAGTATCAGGCGCTGTTGCAGGGGTTGGGCGCGCAGATACCACAGCAGGCAGCTGCGGCAGGCTCGCCAATCACGCCTGTCGGTCCGTTGCCGCCCGCGTCATCGGCTTACGCGCCGCCAGGCCGATCAGCTTTGGCGCCGCGTCCTGCCACGGGTCGTGAGGTGGACGCCCTGTATTCGGGAGGCTAGCGCCGATGCGGCGGTTCGCCTGGTTGCCGTTCAGTCCGCTTGCCAGATCCCGAAAGCGGCCGGTTCGACAAAAGGGGATGCTTTTTGTAGCGCCGATCTGGTATAACAATGGCTGTTCAAGTCTACCCTTTACCGGAGTTTGCCATGTCCGCTTCACCCGTTGCCGCGCTGATCACTTGCGATATTATGGATCAGCACCCGTCGCTGCCGTCCTGCGATACCCAGTTCAGACTCTTCGGCCGTAAACGCGCCATTGCGGGGCGGGTTCGTACGGTCAAAGTGTTCGAAGACAATACCTTCATTCGTCAGGTCCTGTCCGAGCCGGGTCAGGGAGCCGTATTGGTGGTGGACGCCGCTGCTTCCCTGCATTGTGCGGTGGTGGGCGATATGATCGCCAAGCTGGGGCAGGATAACGGCTGGTCCGGGATCATCGTGTATGGCGCGATCCGGGACAGTGAGCAGATTGATGCCATGGATTTTTGCGTGAAGGCGCTGGGCACCAATCCGCGCAAAAGCGGTAAAAACAGCCTGGGCCTGATCGATGTGCCCGTTACTTTCGGCAATGTCCGTTTTGTCCCTGGTCAGTACCTGTATAGCGATGCCGATGGCATTGTGGTCTCTGAGCAGGCGCTGTCGCTGTAAAAAGCAGTGGCCCCTGTTGGCGCCCAACGCGACAGTGGAAAAGTACCGGCTTAGTGCGTTGCAGGCCCAGCCATTGCCGGGCCTGCAACCGCTTGGCTATTCGGTAGCGGAGCGGTCCCGGGCCTGTCCGATACGTCCGAACTGCCCGGCATTGAAGTCGGCCAGCGCCTGGCGAATTTGTTCTTCGGTATTCATGACAAACGGACCATACCCTGCTATGGGTTCTGCGATGGGTTCACCACTCATCAGCAGCAGGGCAGCCGCCTCTTTCGCCTGAATGGTGATGGTGGTGCCGCCTTGGGTAAACGTGACCAGTTGGCTGGCCCCAGCGTCGGCACTGCCGTTTACACTCACTGTGCCATGGCGCACCAGCAGCATGACCGCGTGGTTCGCAGGCAGCTCGAATGTGGCGCGGCCGCCCGGTGCCAGGCTGGAGTCCCATAAGTTAACCGGGGTGAACGTGGCTGCCGGCCCCTGATGATCTTTGTACCTACCGGCAATGACCCGCAATGTACCCGCCTCATCGGATAGGGTGACGGTCGGGATATCGTCGGCTGTGATGCTCTGGTAGCGGGCCGGTGTCATTTTGTCGCGCGCCGGCAGGTTCAGCCACAGTTGCACCATTTCGAAATCTCCCCCTTTTTGTGAATACGCTTCGGAAAAGAATTCGTCGTGCATGATGCCTGCGCCGGCTGTCATCCACTGGACGTCGCCCGCGGCGATGATGCCGCCGCCACCTGACGAGTCCCGGTGCTCCACTTCGCCCTTGTAGGCGATGGTGATAGTTTCAAAGCCGCGGTGCGGATGCTCGCCCACGCCTCGCCGCTGCTGGCTGGGCGAAAAATGCCGTGGTTGCGCATAATCGAGCAGCAGAAACGGATCGGGATTCACGTTCCGTTGCCCATAGGAGAACATGGACCGTACGTGAAAGGCATTGCCGACCCAATGAGGGGCAGGGGCGTGGTGAATAAGCGGGGTTTTGTCCATGATCGGCTCCTGGTTACCAATATATTCATATATTGGGCGCCTTTGCGCAATGACAATATAAAAGCGAAGCTGTTGTTTTCTGTCGATCAAGGTTGGGAAGACGGCGACGAATATGCGCGCGTGCCCGCAAGTAACATCAAATCCCCCGCATTTGGACACGGACTTGTCCTGTCTTTGCTGCAATCGTTTCGCCATTTTCTCTATTGCATGCAGGGTAGAGCGCAGCAACGGGTGATGGCCCAATGGTTTATTGGATACTGATATTTAATAAGAATGGTATTGATAACTATTATCATTCATAGTATTATTCAGTTTCAGTTATTTCAACATGTATCTCCGGCGTCAGGTTTCTGGTTTGGCACGTTCGGCATGCCGAGATCTTCTTTCCCTATCCTGCAACTATGAAAACAGTCTCTTTCCCATTCTTTCGCCTGACGCTACTTGCATCGCTTCTGTGCACTGGCGTTGCCCATGGCCAGGCCACGACTGGGAGCGGTAACGCGGTTGCGTCACCGAATCCGGCTATCCCCAAGCTGGGCGCGGTCCACGCGCAGGCAGAGGCTGCTGCTGCCAGTTGGGAAACCTCCACCAGCGCGGCCGAGATTGCCGACAGACAGGTTCAGAACTGGTCTGACCTGGGGCGGTTGATTCCCGGGCTGGATTTCAATCGCAGCAATAAAAGCGTCAATATGCGAGGGCTGGATGGCAATCGGGTCCGGATTCTGGAAGACGGTATTCCGCTACCATGGTTGAATGATGGCAGCCGGGGCGTAAAAGGCGGCATGGAAACGATTAATTTCAATACGCTGTCGGCTGTTGATGTGGTGCGCGGCGCCGGTGCCGGCAATGCTGCTACCCTAACGGGTACGGTCATGCTGCGCGGACTGCGTCCCGACGATTTGCTGACAGAGGGCAAAGATATCGGTTTCCTGGTCAAGGGCACGCATGATGGCCTGGATGACAGCATTGGTGGCGACATGGCATTTGCAGCCCGATTGGGGGCCTCAACGAAAATGCTGATTCAGTACGGTATCAGTACCGGCAGCGAAGAAGAGAATGGCGGCGATATCGGCGGCTACGGCGCGGCGCGCACCAAGATGAATCCGGCCGACTACACCCGCAAGAACGTGGGATTGCGGCTTGAACACGACTTGGCGCCAGGCCATACGCTTGGCCTGGGAGCGAGCACCTTTAGGCTGGATCGCGATATTGACCAGATGCATGACCAGAATACCAGCGCCTATGCAATCGGCAATAATGAACTGACCGAGAGGATAAAACGCGACCGTATCTGGGCAGACTATAACTACAAGGCAACGCAGGCATACTCGGCCCTGGATCAGGCTGGAATCCAGCTGTACTGGGGCAAGACCCGGTTGGACAATAATCAGCAAGCCATTCGCAATAAGGTGTTTGACCCTCGAGCCGCAATTCCTGGGAATCCGTTCCGATATGGATATCCCTACGGACCCTATGAGCGCAATAACAGCATCGAACAAAAAGGCTGGGGTCTCAATCTGAGTGCGGGCGGCTATTGGGGCGATGCCGCGTTGCGCGGTCACTGGACCGTGGCCGGCACTTTTGCTGATGACACCTATGAACAGTACTCGGCCGGGGTAGATAATTGTCCTGTCGTTCCCGCCGGGCTGCCTGCGCCCATGGGGCCGCGTACCTGCGACTTCCTGCATTCCAACCAGGGTGATACGCCCGAAGTCAAAAGCCGCGACTGGTCGCTGTTTGCCAGTCATGCGTTCATATGGAACGACGGCCAGTTCGAACTGACCCCGGCCCTGCGTTACGATGGCTGGTCGCGCAAACCGCAGACCGGCGGCGGTTTTGCCTCCAACCAGAACGGCTATGAAAGTGAACTGCGAAATCGCAGCGGCAATCAGGTTTCTCCATCGCTCGAATTCGCCTGGAACGCTTCGGACATCTATCGTGTGACCGCCCGCTATGGTTATGGCTATCGGGCTCCCACCGCACCAGAGCTGTTTCTACAGTATGGGTCCCCCGCCAACTACATGCGCAAGGGCGATCCCAATTTGAAGGCCGAGCGCAGCCGCGGCTGGGAACTGGGTTTTCAGGCCAGGGGGCAGATAGTCGGCGGGTCCCTGAATATATTCGAGACACGATATAAGGATTTTATCGATGAGGATGTTCCTGTCGGTCCTGACTCTCCGTTCTATGCCATGATGCAGCAGGGTCTGTATCCCAATGGCGTGACCACTTACGCCAATCGCGATCGCGTCCGGATTTACGGAGCAGAAGCCATGGGCTACTGGAACGTCAATGACAATTTGTACACCCGCGCGACGGTGGCATGGACGGTTGGCAAAGACCTGGAAACCGGCCAGCATCTGAATTCGGTCGCACCACTCAAAGGCACGCTGGCACTGGGCTACAGAACGCCGCAGTGGGGGGCGGAGACAGTATGGACACTGGCAAACAAACGCGATAAAGTGCAGTATCCGGAAGCTGCCGCAGGTGCTCCAAATGCGGATTTTCAGGCCCCCGGTTATGGTACGCTTGATGTACACGGATGGTGGGCGCCGGCCGGTTTGAAGGGCGTCAAGTTCCAGCTTAGCGTGGTCAATTTGTTTGACAAGAAATACTGGAATGCGCTGAACGTGCCCACCGCAGGCCCAGCCGCCATCGCTCGTCCAGTCGATTATTATTCCGAAGCAGGCCGCTATGTGCGGGTGTCAGTCAGCTATCAATATTGACCGACAAAAAATTTGAGACTGGCCGGGCCGTCGCAAGATCGCCCGGTCAAAACCGTTTAGCTACTATAAGAGAGATATCCATGACACAACAGAGCACTGATTTGAAAGCCCGTTACGATGCATTATTGCAGGATGAGCCCAAAATGCGCGTACGCAATGCGGCAGAAAAACTGGATGTCAGTGAAATGGAGCTGGTTGCCGCCCAATGTGGCGATATTGAAGCCACACTGCTGGAAGGCACGGCGCAAACCCTTTTCAAGGAGCTGCCCACGCTGGGCGAAGTCATGCTGCTGACACGCAATGAATGGTGTGTTCACGAACGCCACGGGCGTTATGAATCGGTCAAGGTTGGCCATGGCCCGGTCGGCTTGGTATTGGGCGCAGATCTTGACCTGCGGGTGTTTTTCTCCAGCTGGAAATATGCCTGGGCCGTCACTCAGAACGGTCGCAAGAGCATCCAGTTTTTTGACGGCGCAGGCATGGCCCTGCACAAGGTGTATTGCACCGAAAATTCGGACATGGCGGCATATGATGCGTTGGTTGAAAAGTTTCGCGCCGCCGATCAGGAGCCAGCACCGGTTGACCGGACACCTGCAGCGCCAAAGGCCTATGCCAGCGAAGTGCCTGAACTTTTGCGCCAAGAGTGGCTGGGCATGACCGATACGCACGACTTTGCCGGCCTGTTGAAAAAATGGAATCTGCCTCGCGTGCAGGTGCTGCAAAGCGCTGGTGAAGATCTGGCGCAGCGTGTAGACAATGATGCCATCGAAGTCATGCTGCAGAAAGCGGCCGAATCGGATCTGCCCATTATGTGCTTTGTTGGCAATAAAGGCATGATCCAGATTCACTCGGGTCCGGTCAAAAAACTCATGCGTACCGGCCCCTGGTTCAATATTCTGGATCCGAAATTCAATCTGCATCTGAATACCACGGCCATCCACAGCATCTGGATCGTGAACAAGCCCACCGAAGACGGCTGGGTGACCTCGCTGGAAGGGTATTCCGAAGATGGAGAACAAATTGTGCAGTTCTTCGGCGCGCGCAAGCCCGGCGTACCCGAGATCAGGCAATGGCGCGAGCTGCTTGAATCGCTTTGCAAGCAACCGCTGGCCGCCTGATGGCATGACCGAATCGACAAAACGGAATCACCCAATGAAACCAAATGCCGTCACCCGTTGCCTTGCCATACTGGCCGCCGCGAGTTTTTTCTGTGGCAGCGCCAGCGCGCAGCAGGCTCAGCGAATTGTCTCACTGGGCGGCACGGTAACGGAAATTATTTACGATCTGCAAATGCAGCATAATCTGGTCGCCGATGACCAGTCCAGCCTGTATCCCGAGGCAGCCACCAAATTGCCGCGCGTGGGCTATTATCGCGCCGTACCTGCAGAAGGTGTGCTGTCGCTCAAACCCGATCTGGTGATCGCCTCTGAGAATGCAGGGCCCGCCGCTTCGCTGGAGAAGGTCCAGTCGGTAGGCGTCAAAGTGGTAACTGTCTCGGATAAACCGACCGTAGATTCTTTGTATGAGCGGATCGGGCAGATTGCCCAGGCCCTGGAGGTACCGGAAAAAGGCAAGGCGCTTGTCGTCGAAATCCAGGCGAATGTGAAACAGGCGCAGGCCAGGCCGAGCGATAGCCTGCGTACCGTGCTGATCCTGAACCGTACGGGGGCCAAGTTGATGGCCGGTGGCGACACAACGGCCAGTGCAATCATGGAAATGGCAGGCCTGGAAAATGTGCTTAAGTCGCAGCGCGGGTATAAACCGGTGTCTGCAGAGAGCCTGCTGGCGCTGAAACCGGAAATGATTATTGTCACCAATGGTTCGCTGCAAGCGGCTGGCGGCATCGACAAATTCAAGTCGGATCCTGCCATCGCCTTTACGCCAGCGGTCAAAAACAATCGCATTGTGGTGATGGATGATTTGCTCGCACTGGGCATGGGGCCGCGGGTCGGTCTGGCAATTTCGCAACTGAAGGCTGCGGCCGGCTATGCAAATTAACACTGCGCCAGGTCAGGGCAGGGTCAGGAAATCTTTTACTATTCTGCTGCTCATATTACTGGCTGCCATTATTCTGGGTAGCGTCAGCGGCGCGGTGGTCATCCCCGTCCAGCAATGGTGGCCGGTGCTCACGGGTGGGCAGGGGGATGAAACCCAGTTGCTGCGTCAGATTTTTCTGGATATCCGGTTGCCGCGCGTGGTCTTCGGTATTGTCACGGGTGCGGCACTGGCGTTATCGGGTGTGGTCATGCAGGCGCTGTTTCGTAACCCGCTGGCTGAGCCCGGGCTGATCGGCGTCTCGGCCGGTGCGGCGTTGGGTGCGGTCTCGGCCATTGTGCTTACTGCCGCAGGCTTCTGGGTTATTTCCTTTGCTGCGTTCGCGGGCTCTCTGCTTAGTACCTGGCTGGCTTATCTGGTCGGGAGACGTTATGCCGGTGTGGCCGGATTGCTGCTGGCCGGTATTGCCATCAATGCCATTTCGGGCAGCCTGATCGGCTTGCTTACCTATATTGCGACGGACACCCAACTGCGTGACCTTACCTTCTGGGGCATGGGCAGCCTGGCATCTGCGAACTGGCGTACGATCGGTTTGCTCGGCCCCTGGGCGCTGGTGATCTGTGTGTTGTTGTGCCGGGAATGGCGCGCGCTGAATGCATTGCTGCTTGGCGAACGCGAAGTATCACATCTGGGTTTTTCCATGAAGCACCTGCGCCGCCGTCTGATCGTCGGCATTGCGCTGCTGGTCGGCCCACTGGTGGCCGTGACCGGCGGCATCGGCTTTGTCGGGCTGGTCGTGCCGCATTGCCTGCGCATGATCATGGGCGCCAATCATCGTCATCTGTTGCCGGCCTCCATGGCCGGTGGCGCTCTGGCCCTGGTAATGGCAGACTGGCTGGCGCGCGTGGTCGTTATTCCAGCGGAGCTGCCCATAGGCCTGGTGACCAGTCTTATCGGCGGCCCGTTCTTTCTTTGGCTGCTGGTAAAAAGGAATATGCGATGACCGTCATGGATCAATGCATGCGCGGCAGCGACATCTGCGCAACCCGCGGCCAGCGCCAGGTGCTGCGTGATATTTCAATTGAAATTAAACGAGGAGAAGTGCTGGCGCTGCTTGGCGCCAATGGCGCCGGCAAATCCACATTGTTGTCTATCCTGGCGCAGGAAAGCCAGGAGGTTCACACCCGCGACACAGGCACCATTTACATCAACGGTCACGAGGCCGCTTCGCAGTCGGCGCGGGAGCAGGCGCGTCAGCGGGCCGTGCTGCCTCAGGGTAGCGGCCTGACCTTTGATCTGGGCATCCAGGAAATTATTCAGATGGGTTTGTACCCATTTCCGGAGCTGGATCCCGGCCAGGCTGATGCCGTATTGCAGCACGCTGCGCGGACCGCAGGCGTGCAGGATCTGCTTGACCGCTCATGGGTGACTCTTTCCGGCGGTGAGAAACAGCGGGTACAGTTTGCAAGGGTGCTGGCGCAATTGCTGGCGCGGCGCCATGATGGCCAGACGCGGTATTTGTTGATGGATGAACCCACCTCGGCCCTGGATCCGAAGCATCAGCATGCGTTTTTTCGCATTGTGTCGGATCTGGCGCACAGGGATGAAGTGGGCGTGATGGTTATCGTCCATGATATCAATCTGGCGGCGCAGTATTGTGACCGTATTGCGTTGCTGGCTGATGGCAAACTGGTCATTTGTG
>Ga0308158_10002270_pt1 | contig 18473 bp, 12 predicted proteins | sample PhyBR2_FD_201038 | JGI IMG/M metagenome (GOLD analysis project Ga0308158, IMG submission 201038) | Phyllosphere microbial communities from UC Gill Tract Community Farm, Albany, California, United States - DLSLB.R2 | ecosystem: Host-associated > Plants > Phyllosphere > Unclassified | place: USA...
TGCAAGGCGCGGTGCAGGAACTGCACATCGAGCGCACGCTCACGCGTGGGTTGGCGGGAAATGTCTATCTGGGCAAGGTCGTGCGCGTGCTGCCAGGCATGCAGTCGGCCTTCATCGACATCGGCCTTGAACGCGCCGCCTTCCTGCACGTGGCCGACATCTGGGAAGCGCGCAGCCACGACGGCGCCAACGTTCCCCCGACCGCGATTGAAAAGCTGCTGTTTGACGGCCAGGTGCTCACGGTCCAGGTCATCAAGGACCCGATCGGCACCAAGGGCGCGCGCCTGTCGACCCAGATCTCCATCGCCGGCCGCATGCTGGTGTACCTGCCGCAAGACCAGCACATCGGCATCTCGCAGAAAATCGAAAAGGAAAGCGAGCGAGAACGCCTGCGCACGCGCCTGCAAAACATGCTGCCGCCGGACGAAAAAGGCGGCTACATCGTGCGCACGATGGCCGAAGAAGCGCCCGACGACGACCTGGCCGCCGACGTCGACTACCTGCGCAAGACCTGGGGCGCCATTGTCCAGGGCGCCCGCACCCTGCCGCCGACCACCCTGCTCTATCAAGACCTGTCACTGGCCCAGCGCGTGCTGCGCGACTTCGTGCACGACGAGACCGCCACCATCCAGGTCGACTCGCGCGAGAACTACCTGAAACTCGTCGAATTCGCGCAAGTCTACACGCCCAGCGTACTGTCGCGCATGGCGCACTACACGGGCGAGCGCCCGCTGTTCGACCTGTATGGCGTGGAAGAAGAAATCCTGCGCGCGCTCGGGCGCCGCGTCGACCTGAAATCGGGCGGCTACCTGATCGTCGACCAGACCGAGGCAATGACGACCATCGACGTCAACACGGGCGGCTACGTTGGCGGGCGCAATTTTGCCGACACGATTTTCAAGACGAATCTCGAATCGGCGCACGCCATCGCGCGCCAGCTGCGCCTGCGTAACTTGGGCGGCATCATCATCCTCGACTTCATCGACATGGAGAACAACGAGCACCGCAACCAGGTACTCGCCGAGCTGAAGAAAACCCTGGCACGCGACCGCACCAAGGTCTCCGTGAGTAATTTCTCGGCGCTGGGGCTGGTGGAAATGACGAGGAAGCGCACGCGCGAATCGCTGGCCCACATCCTGTGCGAACCGTGCCCGGCCTGCTCGGGCAAGGGCCAGGTGAAAACCAGCCGCACGATCTGCTACGAAATCCTGCGCGAATTGCTGCGCGAAGCCAAGCAGTTCAACCCGCGCGAGTTCCGCATCGTCGCTTCGCAGGAAGTGATCGATCTGTTCCTGGAAGAAGAATCGCAGCACCTGGCCATGCTGGGGGACTTCATCGGCAAGCGCATTTCGCTGCAGGTCGAGAAGGGGTATCACCAGGAACAGTACGATGTGATTTTGATGTGAGTTAACTACCTTTAAATTCAGTGGTTTATGGCAGAAGAAACTTTAAATCTCGCCGTAACTACGCAAGTAACTACACAAAAATCACCTCTTTATTCGACGCATATCACGACGATCACGACTACTTACAAAAGAGGAAGCAAAATGAATCTGCGACAAAGGATTCTGGACGCCGTGCTCGACGGCAAATTGGGGACTGGCGTCATAGTGACCAGGCCGGAGGTGATCGCGCATTTCCCTGATGTTTCCATGAATTACACAGGTGTGGTGCTGTCAAACGCTGAAATGGACACGGGGACGCACTCACCCACTTGGGAGCACTATACACACCGAATTGCACGCGGCGTGTACCGCATCTCTCCAACCGCTTTAGCGGAGAGGCTGAATGAGCGTCGCGACTCTGATACAGTATAAATGTTGGCGGAATACCCAGACCCGACAGAAGAATCGAACGAAGCAATGGATCGACAATTTCAGGCTTCCCTTCACGATCCGAAGACTTAACGAACTCCTGTCAGCCCCATAGGACTGATGCTGCATACTGCTTAACCTCTACTTTTAGCGTGCTCTAAAAATGGGGGGATTTACCAACTAACGCATTTACCATTGATGTCCCGTCAAAGCAAGATGACTCACTGGCTCGCAACGTGGACGTCACTGAACCTGGCCCCGCCCACTGGTTTGTGCGAACAATTGCTGCGCGCGTGGGACGAGCCCCAGCGCCATTACCACACCCAGCAACACCTCAGAGAATGCCTGGCGCTGTTCGACACACTGCGTGCGCACGCCGAACAGCCTGCCGATATCGAACTGGCCCTGTGGTTCCACGATGCCATCTACGACGTGCAGGGCCACGATAACGAAGCACGCTCGGCGCACTGGGCGGTCCAGGCCCTGGCGGCTGGCGGCTGGCGGCGTGGATGCGGCCCGCTGCCAGTGCGTGCATGACCTGATCATGGCCACCTGCCACACTGCCCTGCCCGCCTCGCCGGACCAGGCTTTGCTGGTCGACATCGACCTGGCCATCCTGGGCGCGCCCGCCGCGCGCTTTGCCCAGTACGCGCGCCAGATCCAGGCCGAATACGCGTGGGTGCCGCCAGAGGTCTACGCGGTCAAGCGCCGCGCCGTGCTGCAGGGTTTTCTCGACCGCGCACAGATTTACACGACGCCCGCCGTCGCGCAGCGCCTGGAGCAGCACGCCAGAGCCAATCTGGCCAAGGCCATTTTGTCGCTCTGAACAACGATCCATCAACAGGCAGCAAGATTGATCCAGATCGATTGCAGCCTGCTTGACGAACGCGCCTGCAAACCTATTCAGATCCGGTCCATCCAAGTTGCATGATGCGCCGTCGCTGCTACCCACAAACAAACACGCAGCCAACATGCGCGCGTGATTTTGCGTGCGTTCCCATCGGTTCCGCTTGACTTGCATCAGCAAAATACTTAGCGTCTCACAACAGGCAGCAGGAAACTCATCCCTTTTTCGCGCGTGAACCACAGGTGATTGCCATGCGAACCCGACTCCGCAATCGTCACAGCAAAGCACCGGACCAACCGCGCGATGGATTGGCGCCGTCGCGCTATGCCGATGTGGTTGCCGATGACGGACTCGAAGCGTCCATGCGACAGCTGACCGAAGGACAAATGCTCGTCAACCAGGCGCTGGTCGAAAAGATCATCGCCTGCCAGCATTCCGAAGCATCGTTACGCGCATCCGAGCAGCAGCTGCATTCATTACTGGCCCACCAGCGCGCCAGCACTGAGGCCGAGCGCAAACGGATCTCGTGCCAGATCCACGATTGCCTTGGCCAGAACCTGCTGGCCCTGCGGCTCGACATCGTCACCCTGCACCAGCAAACCGACGACCACCGTGGCCACTTGCACGATTGGGCGAGCGCCGCGCTGGGCAACATCGACGAGACGCTGCGCACCGTCAAGCACCTGCTGAGCGAGTTACGGCCTGCCGGCCTCGAGCTGGGCGTCGTGGCCACGCTGGAAATCGAGGCGCGCAAGTTCACGCGTGCGAGCGGCATCGTCTGCGACGTGCTGGCTGACGGGCGTCTCGACGACCTGCAGATCGACGAAGATACCCTGATGAGCTTATACCGCGTGCTGCGCGAGTCGCTCGACAACGTGTGTCGCCATGCGCGTGCCAGCCGCGTTCAGCTGCATTTGGTCAGCGTGGACGGCATGCTCGAGCTGAGCATCAGCGACAACGGCGTCGGATTCAACCCGCAGGCGCCACGCAAATCCGGCAGCTTCGGCCTGGCAACGCAGCACGAACAAGTGGCAGCCCATGGCGGCACCCTGATCATCGACAGTGCCCACACACAGGGCGCTCGACTCGTTGTGCGCCTGCCATTGATGGCAAAGCAAGCCAGTTTGAAAAACGTCGATCGGCTCACTTAGTATTCTGCCGACACCCTTGTTGCGATGTTGCACTGCCCCGACATACACATCAATGCCGCACGAATATCTTGTTTATTTCGGAGCAAGTCATTGATTGAAAATCCTGATCGATATCATAGGAATAATTAAATACTGATCCTTCTGTGTGTGTGTGAACTCACAGTGGAGGACTAACGTGCTGGGCTATGTTATTGGGAGTTTAATTTTCCCTACAACAAACGAGGAACAGCATGCCAACATCCAAGCACCCTAGCTCCTTCGACGGCGCCGGTTCGGTCCTGAGCACGGTAGCCGGTCCATCCGATGCGAAGCCGCCCCAAAGCCTTGGCGTCAGCAACCCGATCGCAGATCGCTTGCTCGATAAGATCCCTGCAGAGCAAGAGCTCGCAGCGGCACGTCCTTTCAATGCCAACAAGGCCAGCGAGTATGGCGACGCGTCGCGTACGCCGGCAGTCGGCGAAACTTTCAAGCCATCGACCCACGCCGCCACCGGCAGCACCACGACCGAAATCATCGCCAATGACAAGGTTGGCGACGGCAATCCGCCAAAAGGCGAAAACGCCACCGTCGATCCACTCGACCGCGTGCGCGTCGACCCGGCCGACCGTCACCTGACGACCAACCAGGGCGTGCCTGTTTCGGACAACCAGCATTCGCTGAAGGCCGGCCTGCGTGGTCCGACCCTGCTCGAAGACTTCGTGCTGCGCGAAAAAATCAGCCATTTCGACCATGAGCGCATTCCTGAGCGCGTCGTGCACGCACGCGGCTCGGCTGCCCACGGCTATTTCGAGTCCTACGATAACTTCAGCGCACTGACCCGCGCCATCCCGTTCGCCAAGAAGGGCAAGCGCACGCCAGTGTTCCTGCGCTTCTCGACCGTGGCCGGCGAACGTGGTTCGACCGACACCGCACGTGACGTGCGTGGTTTTGCCGTCAAGTTCTACACCGAAGAAGGCAACTGGGATCTGGTGGGTAACAACATGCCAGTGTTCTTCATCCAGGACGCCATGAAGTTCCCTGACCTGGTGCACGCGGCCAAGCCGGAACCCCACCATGCGATGCCGCAGGCCGCCACTGCCCACGACACGTTCTGGGACTTCGCTTCGCTGTCGCCAGAAATCGCGCACATGCTGATGTGGACGATGTCGGACCGCGCCATTCCGCGCAGCTACCGCACGATGCAGGGCTTCGGCGTGCACACGTTCCGCCTGATCAATGCACAGGGCGAAGCGCGCTTCGTGAAATTCCACTGGACGCCAATGCAGGGTACGCATTCGCTGGTGTGGGACGAGGCTGTCCGCATCTCGGGCGCCGATTCCGACTTCCACCGCCGCGACCTGTGGGAAGCCATCGAAGCGGGCAATTTCCCTGAATGGGAACTGGGCCTGCAGATCTTTACCGAAGAGCAAGCTGCGAGCTTCCCGTTCGACGTTCTCGATTCGACCAAGCTGATCCCGGAAGAACTGGTGCCACTGACCCCGGTCGGTAAGATGGTTCTGGACCGCAACCCGGACAACTTCTTTGCCGAAACCGAGCAAGTCGCGTTCTGCACGTCGCACGTCGTGCCGGGTATCGACTTCTCGAACGATCCGCTGCTGCAAGGCCGTAACTTCTCGTACCAGGATACCCAGCTGACCCGTCTGGGCGGCCCGAACTTCCACGAGATCCCGATCAACTCGCCGATCGTCCAGATCCAGAACAACCAGCGCGACGGTTTCCATCGCCAGGCCATCAACCGTGGCCGCGTGAACTACGAACCGAATTCGCTGGGCGGCGGTGTGCCATACCAGGCTGGTCCTGCAGGCTTCACCAGCTTCCCGGAGACGATCGCAGCGGACAAAGTGCGCGGCAACCCGGAACTGTTTGCTGACCACTACTCGCAGGCACGCCTGTTCTGGCAGAGCCAGAGCACGCCAGAGCAGAACCACATCGTCAATGCATTCCGTTTCGAACTGACCCGCGTGCAGACGCCGGCAGTGCGCGAGCGTGTGCTGGCGCTGCTGGCGAACGTGGATGACGTGCTGGTGTCCCGCGTGGCTGAAGGTCTGGGCATGGATGTGCCGGCACCGCTGCCGCTGGCCACCGATGCACCGATTCCAACCTATCCGCCATCGCCAGCACTGTCGCTGATGAGCCGTCCGGGTGTCACCGGCATCAAGGGCCGCCGCGTCGCGGTGCTGATCGCTTCGGGCGTTGACGACAAAGCAGTCAAGAGCCAGTACGGCAGCCTGCTCAAGGATGGCGCCGTGCCACGCATGGTCGGCAATATGCTGGGCAAGGTCAAGGCGCTTGACGGCGACCCGATCGACGTCGAGATCTCGGTCGAAGCCGGCCCATCGGTCATGTACGACGCCGTGATCGTGCCGGACGGCGATCAGGCCGTGGCCACCCTGGCCAAGAACGCACAGGTGCTGGAATTCCTGCGCGAGCAATACCGTCACGGCAAGCCGATCCTCGTGTTCGGCGCCGGTTCGGACTTGCTGACCAAGGCCATGATCCCGACCACGCTGCCGGACGGTTCGGATGATCCGGGCCTGATCATGGGTGATGCTGCCAATGCCGATGCGGCCGTGGCAGCGTTCAAGACGGCGCTCGCCGGCTTCCGCGTGTTTGCCCGCGAAACCGATCCACCATCGGTGTAAGTCAATCAGGCCTATCTGCCCTCCCGACAGGGGCAGACGGGCCTGATGACATGGCAGCAAGATAAAAGACACCATTCGGTGTCTTTTTTTTATTAACCTTTCATAAATGCTCTATTTACTGGAACAAATTATTCGCGTAACCTGTTGGTTGTTATTTTATTACCACTAGTATGTACACGCTGTGTGCTGCCGTTGGTCGCCCCACCCAACACGTATCAGAAAGACTCTCGATGACCCTTGGCCATGCAACCGGTGACCGCATCGCGTTTTTGCGAATTGTTATGATTTTTGGTGTCATTGTGTTGCACACGCCGGCGTATGTGCCCATGTCGGCCATCGGCGATGGCTGGTTTGACCTGACCAAGGCCTTTTTCCAGCTTGCGGTGTTTCGCGCCAGCGTACCGGTCTTGACGGTGATCTCCGGGTATTTGCTGTTCAAGTCCTGCATCGACCAGGAACCAGTGCGGTGCCTGACCAAAAAAGCACGCACGATCCTGATTCCCTTCCTCTGCTTTAACCTGCCGCTGGCGCCCGTGGCCCTGGGCGCGGAAATGTTTGGCGGCATGCACTTGTCGGCCAATCTGTGGCCCTTCGATGCGACAGGCTGGTTGAATGCGGCGTTCGGCCTGACTGACTCGCCAATCAACTACCCACTCAATTTTTTGCGTGATCTGATTGTGCTGATCCTTCTGGCGCCCCTGTTTGGCTGGCTGCTGCGCAAGGCAGCCTGGCCTGGCCTCGTCCTCGTGTCGGTCATCTTCATGGGCGATTTCGACGGGCATCTGCTGCAGCGCAATCTGATGGCCATGCAGTTCTATGTCGGCGGGATGGCGGCGGTGCGGGCCTGGGACTTGCGCTGCCTCGACCGCCACGCCGGCATCCTGTTCGTCGCTTTCGTGCTCGCCTGCCTCGCCACCCTGCATTTCCGGATGGAAGACACGACCTGGCTGCGCCTGGCTGCGCCGTTCCTGCTCTGGCCAGCAACCGCCTGGGCAGCGCGCACGCGCTTTGGCGCATGGCTGGCAGGCATGAGCAAATACAGCTTTTTCCTGTTCCTGGCGCATGCACCGATCCTCATGCTGACCTGGATCCTGTACGGCCGCTACGGCAGCGCCATCCCCTATCCGGTCTACTGGGTAATGGCGCCGCTGGTCGTGAGTGCAATATTGCTGGTGGTATATCAGGTGGCCATCGCGACCATACCGCGTGTCTTTACGTCGATGATCGGCGCCAGCACGCGTCATGGCGCCAGCGCCAGGCCGGCAACCGCGAAGGATCAGCAGCGCGGCGGGACACTGGCGCAGACGGCCATCAAGATCTGATGCGTGGGATTGGGTGAGACTCCCAGCGTGCCACGATCGCTATAATCGTCACGCGGCATCGTCAGGGCGCAGCATTGCGCCCCTCCCCCACTCTCACGAAAGCCTTCCATGTTCTGTTCTCACTGCGGCGCTCCGATGGCGCCGGATGCTGCTGCGTGCGCCGTCTGCGGCAAGGCGGCGGCAGTCCTCGCAGCGCCGGCAGTCCAGCTCGACAAGCCATTGCCTCGCGACGCCGGCGGTGACATTCCCGATGGCGTGAAAGGCTGGAGCTGGGGCGCATTTTTCCTGAACTGGATCTGGGCCATCGGCAACCGCTCCTGGATTGGCCTGCTGGCACTGGTGCCGTACGTCGGCTGGCTGATGGTGTTCTGGCTGGGATTCAAGGGCCGCGAAATGGCCTGGAAAAACAAGCAATGGGACAGCCTGGAGCACTTCAACCGCGTCCAGCGGAAGTGGTCGCAATGGGGTGTCGGCATCATGGTGGTGGCATTGATCGTCGGCATTCTCGGGGCCATCGCCGCCCCCGCATATCAGGACTACACGACACGCGAGCGGGACATGCAGCGTACTGCCGACCAGGCCGCAGACGCCGCGCCGCTCGCCGGCGGCACCGTCATCGACAGCAATGCCGACAACCTGCCAACGTCGCTGCGCACGGTCGCCGGGCTGCTCGAACGCAAGACGGGCGCCGATGGCGAGGGCGCCCTGCTGCTCGATGGCCAGCCCCTGTTCACGGGCGAGGATGCGCGCTGGCAGTTCCCGCTGCGTAGCTTCACGCTCTCGAGCGGCAAGGAGGCAATCCTGGTCGCCAGCAGTGGTGGACGCGGCAACAGTTGCGAGACGCTATTCTACTTTCTGCTTGCCGATGCGGCCGGCGTCACGCCCACGCCGCTGTTCGGGACCTGCGCCGCGCAAGGCAGCATCGCGCAGCGCGGCGACACCGTCACCATCAAGCTGCCGGACGTAAACCGCGCGTCGACGATCGTGTTCGAGAACGGCATCGTGCGCGCCGATGGCCAGGTCGTGAGCCTGACCGGCATGAACGATCCGTCGCGCTAGCTGCGCCGCTTCTTCCAGTTGTAATCAGCGCCCGTGACGTCCACGCCGGGATGGCCCACGACGTCCGGATGCTCCGAGCACATGGTGATGAAGCGTATGCCTTCGCCCTCGCGCTGGCGCTTGCGCAGCGCCTCCATGAACCCCATGGCCGGAACCATGTCAGCCGTGTCGAAGCCCTGCGCGTGCGCGTGCGTGGCCGCGCCGTCGACCACCGTCCAGTAGACCATGTACATTGGATTTCTCCCTGCATTATGAATAAACACATTGTCGCTTGAATAGATCTGCCCTGCAGAATCGCCACGCTACCCAAAAAACCGCCGCCAGAAGGTAGGACTGGTCCGAAAAGCGCCTGCTATGTGAGCCACTTAACATAGTGACCGCCCCGTGACCGTTAGTCTGTTGTCATGTTCACTACGCAGGTAAGCCTTCATGACTCTTCGCACCGATTCCCAGCCCGATCTCGCCCTGTGGGGCGGGCTCGAATGCACGGTTAACCGCGTTCGCGACGACTACTTCAGCCAGATGGACCGCAACGGCCATGCTGGCCGCCTGCAAGATATTGAACGCTTCGCATCGCTCGGCATCCAGGCGATCCGCTATCCGGTGCTGTGGGAGCGCACGGCGCCCGACGGCATCGACAAGGCCGACTGGTCGTGGGCCGACGAGCGGCTGCCGGCGCTGCGCGACCTCGGGGTCAACCCCATCGTCGGCCTGATCCACCACGGCAGCGGGCCGCGTCACACGAGCCTCGTCGATCCCGCCTTCCCCGACCAGCTGGCCGAATATGCCGGCGCCGTCGCCGCACGCTATCCATGGGTCGAGCACTACACGCCCGTCAACGAGATCTGCACCACGGCGCGCTTCTCGGGCCTGGCCGGTGTCTGGTACCCGCATGGCGGCGACGAAGCCACGTTCATCCGCGCCCTGCTGATCCAGTGCCGCGCAACGGTGCTGTCGATGCGCGCAATCCGCGCCGTCAACCCGCACGCAAAACTGGTCCAGACCGACGATCTGTCCAAGACCTACGGCACGCCCGAGATGCAGGACATCGCCAACTACTTCAACGAGCGCCGCTGGCTGGCCTGGGACCTGCTGTGCGGGATGGTCGATACCGGCCACAAGCTGTGGGACTACCTGCTCGACTCGGGCGCGACGGCCGACGAGCTGCGCTGGTTCCGCGACAACCCGTGCCCGCCCGACGTGATCGGCGTAAATTACTACGTCACCAGCGAGCGCTGGCTCGACCATCGCCCTGAACGCTATCCCGAGAGCCACCGCCACATGTACCGGGGCGTGGCGCATGCCGACATCGAGGCGCCGCGCGCACTGGCCACGCCCACGCCCGGCATTGCCCCGCTGCTGATGGAAACCTGGGAACGCTACGGCATCCCGATCGCGATCACCGAAGCGCACATCGACGCCAACCGCGAAGACCAGCTGCGCTGGCTCGTCGAAATCTGGAACGCTGCCCTCAAGGCGCGCCAGCAGGGCGCCGACATTCGCGCCGTCACGGTCTGGGCGCTGCTGGGCTCGTTCGACTGGAACAGCCTGGTGACCGCCTGCCATGGCTACTACGAGCCGGGCCCGTTCGACGTGCGCTCGCCCACGCCCCGCCCTACTGCGCTGGCAACCCTGATGCGCGAACTGGCCAGCAAGCGCGCACTGTCCAATCCCGTGTTGCAGGGCGAAGGCTGGTGGCGCCGGCCGGGCCGCTTCTGGTGCAAACCCGTGGCCACCCGCACGGCAGTGGCCGACATTGCCGTGCGCAGCCAGTTCAAGTCGGCGCCCGTGCAGCCGATCCTGATCACGGGCGCGAGCGGCACCCTCGGCGCCGCCTTCAAACGCATCTGCGAAGCCCGCAACCTGGCCTGTCACGCGCTCACGCGCCAAGAGATGGACATCACCGACCCGGCCTCGGTGGACGCGGCGATCGTGCGTTTCAAGCCGTGGGCGATCATCAATGCAGGCGGCTTCGTGCGCGTCGACGAGGCCGAAACCGACAGCGAGCGCTGCATGCGCGAAAACACGCTGGGCCCGACCGTGCTGGCGCTGGCGTGCATGCGCCACGCGCTGCGCTTCATGACGTTCTCGAGTGACCTGGTGTTTGACGGCGCCAAGGGCGCGCCGTATGTCGAATCCGATGCGGCCAATCCGCTGGGCGTCTACGGGCGCAGCAAGCTGGACGCCGAAACCCGCGTGCTGGACGCCGATCCGCAGGCCCTCGTGATCCGCACCAGTGCATTCTTCGGCCCATGGGACCGGCACAACTTCGTGACCCAGGCGCTGGGCGCACTGGCCAATGGCGAGCCGTTCCAGGCCGCGGGCGACATGATCGTCTCACCGACCTATGTGCCGGATCTGGTAAAGGTGGCGCTCGACCTCATGATCGACCGCGAGCGCGGCATCTGGCACCTGACCAACGGCGATGCGGTGAGCTGGGCCGAGCTGGCACGGCGCGCGTGCGCGGCAGCAGGGATGCCATCGGACGGCTTGCAGGAGGTTGCAACCGACGCTGTCGATTACCCGGCGCAGCGGCCGGCATTCAGTGCGCTGGGCAGTGAACGCGCGCTGCTGCTGCCGTCACTGGACGATGCGCTGCAGCGCTATGCGCATGCGGTGCAGGAAGCTGCCGGCGGCGCCGGGATCCGGCAGGCGGGAGAAGCAGCGCATTACGCGCGCTGACTGTCGGCTCGTAACGTGGACGGGTCACCCGTTCACGTTACGCAGCAGGCGAGGTTGCCTGTTTCTTCTCGGCCGTGAACTGCAGATAGTACAAATTCGCGTACATGCCCTTCATGGCCAGCAGTTCGTCGTGCGTGCCCTGCTCCACGATACGTCCCCCTTCCATCACCACGATGCGGTCGGCCCGCTCGATCGTCGACAGGCGGTGCGCGATCACGATCGTCGTGCGTCCTGCCATCAGCGTGTCGAGCGCTGACTGCACCGCGCGTTCGCTTTCGTTATCCAGCGCCGACGTGGCCTCATCCAGGATCAGCAGCGGCGCATCCTTGTAGATCGCGCGCGCGATCGCCACGCGCTGGCGCTGGCCACCCGACAGGCGCGAACCGTTTTCGCCGATGCGCGTGTCGATGCCCTCCGGCAGGCGCGCCACGACATCCGTCAGATGCGCCGCGCGGATCGCGCCGGCCAGGCGCTCGTGGTCGATGTGTTCGGCGCCGTAGGCGATATTGGCTGCCAGCGTGTCGTCGAACAGCACGACGTTCTGGCTCACCATCGCCAGCTGGCTGCGCAGCGAAGCGAGCTTGATGTCAGCGTACGGCACGCCATCGAGCAGCACACGCCCGCCCTGCGGATCGTAGAAGCGCGTGACCAGGTTCACGAAGGTCGACTTGCCGCCGCCCGAGACCCCCACCAGCGCCACGGTCTGCCCCGGCAACACGTCAAGCGAGACATCGTCGAGCGCCGGACCGGCTGCATTCGGGTACTGGAACGTGACCCGTTCGAACACCAGGTGGCCGTTGGCGCGGCCCAGTTCACGGCTGCCGGTATCGAGTTCCGGCTCGGCGTCGATGATGCCGAACACCGTCTCGGCGGCCGACATTCCGCGCTGCATCGGGCCATTCACTTCGGCCAGCGACTTCAGCGGCGTGAGCAGCATCAGCATCATGGTGACGAATTGCGTGAATTCGCCGACTGTCATGTCGGCCTGCATCGCCAGCACCACCACCAGCGACAGCGCCAGCGAAGTCGCGATCTGCGTGATGGGCGTGGTGGCGGCAAAGGCCACCGTCATGCGCTGCGAGAACCCACGCAACGCGACACTGCGCTGATGGAAGCGGCGGCGCTCGTAGGCTTCACCGGCGAACACGCGGATCACCTGGTGGCCGCGCGCAGCTTCCTCGACCACGCCGGTCATCTCGGCGGTCACGCGCTGGCTTTCGCGATTGAGGTTGCGCAGGCGCTTGGTGGTCGTGCGCACGATGACGGCGGTCAGCGGGATCACGACGATGGCGATCAGCGTGAGCTTCCAGTTCAGGTACAGCAGGCTGCCCAGAAGGCCGATCACGACAAGCACGTCGCGCACGCAGGCGACGAACACCGACTGGATCATGTCGACGACCTGGCGCACGTCGTTGACGACCGTGTTGATGATCTTGCCGGTGCTCTCGTCCTGATAGCGTGCGACGGGCAGGCGCAGCACACGCTCGAAGGCCATCCCCCGCATGTCATTGAGCACGCGCGAAAGCACCCAGTTATTGAAGTAGGCAGTGCCGAAGGTGCCGATCCCGCGCAGCACGAAGATCGACACCAGCACGGCTGGAATCAGCCACAGGCTGAACGAGACGCGCTCCTCGAAGCCGCGGTCGAACAGCAGCTGCATCGCCTTGGCCAGCAGGGGCTGGGTCGCGGCGGTGATCGCCATCGACAGCAGCGCCAGCGCCGCGCGCGATTTGTAGGGTTTGACGAGCGCCAGCAGGCGTTTGACGATGACGTTGGTTTCCACGTTGTGCCTGATTGTCTTTAGGTTCGTACCCAGGCGCGCAGGCGTGCGGCCACTTGTGACGGCGTGATCGACGCCATGCAGGTGCAGGACGCCGTGTCCTTGCAGCCGGCACAGGGCTGGTCGGCGCACAGCACTTCAGCGCGCGTCCCGAGCGGGCCCCAGCGGCCAGGGTCGAGCGGTTTGATCGGCGGGAACAGGCCGAGCGTACGGCTGCCCACCGCAGCCGACAGGTGCAGCGGGCCGGTGCTGCTGGCCACCAGGCCATCGCAGCGGCTGATCAGCGCCAGCAGGCTATCCAGGTCAAGCCGGCCGCAGACGTTCTCCACGTTTGGCAGGGCCAGCAAGTCCGGCGCCTGCTGCGCGATCAGGGTTCCCTCTGCTGCACTGCCGGTGACGAACAGGTGGATCTCCGGCTCCGCCGCTAATTCGCGCGCCAGCGCCGTGAAGTGCCCGAGCGGCCATTCACGCCCACTGCCGTTCGACTTGGGATGCAGGATGATGTGGCGCCGCCCGCGCTGCAACAGCGCGTCGACTGCAGGCCGTTGCGGTGCTTCGAGACCGTACAGCGCCGGGATCTCGTCAAGGGCCGGCACGTGGTCGATTCCGAGAGGACGCAGCAGCAAGAAGTTCAGCTGCGCCTCGTGCAGATTCGACTTGACCCGGCTGAAATGGGCCAACCGGTTGCAGGTGAACCAGTGGTACAGGCGGTGGCTGGTGCCGACCCGCTGCGGCACCCGCGCGCGCCTGGCCGCCGTTGCCAGACGCCGATCGGGGAAGGCAAAGAGTACTGCGTCGTAGCCGCCCTGTTCGAAGAACGCTTGCGGCTCGCCCACTTCTTCGATGGTGATCACGCGGTCGAGGAAGCGCGAGTGACGCATCGCCGGCGCCACGTAGGCGCGGCACAGCAAATCGATTCGCGCCTGCGGGAAGCGCGTTTTGAGATAGCCGGCCAGTGGCAGGGTCAGGACGACGTCACCGATATTGTCGGTGCGGCAGATCAGGATGCGGTCAAGTGATGGACGCATGGCGATCATGTGAAGAAATGCGCGTTACCGGCGCTGGCGCCGACCTGGCGGCGAGGCAGAAGCCGACCAGTACACCGACCATGGTGGCGTAGAACACTTTGGTCAGCATCAGCCAGAACATGACGTCGGTCAGCCCGAACACGATGAAGCAGATCACCAGCAGCGTGCCGGCCAGGGCCGGGGCAGCCGCCGCCGGCGGACCATTGCGCAGGGTACGCATGAAAAAAGTGAACGGAGCGGCGTAGATCAGGAGCAGGAAGCTCAGGTCGAGCAAACCGCCAGTGACCAGTGTATTGAGCACGTCGTTGTGCGGGGTGCTGTAAGTGAGCGCGAGCGACTTCTGCAACCGCCCTTCACGCTCGAGCGCCTGCAGCTCGCCGTGGAAGGCGTCGCGGCCAACGCCGACCAGCGGATGCTCGGCGATCAGCATTGCCGATGCCTTCCACAACTCGAGGCGGATGCCGACGTTTGTGCTGGCGTCGTTCAGGGTGTTATAGCGCTCGATGTCGGAGACGGCGTCGTTCATCCTGCCCGCCACGCCTGTCTGCGGCGTCATATAGGCCCCGACACAGGCGACCAGGATCAGGCCGACGGTGTAGCGGATGGTTTTGCCGTGCAGGTGGCTGCCGTATTTGAGCATCGGCCACAGCACCACCAGCAATCCCAGCCAGGCGCCGCGCGAACCCGAAAACAATGCCGCCAGCGCGCCGCACAGCAGCCCCACCACCGGCAGCCAGGCCACGCGCGTGTTGCGCAAGTCGTTGAGCGCGCAGAACGACATCACGCCCATGGCCACCGCAATGTCGCCAAAGCTGATCGCATGGTGGGTGGCGCCGACCGCGCGCGCTTCGCCGAGCGCGAACCACTGGTAGCCGCCGATCAGCGCGGCCCCGATGCTACCGATGCCCATGCCGATCCAGAACATGCGGATATTCGGGCGCAGGATGCCGACGAAGCCGATGCAGCCCAGGGCCAGCAGCAGCCGCGAGGGACCGTCGAGCGTGCCGACGGAATCGCTGAACCAGATCATGCGCAGCAGGGTCACCAGAAAATAGCCGCCGAAGGCCAGTGCGATCCATCGGATCTCGCGCACATGGACAGCGTAGAACCTTGCCAGGCCGCGCCGCGCCAGGAAGGCGAGCGACAGCACCACGATCAACAGGGTCAGGTGTACGCCAAAGCTGGTGGTCAGAACCGACGCGGGGAACAGCAACATGAGCCAGCTCGCCGCATTGCGGGCGCGACCGCCGGCTGGTTCGGGTGTGTTGTTTATTTCTGTCATCATTGAACAAGCACGCGAACCGCGTGTGAAAGAGTGCGCATTATAGACGAAAGCATTTGCAGGTCCGGACGCAGCATTGGCGGCGCAATGCCCGTCCCGGCCCTGCGCCCGCTGCGGGTCAATACTCGACCGCCACGTCCTTCGCACCCAGCGACAGCTCCAGCGCTGCCTTGAGCGTATCGGATGGCGCCACGCGCCAGTCGTCGCCCAGTTGCACGGTGAACGGAATATCCTGCGTCTGCAGCCGCAGGCTCACCGGCATGCCGTCATGCACCCGGTGCGGCTGCAGGATCTCGGCCAGGCGGGCCGCGCTGACCGACTTGTCCAGGTCCATCTCGAGCTTGTGCCCGTACTGGATGCGCGCCGTGGCCAGGTCGTACACCTTCTCGGCCGTGATGCGCAGGCCGCCATTGAAGCGGTCTTCGGACACCTTGCCCACCACGAGCAAAAACTCGTCTTCCTTGAACGCGTTCTTGTTGGCTTCGAAGACTTCGCTGTAGACCGTCACCTCATGCACGGCGGTCTTGTCGTCCAGCGCCACGATCAGGATCTTGCCGCGCTGCGTCATCTGCGTGCGGATGCCCGAGATCACGCCGCACATCATGCGCGGGTCACGCGACGGCTCCAGGTCTTTCATGCGAGTCTTGGCAAAACGGCGCACCTCTTGCGCGTACGAGTCGAACATATGGCCCGACAGGTAGTAGCCCAGCGCGATCTTTTCTTCGGACAGCTTCTGGCGGTCGGTCCACGGCAGCGCCTTTACGTACTCGGGCGGCGCGACCAGGTCGGCATCGTCGCCGCCGAACAGGCTGACCTGGTTGATGGCGGCAGCAGCCTGGCCGGCCGCTTCCATCGCGAACGACACCGATGCCAGCAGCACCGAGCGGTCGACGCCGAATGCGTCCATCGCGCCGGCGCGGATCAGCGACTCGATCGTGCGGCGGTTGATCTGCTTGCGGTCGACCCGGTTGCAGAAATCGAACAGGTCCTTGAACTTGCCGCCCGCCGTGCGCGCGGCGATGATCGCTTCGATCGCGCCCTGCCCCGCGCCTTTCACACCGCCCAGGCCGTAGCGGATATTGGTGACCTGCTTGCCCGTTTTCGAGCGCGCCTCGCCCTCCGGCGTGAAGCGGAACTGCGATTCGTTGACGTCCGGCGGCAAAATCGTGAGCTTGCAGACTTCTTTTGCGTCTTCGACCAGGATCTTGATCTTCTCGGTGTCTTCCATCGCCAGCGACATATTGGCTGCCATAAACGCGGCGGTGTGGTGCACCTTGAGGTACGCCGTGTGGTACGACAGCAGCGCGTAGGCGGCGGCGTGCGACTTGTTGAAGCCGTAGCCCGCGAACTTTTCCATCAGGTCGAAGATCTCGTCGGCCTTGGCCGTGGTGAGACCATCCTTGGCCGCACCGGCGCGGAAGATCTCGCGGTGCTCGGCCATTTCTTCGGCCTTCTTCTTGCCCATCGCGCGGCGCAGCATGTCGGCGCCGCCCAGCGAATAGCCGCCGACGATCTGCGCCATCTGCATCACCTGCTCCTGGTAGACCATGATGCCGTAGGTCTCGGACAGGATCGACTCGGTGCGCGGATCGGGATAGTCGAACTTTTCGCCGTGCTTGCGTTTGCAGAAGTCGGGAATCAGGTCCATCGGGCCCGGACGGTACAGCGCGACCAGCGCGATGATGTCCTCGAAGCGGTCGGGCCGCGCATCCTTGAGCATGCCCTGCATGCCGCGCGATTCCAGCTGGAAGATCGCGACGGTCTTGGCATCGGACAGCAGCTTGTACGACGCGCGGTCGTCCAGCGCCAGCTTGGCGAGATCAAATTCGCTCTCGGCCGGATCGAGCTGCTTGATGTACTTGACCGCGCGGTCGAGGATCGTCAGCGTGGTCAGGCCCAGAAAGTCGAACTTGACCAGGCCCACGGCCTCCACGTCGTCCTTGTCGTACTGCGAGACCACGCCGGTATCGCCGCCAGCCGTGTACAGCGGGCAGAAGTCGGTGAGTTTCCCCGGTGCGATCAGCACGCCACCGGCGTGCATGCCGATATTGCGGGTGATGCCTTCGACCTTCTGCGCCAGTTCGAGCAGCGTCTTGACCTCTTCTTCGTTCTCGAGGCGCTCCTTGAGCATCGGTTCTTCTTCGATCGCCTCGGCAATCGATACCTGCTTGCCCGGCTTGAACGGAATCAGCTTGGAGATGCCGTCGCAGAAGTTGTAGCCGAAATCGAGCACGCGGCCGACGTCGCGGATCGCGCCCTTGGCCGCCATCGTGCCGAAGGTCGCAATCTGCGAGACCGCATCGCGCCCGTACAGGTCTTTCACGTGCTGGATGACCAGTTCGCGCTTTTCCTGGCAAAAGTCGATGTCGAAGTCGGGCATCGAGACGCGTTCGGGATTCAGGAAACGCTCGAACAGCAGGTTGTACTTGAGCGGATCAAGGTCGGTGATCTTGAGCGCATACGCCACCAGCGAACCCGCGCCCGAACCGCGGCCCGGGCCGATCGGCACGTCGTTGTTCTTGCCCCACTGGATGAACTCGGCCACGATCAGGAAGTAGCCGGGGAACTTCATGTTGATGATCGTCTGGTTCTCGAAGTCCAGGCGCGCTTCGTAGCGCGGGCGCTCACGTTCGCGCTCTGCCTCGTTCGGGTACAGCTGCAGCAGGCGGTCTTCCAGGCCTTTCTTGGTTTCGGCGATCAAAAATTCGTCGATCGTCATGCCCGGGGTCGGGAAGTTCGGCAGCTGCGGCTTGCCCAGCGTGAGCGTGACGTTGCAGCGCTTGGCGATTTCGACGGAGTTGGCCAGCGCGCCCGGCAGGTCTTTGAACAGCTCGGCCATCTCGGCCTGCGACTTGAAGCACATGTT
>Ga0308158_10002275_pt1 | contig 18463 bp, 20 predicted proteins | sample PhyBR2_FD_201038 | JGI IMG/M metagenome (GOLD analysis project Ga0308158, IMG submission 201038) | Phyllosphere microbial communities from UC Gill Tract Community Farm, Albany, California, United States - DLSLB.R2 | ecosystem: Host-associated > Plants > Phyllosphere > Unclassified | place: USA...
AGGACCTGGCAGCGGTCTACGGACGGCCACTGAGCTCGATCTTCTTCGGCGGCGGCACGCCCAGCCTGTTCAGTGCTGCGGCATTGGGCCGGCTGCTCGCGGGCGTGGAACAACGCATCCCGTTCACCGCGGATATCGAGATCACCCTGGAGGCCAACCCCGGCACGTTCGAACAGGACAAGTTCGTCGCCTATCGCAAGCTGGGGATCAACCGCCTGTCCATCGGCATCCAGAGTTTCCAGCCGCAAAAGCTCGAAGCCCTCGGACGTATCCATACTGGGGACGAAGCGCTGCGCGCCGCTGAAATGGCGCGCCGCGCCGGTTTCGACAACTTCAACCTGGACCTGATGCACGGTCTGCCCGACCAGTCCCTGGAAGAAGCGCTGGACGATCTGCGCCAGGCCATCGCACTGGCGCCCACGCACCTGTCCTGGTACCAGCTGACCCTTGAGCCCAACACGGTGTTCTGGAACCAGCCGCCCGAGCTCCCCGAGGACGATATCCTCTGGGACATCCAGGAGGCCGGCCAGGCCTTGCTGGCCGAGCATGGCTTCAGCCAATACGAAGTGTCGGCCTACGCCCGGCCGGGCAAGGCGGCACGTCACAACCTCAATTACTGGAGCTTCGGTGACTTCATCGGCATTGGCGCCGGCGCCCACGGCAAGCTGAGCCACCCCGACGGCCGCATCGTGCGGACCTGGAAAACCCGCCTGCCCAAGGATTACCTCAACCCGGCCAAGCAGTTCAAGGCGGGCGAAAAGAGCCTGGCCGCAGACGAGTTACCCTTCGAGTTCCTGATGAACGCGCTGCGCCTCACCCAGGGCGTCGACGCCGAGCTGTTCGCAAAGCGTACCGGGCTGCCCTTGCAGTCCCTGGCAGCGGCGCGTGCCGAGGCCGAACAAAAAGGCCTTCTACAGGTCGAACCGACGCGCCTGGTCGCCACTGCCCGCGGGCAGCTGTTCCTCAACGACCTGCTGCAATACTTCCTGGTATAAGGATTTTCCTGATGGATTTCGTGCTCGATCTGCTCGCCACCGTTTCACGCTGGGGCCGAGGTAACCTGTCGGAGATTTCCCTGGCTCTGGTAGGCTGCGTACTGGTGCTGTTCGGCGCCGACGTGAAAGCGTGGGCCGAAGGCCGCCTGGGCTCGCTCTCGGGCGCGCTGCGAGTACCGCTGATTGCCCTGATGTGCGTGATCGGCAGTGGCGCGGCATTGATCTATGCCACGCCCTGGGTATTGAAGGGGTTGAGCCAGTTCAACAACTACAGCCTGGCGCCGGTGTTGTTGGTGGTTCTGGTATTGCTGGGAATCGTCGCTGATCGCAAATGATGCGTGAGCAATGACGAATTCTTCGCGGCCACTGACCGCTCCTACGGGGCTACGCGTAAACCTGTAGGAGCGGTCAGTGGCCGCGAAGGCTTCTACACCCTCTTCAATCAACCTTCTCGAATTTCAAATCCCACACCCCATGCCCGAGCCGCTCGCCGCGGCGTTCGAACTTGGTCACCGGACGCTCGGCCGGACGCGGTACGCAGCCGCCATCGGCCGCCTGGTTGCGATAACCGGGCGCCACGCTCATGACTTCCAGCATGTACTCGGCATAGGGTTCCCAATCGGTCGCCATGTGCAACACACCCCCGACCTTGAGCTTGCTGCGGACCAGTTCGGCGAACGCCGGCTGGACGATGCGCCGCTTGTGGTGGCGCGCCTTGTGCCAAGGGTCGGGGAAGAAAAGCAACAGGCGATCCAGGCTGTTGTCGGCAACACACTGCTTGAGCACTTCGATGGCATCGCAATCGTAGACCCGCAGGTTTTTCAAACCCTGGGTCAGCACGCCGTTGAGCAATGCGCCGACGCCGGGACGGTGCACCTCCACGCCGATGAAATCCAGTTCCGGCGAGGCGGCGGCCATTTCGAGCAGGGAATGGCCCATGCCGAAGCCGATTTCCAGAGTGCGCGGCGCACTGCGACCGAACACCTGGTCAAAATCAGCCGGTTCATCGGTCAGCGGCAGTACGAACAACGGCTTGCCTTGGTCCAGGCCGCGTTGCTGGCCTTCGGTCATGCGCCCAGCGCGCATCACGAAGCTCTTGATAGCGCGGTGCTGGCGCGGTTCGCCTTCGTCGGCCGTTGGCGTTTCTTGCGAGTCAGTCATCGGGGGCTCTTACTTGATCAGACCATCCAGCGGCGAAGAGGCGCTGGCATAGAGTTTTTTCGGCATGCGACCGGCCAGATAGGCCATGCGCCCGGCAATGATGGCGTGCTTCATGGCCGCGCCCATCATGATCGGGTCCTGCGCGTGGGCGATGGCCGAGTTCATCAGCACGGCTTCACAGCCCAGTTCCATGGCGATGGTGGCGTCGGACGCGGTACCCACGCCGGCATCGACCAGCACGGGCACCTTGGCTTCTTCCAGGATGATTTGCAGGTTGTAGGGGTTGCAGATGCCCAGGCCAGTGCCGATCAGGCCAGCCAGCGGCATGACCGCGATGCAGCCGATCTCGGCCAGCTGGCGGGCAATGATCGGATCGTCGCTGGTGTAGACCATGACATCGAAACCGTCCTTGACCAGCACTTCGGCGGCCTTGAGGGTTTCGATCACGTTGGGGAACAACGTCTTCTGATCGGCCAGCACTTCCAGCTTGACCAGGTTGTGACCGTCGAGCAGCTCGCGGGCCAGGCGGCAGGTGCGCACCGCTTCCACGGCGTCGTAGCAGCCAGCGGTGTTGGGCAGAATGGTGTAGCGATCCGGCGGCAGCACGTCGAGCAGGTTCGGCTCGCCGGGGTTCTGGCCGATATTGGTGCGACGCACGGCGACCGTGACGATCTCGGCACCCGAAGCCTCGATGGCCAGACGGGTCTGCTCCAGGTCGCGGTATTTGCCGGTGCCGACCAGTAGACGCGACTCGAAGGTGCGACCGGCCAGGGTGAACGGCTTGTCAATGCGAGCATTGCTCATCGGAATTCCTCTGCTGAGGTGAAGATACGAACGTGGAAGGTGTCGGCGGCTCGATCAGCCGCCGCCGATGGCGTGAACCACCTCGATCTGATCACCTTCGCCCAGTACGGTGTCGACGTGCTGGCTGCGCGGGACGATGTCCTGGTTCAGCTCGACGGCAACGCGGCGCCCGACCAGCTCGAGGCGCACAAGCAGCCCGGCAACGGTCTCGCCGTCGGGAAGTTCGAAAGGATCGCCGTTCAGTTGAATGCGCATGCGGTCGGCAGCCATCATTTTTTGGGGGTCGTTATTCTAGCCCGATCGCCGAGGATTCCCAAGGCCAAGCCGACCACGCGCGCGATCAGCCCAGGCGCCAGGCCATAAGGCCCAGGCACAGCCACCCGCCCAAAAACGCCAGGCCACCGAACGGGGTGACGATACCCAGCTTGCTGAAGCCGGTCAGGGTCAACAGGTATAGGCTGCCGGAGAACAAGACGATGCCCAGGCAGAACAGCGCGCCCGCCCACCCCACCAGACGCCCCGGCACGTGGACGCTGAGCAACGCCACCCCGAACAACGCCAGGGTGTGGATAAGTTGGTAGCTGACGCCGGTCTGGAAAATGGTCAGGTAATCGGCGCTCAGTCGGTTCTTCAAGCCGTGGGCGGCGAAGGCGCCAAGCGCCACACCGGTGAAGCCGAAGAAAGCAGCCAGCATCAGGAACGTACGCAGCATCCAGGTTTGTCCTCATAAAGCCGTGTTGCACCGCAGGGTCTGTATAATGGCCCGCTCACCCGGCCAGGCCAAGCCCTTCATGCTGCAATCCTTCTTCCGCCGTCTGTGCAAGACACTGCTCTGGTTCGTCGCTGCCAGCGTGGCGCTGGTGGTGATCTTTCGCTTCATTCCGCCGCCGGGCACCATGCTCATGGCCGAGCGCAAAATCGAATCCTGGGTCGATGGCCAGCCCATCGATCTGCAACGGGACTGGCAATCCTGGGCGAACATTTCTGACGATCTGAAGGTGGCGGTCATCGCCGGTGAAGATCAACGCTTTGCCGAGCACTGGGGCTTCGACATCGCCGCCATCCGCGCAGCGTTCGCGCACAACGAGGAAGGCGGTTCGTTGCGCGGCGCCAGCACCCTGAGCCAGCAAGTGGCGAAGAACGTTTTCCTCTGGTCCGGCCGCAGCTGGTTGCGCAAGGGCCTGGAAGCCTGGTTCACCGGGTTGATCGAGATATTCTGGTCCAAGCAGCGCATTCTCGAGGTCTACCTCAACAGCGCGGAATGGGACGACGGCGTGTTCGGCGCCGAAGCGGCGGCGCGGCATCATTTCGGCATCGGTTCAGCCCAGCTGTCTCGGCAACAGGCAAGCCTGCTGGCCGCCGTGCTGCCCAACCCGCGCAACTGGAGCGCCAGTCGGCCCAGCGCCTACGTAGCCCGCCGCGCTGGCTGGATCCGCCAACAGATGGGCCAGCTGGGCGGCCACGACTACCTCCTGCGCCTAGACCTGCCACGCCCCGCGCCCTGGGCCGATTAGGCCGCGAACACGCCCTACCAGACAACAAAAAGCCCCGAACCAGTCGGGGCTTTTCCATTTCACGCATCGACGCCTCACATCAAGCCGCGATGGAAACCTTCAGCTTGTTCATCGCGCTCTTTTCCAACTGACGAATACGCTCGGCCGACACGTTGTACTTCTCGGCCAACTCGTGCAGCGTCGCTTTTTCCTCGGCCAGCCAGCGCTGATAAAGGATGTCGCGGCTGCGATCGTCCAGCACCTGCAAGGCTTCGTGCAGGTTGGTGTTGGAATTGTCGCTCCAGTCGGCGTCTTCGAGCTGACGTGCCGGATCGTAGCGATGGTCTTCCAGGTAGTTGGCCGGCGACTGGAACGCGCTGTCGTCGTCCGCTTCGGCAGCCGGATCGAACGCCATGTCGTGGCCGGTCAATCGGCTCTCCATTTCGCGTACTTCACGTGGCTCCACGCCCAGGCTTTCAGCCACGCGGTGGACTTCTTCGTTGTTCAGCCAGGCCAGACGCTTCTTCTGGCTCCGCAGGTTGAAGAACAGCTTGCGCTGCGCCTTGGTGGTCGCCACTTTGACGATACGCCAGTTGCGCAGGATGAACTCGTGGATTTCAGCCTTGATCCAGTGCACGGCGAACGACACCAGGCGTACACCCATTTCCGGGTTGAAACGCTTCACGGCCTTCATCAGGCCGACGTTGCCTTCCTGAATGAGGTCAGCTTGGGCCAGGCCGTAGCCCGAATAGCTGCGCGCGATGTGCACGACAAAACGCAGGTGAGCGAGCACCATCTGCCGAGCCGCTCCAAGATCCTGCTCATAGTAGAGACTCTCGGCCAGTTCACGCTCCTGCTCGGGCGTCAGCAACGGAATGCTGTTCACCGTATGCACGTAGGCTTCCAGGTTTGCACCCGGGACCAGCGCATAAGCAGGTTGCAAAGAAGTGGTCATACGAAAAAACCTCCGACTCACATGACTCGTGCCCGCAGGCACTGCGAAAAATAGACCGGGAACCAGTTGACAAGTTCCTTGTGACGCTTTAGCGGTCGATGACAATAAAGTTAACTTAACAGCACGATTGAACAGTGCATCTATGTACCACAGCTTAACGCGGCGCCAGTTCGCGCAGGTGCCGCCAGACTGCAATCCACGCACCGATATACCCTAACAATACCGCGCCTAGCAAGAGCGACAATCCGTCGGCCGCAGGCACCCCGCCCAAGGCGAAGTCACTGCCGTACAGACCGGACAACCCGGTCACCGCATCGTTGAGCCAATCCAGGCCGAAAGCCAGGATGCCCCAGGCGAAGAGCCCTGCGCCGAAACCGTACAATGCGCCCATGTACAAGAACGGCCGACGCACGTAACTGTCCGTGCCCCCGACCAATTTGATGACCTCGATTTCGATGCGTCGGTTCTCGATGTGCAGACGAATGGTGTTGCCAATCACCAGCAACAACGCCGAAACCAGCAGCAGGGTCAGGCCGAACACGAACCGGTCACCCAGCTTGAGAATCGCCGCGAGCCGCTCCACCCACACCAGGTCCAGTTGCGCCTGCTGCACCTTCGGCAGCTCGGCCAATTGCTGGCGCAGGGTTTCCAGCGCGGCCTTGTCGACTTCCAGCGGTGTGACCACTACCACGCCAGGCAGCGGGTTCTCGGGCAGCTCCTTAAGCGCCTCGCCCAGCCCCGACTGCTGCTGGAACTCACCCAGCGCCTGCTCGCGGCTGACGAACTCGGCCTGGGCCACGCCCGACAGCCCCTTGATCTGCGCGACCAGGGCCTGGCCCTCGCGCTCACCGGCGTCGAGTTCCAGGTACAGCGAAATCTGCGCCGCGCGCTGCCAGGAACCGCCCAGGCGCTCGACGTTCTTGAGCAGCAGGGACAGGCCCATGGGCAGACTCAAGGCTACGGCCATGACCAGGCAGGTGAAGAAACTGCCGATCGGTTGCTTGCCCAGGCGGCGCAGGCTGTCGACCCAGCTGGCCCGATGGCTTTCGATCCAGGCGCGCAGCAGGCTGCTGAAGTCTGGCCCGTCATCGTCATCATTCCGACGTTTCTTGGGCTTCTGCGGTTGGGGCTCGCTACCCCTGGGGGCTACCCGGTCCGCGACCTTGGGACTGCGTGTCGCACTCATTGTCCTGCCTCTCCGTCACCGATCAGGCGCCCGCGCTGCAGCGTCAGCATGCGATGGCGCATGCGCGCGATCAGCGCCAGATCGTGGCTGGCAATCAGCACACTGGTGCCTAGCCGGTTGATGTCTTCGAAGACCCCCATGATCTCGGCTGCCAGGCGCGGGTCGAGGTTGCCGGTGGGTTCATCGGCGAGCAGCAAGGCTGGCTGATGGACGATGGCCCGCGCAATGCCCACACGCTGTTGCTGGCCTGTGGACAGGTCGCCGGGGTACAGCTCGGCCTTGTCCGCCAGCGCCACTCGCTCGAGCGCCGAATCGACCTTCTTGGCGATTTCCGGCTTGCTCAAACCAAGAATCTGCAGCGGCAGAGCGATGTTGTTGAACACCGTGCGGTCGAACAGCAACTGGTGATTCTGGAACACCACGCCGATCTGTCGACGCAGGAACGGGATCTGGGCGTTGGTGATCTGCCCCAGGTCCTGGCCGGCCAGCAGCAGCTTGCCACTGGTGGGTCGTTCCATCGCCAGCAACAGGCGCAGCAGGGTACTTTTGCCCGCGCCGGAATGACCGGTAACGAACAGGAATTCGCCGCGCCGGACCCGAAAGCTCAGTTCATGCAGACCGACATGGCCGTTGGGGTAGCGCTTGGCGACCTGTTCGAATCGAATCATGAAGGCTCCCGCTCGGCGAACAATGCCTGGACGAAGGGTTCTGCTTCGAAGGTGCGCAGGTCGTCGATGCCTTCGCCCACGCCGATGTAGCGGATGGGCAGGCCGAACTGCTTGGCCAGGGCGAAGATCACCCCGCCCTTGGCGGTGCCGTCGAGCTTGGTCAGGGCCAGGCCGGTCAGGGCAACCGTCTGGTTGAACTGCTTGGCCTGGTTGATCGCGTTCTGCCCGGTACCGGCATCGAGCACCAGCAGCACTTCGTGCGGCGCCTGTTCGTCGAGCTTGCCCATCACGCGGCGGACTTTCTTCAGCTCTTCCATCAGGTTGTCTTTGGTGTGCAGACGGCCAGCAGTGTCGGCGATCAACACGTCGATGCCGCGCGACTTGGCGGCCTGCACGGCGTCGAAGATCACCGATGCGGAATCGGCACCGGTGTGCTGGGCGATCACCGGAATCTTGTTGCGCTCACCCCACACCTGCAATTGCTCGACCGCCGCGGCACGAAACGTGTCGCCCGCGGCCAGCATGACTTTCTTGCCTTCGAGCTGCAGTTTCTTGGCCAGCTTGCCGATGGTGGTGGTCTTGCCGGCGCCATTGACGCCTACCACCAGGATGACGAACGGCTGGTGCTCGGCCTTGATCACCAATGGCTGCTCGACCGGCCGCAACAGTGCCGTCAGCTCGCCCTGCAACGCCTTGTACAAGGCTGCGGCATCGGTGAGTTCCTTGCGCGCGACCTTGCGGGTCAGGCTCTGGATGATCACCGAAGTGGCCTCCACGCCAACGTCGGCGGTCAGCAGGCGGGTTTCCAGCTCTTCGAGCAGGTCGTCATCGATGAGCTTGCTGCCCAGAAACAGGCTGGCCATGCCTTCGCCAAGGCTGGCGCTGGTCTTGGACAAGCCCTGCTTGAGCCGGGCGAAGAAACCGGCCTTGGCCGGTGCGGCCGCTTGCGGGGCAACGACGGCAGGTGGCATGGCTTGGGCAACAGGCGCTGGGACCGAAGCTGGTGTTACTGGCGTGGGCCGCGCGGCTGGTGCTATGGCAGCTGCAGGCGCGGGCGGCGGAACCGGCGCTGGAGCTGGAGCTGCAACAGGCTCGGCAACAGGCACGACCGCTACTTCCGGCCGAGGAGCAATGGCCGGCGGTGCCTGCGGAGCATCGTCCTCGACCAGCGCCACGGGCTCCTCGGGTACTGGGAGTACCAGACCCTGCGCGGCAGGCGGCTCGGCAGGTGCGCGATCCACTTCGGCCTGCGGTGCCAGAACCGGCTCCGGCGCGAGCGCCACGGCGGTTTCTACCGAAGTCTGAACGGTCGCCTCGGCGTCGGTGACAGGATCCTGGGCGGCAGGGGTGGGTGGCTGTTCGGCGACAGGGGTCTGCGGCTTCTTGCGCAGCCATCCGAACAGGCCTTTCTTTTCACCGGCCGGGGCCGGGGTCTTTTTGTCGTCGTTGGAACCAAACATGGAAGACGGCTATCTCAAGGTAGCGACGCGCCAGGCGGCGAGTCGGAAAAAATTCGAAGACGCAACACAGACTGCTTTTACGCCGGCTCGTTCACGCGCAACATTTTGTCGAGTTGCCCCGGCAGGTTCATGCCAACCAGGCATGGCCCCCAGCGGACCGGATCAGTATCCTAGCACCTCCTCGCCCGTAGACGCTAAGGCCAAGCGGGTAGCTCTCAAGGTTCTAAATCCCATGAATGTCCTCGCCCGCCGCGCCGCAGGCCTGCTGCTCTGCACGCTCAGCCTGCCTCTGGCAGCTTTTGCCGCCGATACACAGCCCACGCACGAATTCACCCTGGACAACGGCCTCAAGGTCATCGTGCGCGAGGACCACCGCGCTCCGGTGGTGGTGTCCCAGATCTGGTACAAGGTCGGTTCCAGCTACGAAACACCCGGCCAGACCGGCCTGTCCCACGCGCTCGAACACATGATGTTCAAGGGCACCGACAAACTGGGCCCCGGTGAAGGCTCGCGCATCCTGCGCGACCTCGGCGCCGAGGAAAACGCCTTCACCAGCGACGACTACACCGCTTATTACGAAGTGCTGGCCAAGGATCGCCTGGCCGTGGCGTTCGATCTCGAAGCCGACCGCATGGCCAGCCTGAGCCTGCCCGCCGAAGAGTTCGCGCGTGAAATCGAAGTCATCAAGGAAGAGCGTCGCCTGCGCACCGACGACAAGCCCAGCGCCAAGGCCTACGAGATCTTCAAGGCCATGGCCTTCCCAGCCAGCGGCTACCACACGCCCACCATCGGCTGGATGGCCGACCTGAATCGCATGAAGGTCGAAGAGCTGCGCCATTGGTACCAGGCCTGGTACGTGCCCAACAACGCCACCCTGGTGGTGGTGGGCGACGTCAAGCCAGACGAGGTCAAGGCCCTGGCCCAACGTTTCTTCGGCCCCATTGCCCAGCGCCCCACGCCACCGGTGAAGATCCCGCTGGAACTGGCCAACCCCGGCCAGCGCCTGGCTACATTGCATGTACGCACCCAACTGCCGAGCCTGCTGTACGGCTTCAACGTCCCGGCTTTGGCCACGGCCGACAAGCCGCGTGATGTCCAGGCTTTGCGGTTGATCTCGGCACTGCTCGATGGTGGCTACAGCGCACGCATGGCTACCCGCCTGGAACGCGGCCAGGAGCTGATTTCCAGCGGCGGCGCCCAGTACGACGCCTTCACCCGCGGCGACAGCCTGTTCTTCATTTCCGCAACGCCAAACGCGCAGAAGAAAAAGACCCTGGCCGATGTCGAGAAAGGCATCTGGAAGCTGCTCGACGAACTCAAGACCACACCGCCCTCCGCCGAGGAGCTGGAGCGTGTGCGCGCCCAGGTGATCGCCGATCTGGTGTACAGCCGCGACTCCATCAGCAGCCAGGCCACCACCATCGGCATGCTGGAAACCGTGGGCCTGTCGTGGAAGCTCATGGACAGCGAACTCGAAGACCTCAAGAGCGTAACGCCACAGGACATCCAGAGCGCTGCACGCACCTATTTCACCCGCGATCGCTTGAGCATCGCCCACGTTCTGCCCGAGGAAGCCGCTCATGAGTGAGCCCATCACCCCCCGTCGCCTCCTGGCTGGCTCGACCCTTCTGGTGCTCGCCGGCTGGCTGGCTACCTTCGGCGCCCAGGCCGCAGACGCCGCCAGTGCCGGCCAACCCACTCGCGGCCTGCAATCGGTGAGCGAGCTGGGCAGCACTGCACCCAGCCATCGCCGCCTGGACATCCAGAACTGGACAACCGCCGAAGGCGCCAAGGTCTTGTTCGTCGAAGCTCACGAATTGCCGATGTTCGATCTGCGCCTGACTTTCGCCGCTGGCAGCAGCCAGGATCAGAACCACCCTGGCATCGCCCTGCTGACCAACGCCATGCTCAACGAAGGCGTGGCCGGCAAGGACGTCAGCGCCATCGCCCAAGGCTTCGAGGGCCTGGGCGCGGACTTCTCCAACGGTGCCTATCGCGACATGGCCGTGGCCTCGCTGCGCAGCCTCAGCGATACCGACAAGCGCACGCCGGCCCTGAAACTGTTTGCCGATGTCGTCGGCAAGCCGACGTTCCCGGCCGATGCCCTGGTACGTATCAAGAACCAACTGCTTGCCAGCTTCGAATTCCAGAAGCAGAACCCCGCCAAGCTGGCCAGCAACGAGCTGTTCACACGGCTGTATGGCAGCCATCCGTATGCGCATCCCAGCGAAGGCGACGCCAAGAGCCTGCCGGGCCTGAGCATCGAGCAACTGCGCGCTTTCCATAAACGTGCCTATGCCGCTGGCAACGCAGTCATCGCCATCGTCGGCGACCTGTCGCGAAGCGAGGCCGAACAGATCGCCGCCCAGGTCTCCGGCGCCCTGCCCAAGGGTCCTGCCCTGGCCAAGCCAGCGCAGCCCGCGGCGCCCGAGGCCGGTGTGACTCACATCGACTTCCCGTCCAAGCAGACGCAGATGTTCATCGCGCAACTGGGTATCGACCGCAAGGATCCGGATTTCGCCGCGCTGTCCATGGGCAACCAGATCCTTGGAGGTGGCGCATTCGGTACGCGGCTGATGAGCGAAGTCCGTGAAAAACGCGGCCTCACCTACGGCGTCTACTCGGCGTTCACCCCGATGCAGGTCCGTGGACCGTTCATGATCAACCTGCAGACCCGCGCCGAACTTGGCGACGGCACCTTGAAGCTGGTGCAGGACATCCTGCGCGACTACCTCAAGACGGGCCCTACCCAGCAGGAGTTGGACAACGCCAAGCGTGAGCAGGCCGGCAGCTTCCCGCTGTCCAATGCCAGCAACGCGAGCATCGTTGCGCAATTGGGTGCCACCGGTTTCTACGACATGCCGCTGACCTGGATGGAAGACTTCCTGCAGCAGTCACAGGCACTGACCGTGGAGCAGGTGAAAACCGCGATGAACAAACACCTGGATGCCGATAAACTGGTGATCGTCACGGCTGGCCCCAAGGTTGCGCAGCAACCCTTGCCGGCCCCAACGGACAAACCCGCCGAGCAACCGCTCGGCGTACCGGAGCACTGATGGCCAGCGTCAAACCCAAGCAACCCCACGGTGGCCAAGGCCACCTGCGTATCATCGGTGGCCAATGGCGCAGCCGCAAACTGAGCTTCCCGGAAGCACCAGGCCTGCGCCCCACCCCTGATCGGGTACGCGAAACACTGTTCAACTGGCTGGCAGCTCACATCGAAGGTGCCCGGGTGCTGGATGCCTTCAGCGGCAGCGGTGCCCTGTATCTCGAAGCGCTGTCGCGTGGCGCCAGCATGGCACTGGCACTGGATGCCAATGCCGCCGCCATTTCCAGCCTCCGGCACAATCTGGACCTGCTCAACTGCGCGACGGGCCAACTGCTGCAAAGCGATGCGCTGAAGTATCTGGATACCCAGACCCCCAGCCCATTCGACCTGGTGTTCCTCGACCCACCCTTCCACCAGAACCTGCTGCCTGCAACCTGCACGCTGCTGGAAGATAAAGGCTGGCTGGCCGAGCGTGCCTGGATCTACACCGAGAGCGAGACACCGCCTTCGGCGTTGCAGATGCCGGCCGCGTGGCGCCTGCACCGCGAGAAGAAAGCCGGGCAGGTCTACTACTCCCTGTGGCAGCGCGGCTGACACGGGCTTGCCAGGGTATTCACGTTGAACGCTGCGCATCCTTCCTTCCGCCCGGCCCTGGGGCTGGGCAATCCCCACCTGCAAACGCTGTGGGGGCCGTTGTGGCGCAAACAGCCAGCGCTGCCGCGCGAGCGTGAACGCCTATGGCTGGCGGACGGTGATTTCGTCGACCTCGACTGGCACGGCCCCCACACACCCCACGCCCCGTTGGTGGTGGTATTGCACGGGCTGACCGGTTCATCCAACTCGCCCTACGTCGCCGGCCTGCAAAGGCAATTGGGCGAGTACGGATGTGCAAGCGTGGCGGTCAACTGGCGCGGCTGTTCCGGCGAGCCCAACCTGCTCGCGCAAAGCTACCATTCGGGCGCCAGCGAAGACCTCCAGCACGTACTCGATCATCTGGGTGCACAGAGGCCCCAGGCACCGCTGTTCGCCGTGGGTTACTCATTGGGCGGCAACATCCTGCTCAAGCATCTGGGTGAAAGCGGCGCGAGCAGCCCTTTGCAGGCGGCCGTGGCGGTATCGGTGCCGTTTCGCCTGGACCAGTGCGCCGACCGCATGACCCAAGGTTTTTCCAAGGTGTACCAGGCCCATTTCATGCGCGCCATGCTCGGTTATTTGACCGACAAGCGCAGTCGCTTCCAGCATGAAGGGCAGCACGAAGGGCTGGCGGCGCTGGAAGCACTGGGCTCGCTGCAGGGCATCAAGACCTTCTGGGACTTCGACGGCCAGGTCACCGCGCCACTGCACGGCTTCAAGGATGCCCAGGACTACTATCGACGCTCTTCGAGTCGGTACTACCTGGGCGGCATTGCAAAACCCACGTTGATCATCCAGGCGCAGGATGATCCGTTCGTGTTTCCCCACAGCCTGCCGACTGCCGACGAGATGTCGCCGTGCATCGAATTCGAGCTGCATGCCCGGGGCGGCCATGTCGGCTTCGTCGATGGCAGCCTGCGCCAGCCGAGCTACTACCTCGAACGGCGCATACCGCAGTGGCTGAACCAGTGGATCGACTTCACGTCCCCTTCTGCACAGGTCGCTGCGGATCGGTGATCCAGTCGCTCCAGGAGCCTGGGTACAGCGTTGCCAGCGGGTAGCCAGCCAAGGCCATGGCGAACAGGTTATGGCACGCAGTGACACCCGAGCCGCAGTAAGCGACCGCCTGCTCTACAGGCCGGCCGTGCAACTGAGCGTCAAAGCGTGCGCGTAATTGTTCCGCCGGCAGGAAGCGCCCATCGGGCCCAAGATTCTCGGTGAAGGCCGCGCACTGCGCCCTGGGAATATGCCCGGCGACAGGGTCGATGGGTTCGACTTCGCCAAGAAACCTCGGCAGCGCGCGTGCATCCAGCAGGGTCAACTGCGGATCGTGCAGGCGAGCCTGCAAATGGGCCGCATCGACCACACGCGTGTCATCGGGTGCGCCGGCGAAATCGCCAGGCTCGGCAGACGCCGCATCCAGGCTCAAGGGCAGCCCGGCGGCGTGCCAGGCTGCCAGGCCGCCGTCGAGCAGAAACACGCCATCGCGCTTGCCCAGCCAGGTCAGCAGCCACCAAGCCCGCGCCGCATAGGCGCCGGGCCCGTCGTCATAGACGACGACTTTGCTGTCTGCATCGATGCCCCAGCGCTGCAACCGTTCCTGCAACTGTGCAGGCTCGGGCAGCGGATGGCGGCCGGTCATGCCCTTGATCACAGGGGCACTGAGGTCGCGGCCCAGGTCGGCAAAATGGGCGCCGGCGATATGGCCTTCGGCATAGCTGCGCTGACCATAGTCGGCGTCTTCAAGGCTGTAGCGGCAGTCCAGCAGGACCCATCCGGGGGCATCGATGTGTTCGGCGAGCGCTTGCGGGCTGATCAGTTGCGCGAGGGGCATGAAGGACTCCAGCGGTGGATGAATGATGGACCTGCCTGCCACTGGAACAGCGCGGGCAGAATCCATCGCGACATGAATCACTGTAATGGATCACTGTAGCAGTCGGCACGCCAGGTCACGCATTGCACCCGGTCTGTCCGCCATCCTACAGCGGGCGCTCGCGCACCGCGACAGCGTGCCACAGGCGATCCTGCTTGCATTGCGCCAGCGATGCAGGCTTGGCCGACTTCTCTGGCTGCGATACCATCGCACTCCCCAACCGATTCCCGCCAGGACGCCGTGATGAACCGAGTGTTGTACCCAGGTACCTTCGACCCTATCACCAAGGGTCACGGTGATCTGGTCGAACGCGCCTCGCGCCTGTTCGATCACGTGATCATCGCGGTCGCCGCGAGTCCCAAGAAGAATCCCCTGTTCGCGCTCGAGCAACGTGTGGAGTTGGCCCGCGAAGTGACGCGGCACCTGCCCAATGTCGAAGTCGTCGGGTTCTCGACGCTGCTCGCGCATTTCGCCAAGGAGCAGAACGCCAACGTGTTGCTGCGTGGCCTGCGGGCAGTGTCCGATTTCGAATACGAGTTCCAGCTGGCCAATATGAACCGGCAACTGGCGCCGGATGTGGAAAGCCTGTTTCTCACGCCTTCGGAACGCTATTCCTTCATCTCGTCGACCCTGGTGCGAGAAATCGCGGCCCTGGGCGGAGACATCACCAAGTTCGTCCACCCCGCCGTGGCCGAAGCCCTGACCCTGCGCTTCAGCAAGAAGTAGGCAACCAGCACTGCGCCCGCGTGCACTGCGGGCGCTAATGCGGCACAATTGCGGCCATTGCTTTTCACATGCCTGGGCCGCAGTCTCGGGCCGGAGTTTTCATGTCCCTGATCATCACCGACGATTGCATCAATTGCGACGTCTGCGAACCCGAGTGCCCGAACGCTGCCATTTCCCAGGGGGAAGAGATTTACGTGATCGATCCCAACCTGTGTACCCAGTGCGTGGGCCATTATGACGAGCCACAGTGCCAGCAGGTCTGCCCGGTGGATTGCATACCCCTGGACGAAGCGCATCCTGAATCCCAGGAGCAGCTGATGGCCAAGTACAAGCAGATCACCGGCAAGCACTGATTCCAGTGCTTGCCCGGCACCTGGCTCAGTCGCGGTTGTTGTAGCCGCTCTGGGTACAGCCCAGGCACCGTACGAACGCCGCCTTGCCCGGATCGACCACCAAGGCCTTGCCACTGGCGCCGACATTGCCGCCAGCCGCGGTGAACGGCAGCGCAATCACGAACAGACCTGCGCCCACGATGGTGGCGGCGACCAGCAATGGCCGTGCAATCAGCAAGTCGCCGATCATGGCGTAGGCCGGCGGGTTCTGGATCTGGTAGGTCGGGTCACCGCTGCTTGCGCTCATGCTCGAGTCGGCAGCGGTGGCCGGCACGGCGTGCACGCCAAAACTGACGACCAGCGCCAGCGACAGGGTTCGAAACAGGTTCATGGCACAATCCTTCTGCTCACGTGGGCGACTGCGATTTGCGATGCGATAATTACGGTTGGATTAACTATATCAGCTGCTCGGGGTTGTGCAGGGCAGACACGGGCCGCTTGTTCCAACCTGCCGAGTCGGCAGTACCGTCATTTCTGGCAGCGTGGGCAATACACGCTCGCACGCTGGCCCAGCTTGACCTCGCGCAGGGTGGTGCCGCACACCTTGCACAACTGTCCGCCGCGACCATAGGCGAACAACTCCTGCTGGAAGTAGCCGGGCTGGCCATCGCCACCGATGAAGTCACGCAATGTAGTCCCGCCGCGCTCGATGGCATAGGTCAGAATACGCTTGATCTCGACCGCCAGACGCAGGTAGCGGGCACGGGATATGCCCCCCGCCGCGCGGCGCGGATCGATGCCGGCCGCGAACAGCGCTTCGGTCGCGTAGATATTGCCAACACCCACCACCACGGCGTTGTCCATGATGAACGGCTTGACCGCCATGCTGCGCCCACGCGACAGCTGGAACAGCCTTTCACCATCGAACAGTTCGGTCAACGGCTCGGGGCCCAGGCGCAGGAGCAGTTCGTGATTCAGTGGATCCTGGCTCCAGAGCATGGCGCCGAAACGCCGGGGATCGGTATAGCGCAAGGCCATACCCGATTCCAGTTCGATATCGACGTGTTCGTGCTTGAGCGCCGGCAAACCGGCTTCGACCAGGCGCAAGTTGCCCGACATACCCAGATGGCTGATCAAGGTGCCCACTTCGGCGTTGATCAGCAGGTACTTGGCCCGTCGCTCGACCGCCACGATCCGCTGCCCGGACAGGCGCGCATCCAGGTCTTCGGGAATCGGCCAGCGCAGGCGGCGGTCGCGCACGATGACGCGGCTCACACGCTGCCCTTCCAGGTGCGGGGCGATGCCCCGACGGGTGGTTTCTACTTCGGGTAATTCAGGCATGGGGCTCCTGATGGGAAACGCGGATCGATAGGCAAGCGTGCCCCAGGCTCGACGCCTCGGACAGCGCGGATTCTAACCGCTGAGGCCCTGTAGCGCCCACCGTGCCTGCGGGTCATTTGTCGAATGGTCCATTCGGTGCCGGGGGCAAAGGGGTATACTCCCGCTCTTTTTTCCCCGGAGCGACTTCATGTCCCTGCCCAGCCTTCGCCTCAAAGCCAACGCCGACCGCCGCCTGCGCGCCGGCCACCTGTGGGTCTACAGCAACGAGATCGACGTGGCCGCGACCCCACTGAACGGTTTCCAGGCGGGCGACCAGGCCATTCTCGAAGCGGCCGGCGGCAAGCCTCTGGGCGTCGTTGCAATGAGCCCGAACAACCTGATCTGCGCCCGCCTGCTGTCGCGCGACGTCAAGCTGAGCCTGGACAAGTCCTTGCTGGTGCATCGTCTCAACGTCTGTCTGTCATTGCGCGAGCGGCTGTTCGACAAGCCGTTCTATCGCCTGGTGTACGGCGATTCCGACCTGCTGCCGGGCCTGGTCGTCGACCGCTTCGGCGACATTCTGGTGGTGCAGCTCGCCTCGGCCACCATGGAACGCTACAAGGCCGATGTGATGGCCGCGCTGATCCAGGTGATCAAGCCCAGCGGCATCCTGTTCAAGAACGACTCCGCCGCCCGCGATGCCGAAGGCCTGGAACGCTACGTGGAAAGCGCCTTCGGCGTGGTGCCGGAGTGGGTCGCCCTGGAAGAGAACGGCGTGAAGTTCGAAGCTCCTGTGATGGAAGGCCAGAAGACCGGCTGGTTCTACGACCACCGCATGAACCGCGCGCGCCTGGCGCCGTACGTCAAGGGCAAGCGCGTACTCGACCTGTTCAGCTACATCGGCGGCTGGGGCGTGCAGGCCGGCGCCTTCGGTGCCAGCGAAGTGTTCTGCGTGGACGCCTCGGGCTTCGCCCTCGATGGCGTGGAGCGCAATGCCGCGCTCAACGGCTTCGCCGAGAAAGTCACCTGCGTCGAGGGCGACGTGTTCGAGGCTTTGAAAGAGCTGAAGGCCGCCGAAGAACGCTTCGACGTGATCGTCGCCGACCCGCCTGCGTTCATCAAGCGCAAGAAGGACCTGAAGAACGGCGAAGGCGCCTACCGCCGCCTCAACGAGCAAGCCATGCGCCTGCTCAGCAAGGACGGCATCCTGGTCAGCGCCTCGTGCTCCATGCACCTGCCCGAGGACGACCTGCAGAACATCCTGCTGACCAGCGCCCGCCACCTGGACCGCAACATCCAGCTGCTGGAACGCGGCGGCCAGGGCCCGGATCATCCGGTGCATCCGGCGATTCCGGAAACGCGGTACATCAAGAGCATTACGTGCCGGTTGTTGCCCAACAGCTGATGCAACGGCGCTTTTGACGCGGCTCGCGCCGCTGCTACAGGGAATTGTGTCGCCCGTGGGAGCGGTCATCGGCCGCGAAAAGGACGACGCGCACTGGCTGATGCACCGCGGCGCCTGGTTCGCGGCCACGAACCGCTCCTACGGAGAATCAAGAGGGCCTGGCCGCATCAGGCCCTACTGGCGATTACTTGCCCTGCCCCACGTTCCATCCTTCCCCCATGGGTGTAGAATCGCCCTACTCTTCGCCAATCATCCCCCGGCGGGTTTATGAGCTCTGGCCGAACGCGTGGCGATCCCGCAGCGTTACCGGCCTCATCCGCAAGCACGGCAACACACCGACCGAGCGTGCCGCGGACCAGGAAAAGCTCACTCCCTCACTGAAACCCGATTAGCCGCCCGGAGT
>Ga0308158_10002276_pt1 | contig 18460 bp, 19 predicted proteins | sample PhyBR2_FD_201038 | JGI IMG/M metagenome (GOLD analysis project Ga0308158, IMG submission 201038) | Phyllosphere microbial communities from UC Gill Tract Community Farm, Albany, California, United States - DLSLB.R2 | ecosystem: Host-associated > Plants > Phyllosphere > Unclassified | place: USA...
CCTATGGAAGTAGTGTATTCATTATAGGTTTTAAAAACCCCATTGTTGTAATCGGCAGCGGTTTTATTGATGGTTTCCAAAAGTAAATTTTTAATTTCGTCTAATTCTGCTTGAGTTACATCTCGCTCTGGTCTGGAACCATTTTTATATTTATCGACCATTTCATCAGCAATCATCATGGGCAATCCTGATAATTTATAAACTAAAACTTGTTGAGCAACAATAATATGCCCTATATTCCAAATCAAATTATTATTAAAACCTTCCGGAATTTTATTTAATTGTTCCAAAGTATGCTTCTGAAGCAATTCCAAAATCATATTCCTGGACCTGATTGTCGTTTCAAATACTTGTTGCACCTTAATTCGAATTAATAAATTTTCGATAAAATTAAGCATTTACGTCTCAAATGATTTTTCTTTGCATAAAGAAATAAAAATTATGGCTAACAAAATATACTATCTCGCTTCTTGTGACACTTGTCGAAAAATCATCAAATCATTGCCAAAAGACCACAATTTGGTTTTTCACGACATCAAACAAGACCCAATTACGGTTGAAGAACTGGAAGAAATGCATGCCCTTTCGGGAAGTTACGAAGCACTTTTTAGCAAAAAAGCCCAATTGTACAAATCGATGGGATTAAAGGATAAAAACTTAACCGAAGCCGATTTCAAAAAATACATTCTGGAACATTACACTTTCCTGAGTCGTCCTGTTTTTATTATTGATGGTAAAATTTTCATTGGCAACAGCCAACAAAATGTACTGCAAGTAATGAAAGCATTGGAAAAATAATTTTATTATAAAATACTCTTCTTTCAGCTGAACACTGACAACTGACAACTGAATACTTTTTTAGTATCTTTGAGCACTTTTTAGAAAACAATATGATACAATCTATGACGGGTTTTGGTAAAGCCACTTTGCAATTACCAACCAAAAAAATAACAGTCGAAGTCAAATCTTTAAACAGTAAAGGCCTGGACTTAAATGTACGAATGCCTTCGCTTTACCGCGAAATGGAATTGGGATTGCGTACACAAATTGCCTCTGCATTAGAAAGAGGAAAAGTAGATTTTTCTATTTATATCGAAAGTACCGCTGAGCAAACTTCGACTAAAGTGAATGTTCCAATTGTAAAAGCCTACATCAACCAGTTAAGAGAAGTGTATGCTGATGCCGATGAAACCGAATTGATGAAAATGGCCGTGCGTATGCCCGACACCATGAAAGTGGAAAGAGAGGAAATTGACGAAAACGAATGGGCTCAGATAAAAGAAGTAATCAACGAGAGTTTGAATAATATTCTTTCTTTTAGAAAAGACGAAGGTCTTTCTCTCGAAAAAGAATTCCAATTGCGTATTGGAAACATCCGTCAATATATGAACGACGCCTTGGCTCTTGATCCTGAACGCGTTCAGGCTATCAAAGACCGTTTACAAACTGCCATTGATGAATTAAAAGTAAATGTTGACGAAAACCGTTTTGAACAGGAATTAATCTACTATTTAGAAAAATTAGATATCACTGAGGAAAAAGTACGCTTGACGAATCATTTGGATTATTTTCTGGAAACCATCAACGGAACGGAAGCTAATGGTAGAAAATTAGGTTTTATCACTCAGGAAATGGGACGCGAAATCAACACCATGGGTTCTAAATCCAATCACGCACAAATGCAAAAATTAGTCGTGATGATGAAAGACGAATTGGAAAAAATCAAAGAACAGGTTTTAAACGTATTGTAATATATAGTCACGAATGCACGAATTAAATTCAATTTAGTTTTGGTAAAATTTACTAAGCTATTCAAAAAATCGTTCGTGAATTAGTGGCAAAAAACTGAACTCAATTATTCAGCAGACAATGAAAAAAGGAAAATTAATCGTATTCTCGGCACCATCAGGTTCTGGAAAAACAACTATAGTTAGGCATTTATTAAAACAGGAAGACCTGAATTTAGAGTTTTCTATCTCGGCAGCAACCCGTGAAGCCAGAGGCGAAGAAGTAAACGGAAAAGATTACTATTTTATCTCTTTGGACGAATTTAAGAAACATATCAAAAACGAAGATTTCGTAGAATGGGAAGAAGTTTACAGAGACAACTTTTACGGAACTTTAAAAAGCGAAGTAGAACGCATCTGGGCTTTGGGTAAAAATGTAATTTTTGATATTGACGTTGCTGGCGGATTACGTATCAAACACAAATTTCCTGAAGAAACTCTGGCTGTTTTTGTAAAACCACCTAGCGTGGACGAACTAAAAAGACGTTTGAAAGAACGCTCTACCGAAAGCGAAGAAAAAATCAATATGCGAATTGCTAAAGCTCACGTAGAACTGGCAACTGCTCCGCAATTTGATGTGGTTATAAAAAATTATGATTTAGAAGTGGCTCTGGAAGAAGCGACTCAATTGGTAAAAGATTTTGTGAATAATTAAAAAAGTTATGCGTTAAACGTATTAACACTTTAACACTTAACGCATAACACTTAACTTTCAAGAATGAAAATAGGATTGTATTTCGGCACTTTCAACCCCATCCATATTGGACATCTCATCATTGCCAATCACATGGCGGAGCATGCCGATTTAGATCAGGTTTGGATGGTGGTTACACCTCACAATCCTTTGAAGAAAAAAAGCACATTGCTGGACGATTACCATCGCTTACAGATGGTTTATTTAGCCACCGAAGACTATCCAAAACTCAAACCATCCGATATTGAATTCAAACTTCCGCAACCTAATTATACGGTAACGACTTTAGTGCATCTGGAAGAAAAATATCCACATCACCAGTTTTCTTTGATTATGGGCGAAGACAATCTGAAGTCTTTGCACAAATGGAAAAATTACGAAGCCATTTTAGCCCATCATGAGATTTATGTGTATCCGCGAATTTCAACAGAAGCAGACAATTTAGAATTCAAAAATCATCCAAAAATCCATTTGATTGATGCTCCAGTAGTGGAGATCTCTTCGACTTTTATTCGGGAAAACATCAAATTAAGTAAAAATGTCCGCCCTTTACTTCCCGCTAAAGTTTGGGAATACATCGATCATAATTTATTTTATAAAAAATAGATTAAGTTATTCAAGCACCACTTTTGAATATAACAAAATCTTTATAAAAAATCTTTCTATTGCCTACTGCTTTAGCTGGAGGTTAAATAAGTTCAAAGATAAATTGGCTTTAGCCGAAATAATTAAAGAGTTTTATTTGGCTAAAGCCATTTATTACATCTAAATTAAAATCCTCCAGCTGAAGCTGGAGGCAAATTCAGAACCCTTCTCAATTCTTCTTCTATTTCCTGAGCAGCCGAATTAATTCCTGCATTTTTCGCTGATAAAAGATAAACTTCTGTCTGAGGCATTTGATTTGTTTCCCACAATAGCTGCAATTTTTCGTCTTGAATAAAAGAACATGCATTGATATTCCAGCTTACGGCTACACCTGAATTCTTAGAAAGCACCTCTAACATTTCGAACTCTGATGGAATAATATAATTAGGAATCATTGAAGGCCGTTTTTTATTAAAAACGTGCAGCCAGAATAATTTTACATGAGGAATACCTGAATCATGGCTGTACCATTTTTGGTCATTCAGCCAATTTTCAATGGCATCATAATCATTATTCTCAATATTGAATTCAAGTTCTGTAGCATCAATATTTTTTGAACCCACAATAACTTGCCTTATATCGCCGAGCTTCTTTTGTATCGTATCAAAGGTGTCGTACTTTTTGGTGACAATAGCAAAATCAATCTTTTTAGCATTCACCAATTCAAAAAGTGCATTATTTTCATGAAAGCTAAAATCAATATAATCGAATTTAGAAATCAAATGAGCCGCCATACTGCTAAATAAATGTTTCGAAATTCCCACCGTAATTAAACGATTGGCATCAAATGCTTTAGACCGAAAACCATTCTCTACATTTTCCAAACGTTCTAACGCTTCTATAATCAAGTTATTGAGTAACTTAGCGTATTCTGTTGGTTCGACTCCTTTGGATTTTCTATTGAATAATTTGTACCCCACATGGGCTTCCAACATAGAAATTTGTTGACTTACCGCCGGCTGACTGATAAATAATTCTTTGGCCGCCAAAGAAAAATTGCCGTTTTTATACACCGATTTAAAAGTGCGATACCATTCTAAATTAACCATGATATAAAAAAATTTATCACAAACATAATTTAAATTATTTTTACTAATAACATATCCGCCTTAAATTTGTGATATCAAAAAAAAATAAACCCATGAAAAAAACAATAGTATTAAGCATTCTAATTTCAGCTGTGGCCACTATTTCGGCAACAGCACAAAATAAAACACCTATGAAAAAAGTATTATTTGTAGTTACCAGTCACGATAAACTGGGAAACACAGGAGAAAAAACAGGCTTTTGGACCGAAGAACTGGCTGCTCCTTATTATGAATTAGCCGACAAAGGAGTTCAAATAGACATTGCGACTCCGCTAGGCGGACAACCGCCAATTGACCCTAAAAGTGCTGATCCTGCATCGGCTACTGAAGACACTAAAAGATTTGATGCCGACACCGAGTTATTGGCTAAACTAAAACATACGCTAAAATTATTAAATGTTAAAGAATCTGATTACGACGCTGTTTTTTATCCAGGCGGACACGGACCTCTATGGGACTTAACAAAAGACAGAAATTCGATTACATTGATTGAATCTTTCTATACCCACAACAAACCAATCGCTTTTGTTTGTCACGCACCGGCAGTACTAAAAGACGTAAAAATAAACGAAGAATATTTAGTAAAAGGAAAAAAACTAACCGGATTTTCAAATACTGAAGAAGCTGCGGTAGGATTGACTAATGTAGTTCCGTTTTTATTAGAAGAAGTACTTCAGGCTCATGGTGGTATTTATTCTAAAACCGAAAACTGGCATCCTTATGCCGTAGAAGACGGATTGTTAATCACCGGTCAGAATCCGGCTTCATCCAAACTGGTAGCACAAAAATTATTACAACAATTAAATAAATAAGATGCTAAGTCTCTAAGTGGCTAAGAAGTCAAGATTTAAATAACTTATAGTATCTTAGAAACTTAGTATCTCCTAAACTTAAAAAACATGTTAAACTTCGAATTATACAACCCAACCAAATTAGTTTTTGGAAAAGGACAAATCAATAAACTATCCGAATTAGTTCCAAAAGGTGCTAAAATATTATTAGCTTACGGTGGCGGAAGCATTTTTAAAAACGGAATTCATCAACAAGTAATCGACAACTTAAAAGGTTTCGAAATTGTGGAATTTGGCGGAATTGAACCTAATCCCCATTTTGAAACTCTGATGAAAGCGGTTGAAATTATTAAAACCGAGAAAATCAATTTCATTCTGGCAGTAGGTGGCGGATCGGTAATTGACGGAGTGAAATTCATTTCGGCAGCAGTTAACTTTGACGGAAATCCAATTGATATTTTGCAAAAACATATTCTGATAAAAGAAAATGCGATGCCATTTGGAACCATTCTAACACTTCCGGCAACGGGAAGCGAAATGAATTCCGGATATGTGGTAACCATTAAAGCTACTCAGGAAAAATTAGCTTCCGGCGGAAGCGCTTTATTTCCGCAATTCTCGATTTGTGACCCAACGGTAATTCAGTCGTTACCAAAAAGACAATTGCAAAACGGTGTGGTAGATGCCTTTACCCATGTTATGGAACAATATTTAACCTATCCGCATGAAGGCTATTTACAGGACCGAATTGCCGAAGGGATTTTACAAACGCTAATCGAAGTTGGTCCAAAAGTAGTGGAAAACCCAGCCGATTATGCATTGGCTTCTAACTTTATGTGGAGCTGTACTATGGCCTTAAACGGATTAATTCAAAAAGGAGTACCTAGTGACTGGGCAACTCACATGATTGGACACGAGTTAACAGCACTTTACAATATCGATCACGCCAGAACACTGGCTATTATTGGCCCTAACTTGTACCGTGTTTTATTTGAAACCAAAAAAGAAAAACTGGCACAATACGGAAAACGCATCTTTAATTTATCGGGAACCGATGATGAAATTGCCAACGAAGCCATCAACAAAACCGTGGCATTTTTCCATACCATGGGAATAGACACTAAATTGTCACAATACACCGAAGACTTCGGCAAAACAGCCGATTTTATCGTGAATCGCTTTGATGAAAGAGGTTGGAAAGCTATGGGAGAAAGACAAAATATTACTTTAGAAAAAGTAAAAGCGATTGTAGAATTAAGTTATTAATTCCTACTTATTTATAAATCATCAAAAAAGGCGTCTTCGAAATTTCGAAGGCGCCTTTTTACTAATACCAAAACTAAACTAACTAATACTAAAACACAAATTACTTATATACAAAAACTTACAACGACAGAAGTATTTCATTTATTGTAATTAATCAGAAAAAAATTAAAAAACTACAATTTCGTTCATAAACCCAATCTCAATTCGAAACAATTCCTCTTGCTTCATTAGTACATTTTTAAGTACTTTTGGTTAAACTATAAAAAGATGAGTGAAAATATAAAGTTTGCAGTAATTGGTGGTGGAAGCTGGGCAACAGCCATTACAAAAATGCTCTGTGTTAATCTTTCTGAAGTTTCATGGTACATGCGCAATGAGTCGGCGATTGAGCATATAAAAAAACACAAACACAATCCAAACTATATTAGCTCTGTAGAATTTGATATCAAAAAACTAAAACTAACCAATGATATCAACGAGGCTATTGCCTATGCAGACTATGTCATTTTTGCTATTCCTTCAGCCTTTTTAGACGCCGAATTACAAAAACTAACCGTTTCGCTTAAAGATAAAATTATTTTTTCCGCCATTAAAGGAATTGTTCCTGAAACAAGTTTAATTGTGGGCGAACATTTTCATTTTCAATACGACATTCCTTATTATAATATTGGCGTAATCACAGGTCCATGCCACGCCGAAGAAGTGGCTTTGGAGCGTTTATCTTATCTTACCATTGCCTGTGGCGATGCTGAAAAAGCAAAGAATGTAGCCAAAAATCTGGCTGGAAACTACATCAAAACAAAAATTACCGATGATATTATTGGTACCGAATATGCTGCTATGCTTAAAAACATTTACGCCATTGCAGCCGGAATTGCGCATGGTCTAGGTTATGGCGATAATTTCCAATCGGTGTTGATGAGTAATGCGATTCGCGAAATGAAAAAATTCATTCGAAAAGTACACAAAATGAAACGCAACATTAATGATTCGGCTTATTTAGGCGATTTGTTGGTTACAGGTTATTCGGTTTTTTCAAGAAACAGAATGTTTGGAAACATGATTGGAAAAGGCTACACGGTAAAAAGCGCCATGATGGAGATGAGTATGGTTGCCGAAGGTTATTATGCTGCCAAAAGTGCTTACAAACTCAATCAGGGTTATGGTGCCAAAACACCAATTATAGATGCCGTTCATGAAATTTTGTACCAAGGTAAAAACGCCAGAACCGTATTTAAAAAACTGACTGAAAAACTGGATTAATGTCATTGCGAGGAACGAAGCAATCACATAACGAGAGTAATTGCAATGAGCAACTATTGAGATTGCTTCGTTCCTCGCAATGACATTTTACCTAACAATCACCCCATCTACAAACAAAATAGGCACTTCTTCAGTGTTGTTTTCGTTAATGGAATTGGCTTTAAAAATAAATTTCTTGTCGTATAAAGTATTCCCGATGAAATAAGTCAGCATGAATTCGTTATTCAACGCCAAAAGACTTTTTTCGATCATTTCTATTTTTATCACGGAAACAGCGGGCACTTCCACAAAAGCATGACGCAAAATAGAGGTTTTCTTCATTTCACCATCGATAGTTCCAAAAGCTTTAGAAACCACCATCGCACTTTCGATATTGAAATCACTGTCGTTGACTAAATAAGCATACCACACTTTCTCCATAAAATCATCGCTCCATTCCTGAACAGCGGCAATAAATACGTTTTCTACTTCGGGGATTGTTATGTCTTTTTTCATAATTTAGATCAAAAAAAAGTGACTAATAATTAGTTATTTTATCTAATTACTAGTCACTAATTACTTATTACTTGATTATATTATCGATTTAAATTGCTCTAAGAAACGAACATCGTTTTCATAAAACATACGGATGTCTCCAATTTGGTACAACAACATCGCAATACGCTCTACACCCATTCCAAAAGCAAATCCGTTGTATTCATCAGGATTGATGCCGCAGTTTTTCAAAACATTAGGATCTACCATTCCGCAACCACCAATTTCTAACCAACCAGTTCCTTTAGTAATTCTGTAATCGGTTTCGGTTTTTAGTCCCCAGTAAATATCAATTTCGGCACTTGGTTCCGTAAATGGAAAATAAGAAGGACGCAAACGGATTTTAGATTTCCCGAACATTTCTTTGGTGAAATACAATAAAGTTTGTTTCAAATCGGCAAAAGAAACGTCTTTGTCAATGTACAATCCTTCTACCTGGTGAAAAATACAGTGCGAACGCGATGAAACGGCTTCGTTACGGAAAACACGTCCCGGAGAAATCGTTCTGATAGGTGGTTTGTTGTTTTCCATATAACGCACCTGCACCGATGAAGTGTGCGTACGCAATAAGATATCAGGATTAGTCTGAATGAAAAACGTGTCCTGCATATCACGCGCCGGATGGTATTCAGGCAGGTTCAAAGCAGTAAAATTATGCCAGTCGTCTTCAATTTCCGGACCTTCAGAGACATTGAAACCAATGGTAGAAAAGATATCTATAATTTGGTTTTTCACAATAGAAATAGGATGACGCGAACCAATAGTTACCGGCTCAGCAGTACGGGTCAAATCGCCATAAATTCCTTTGGATTCTTCCTTACTTTCTAAAGCTTCCTGAATTGATTTTACCTTATCCTCAGCAGAAGTTTTAAGCAGGTTGATTACCTGACCAAATTCCTTCTTTTGTTCATTTGGCACATTTTTAAACTCAGCAAAAAATTCTTTTAAAATTCCTTTGCTTCCTAAAAACTTAATTCTAAATGATTCTAATTCGGCTGTATCCTGCGTTGAAAAAGCTTGTGCTTCACCAATATATTCTTTAATCTTATCTATCATTTTCATCCAATAATTGAGTGTGCAAATTTAAGTAAAAGTTGGAAGTTAGGAGTTAGAAGTTGGAAGTTTTTCTAAAATTCTTAACTGATTACTGCTCCTGAACTCTGAATACTAATCTATTAATTCTTTTTCGATAAAATAACTCACTATTGCCTCTTTCATCAAAACGGTTTGTTCTCCTGCTTTTAAAGGCGGTAATGCTTCTTTTACTTTGTAATGTGGCCAGCCTTCTTCATCAAAAAAGTCGAATTCATAAAAACCATAAGGCTCTAACAAACGACAAATAGCGATGTGCATCAGGTTTAGTTTTTCGTCTTTTTTGTATTCACGATGCAGCTGACCCAATTCCTGAACTCCAATTAGAAAAATTATGGCATCTAAATCCAAATCCTCGCCTTGCGAAAACTGATTAGAAAGTATATCGACGAGCTTTTCCCAACGCTCTTTAAGTTGTGTATCTCTTGACATTGTTTCAGTTATGAGTTATGAGTTATGAGTTATGAGTTCATAAAACATAAAATTATTTTCGCAAAGATACCAACATAATTCTTTTATCTTTGCTCTTTATTTTTTTCTATTTTATTATGGGTTTTTTAGATATTATTTTAGGCGCTTTATTGGCGTTTGCATTGTACAAAGGAATTGCTAACGGACTTTTTATCGAATTAGCCTCATTTGTTTCGTTGATAATCGGCGCTTATTTTGCCGTTAAATTTTCTGTCATTACAAAAGACGTCCTTTCAGGATTTTTACATTGGAATCCTAACACCATTCAGGTAATTGCCTTTATTATTACTTTTATTGGAATTGTAATCGGAATTCATTTCTTAGCCAAAATCCTTACCGGCGTAGCTGATTTTGCTTTTTTAGGATGGATTAACAAAGCTGGCGGAGGTCTATTCCGTATTTTAAAAACGGTATTGATTATTGGGCTTGTCTTTTCTGTTTTCGAAAAAATAAACTACAATCATTTTTTTGCTAAAAAAGAAACGCTGGATAATTCTATTTTTTATAATCCAATTCAAAAAACAGCCGGATTTATGTATCCTTCAATTACAAAGTTTTACGGAAATTTAAAAAAATAAGCAGATTTTAGACAGCAGAATGCAACTGCCTTTTGCTGTCTAAAATCTGTAATCTTATTTTACCTCACGAATGGCGTTGCTGTCAATCCAACCTTCGCTCCCATCGGTTAATTGGATTTTTCTCCAATTATCTACTGTTTCTTTTACAAAAACTTTGGTTCCTTCGTGCAAAATTACCACGCTGGCTCCCTTGTTTTGGGGTTCGCTTCTTACATCGGTCATTTCGGCAAAAACAATCGCCGGTCTTTCGTTTTTAAAATGACTTTTTTCGAAAATAGCTGAGGCAACGCTAATGAGCAACATCAGAAGCATCAAAAACATTCCGAAAAAAAATAAGCGTTTATTGAGTGTCAAAGCCGAAAAATAATAACCTAAAAACGACAGCAAAAACAAAACTGAAAAAGCAACCGAAATCCAAGCCCAGGTATTGTAATGATAAATGGCTGTAAAATCACGCAGTAGTTTTGCAAAACCTACTTTAGGCACCACTTTTATCTCATCTACCGTACGCTTTTGAGCAAATCTCAAGTTAGTAGCAATATCAGCATCATTAGGATTTAACACCAAAGCTTTTTCGTAATTATAAATTGCCGGTGCTACCTTATTCAGCTTATAATAGCAATTTCCAATATTAAAATACAACTCCGCCGATTGTTTCTTAGCCGTCAACTCCGATGTATAGGCATCAATGGCCTGCTCGTATTTGCCATTTTTATACAAATCATTTCCCTTTGCAAACTCACTTTGAGCAAAGAAAACCTGACTTACTAACAATATTATATAAACTATATTTTTCATTTTTTAGTACTCTTTGTGCCCTTTGTGTTTAAACTCTTAAGAAAGTTGTTTCTCTAAATCAGAAATTATCAATACTGCTTTTTCGTAATCTTTCTGAATAGTTGCACTCGATGAAGGCGCATATCGGGCAATCTCACAATTTTCAGTCAGAGCGATAAACTCATTTACAGCCTCCGGATTAGCATTTTTAGACAATAAAATTTCTTTGATATTATCCTTACTCATCTCTGAGGTTTCAATATGCAATTTAGCTTTCAGGAAATTATGCATTGCTTTTTCAAGCGCCACATAAAACGGTTCCTTGTTGTTAATTTGTTTCTTAGCTTCCGACAAATATTTCTTAGCCAGGCGATTGTTTCTCTTGATTCGGTTTCCAACAACATCGCCATCGATGGCTTCTTTTTTCTTCTTAGCCAATACAATTATTGGCAATAATCCAAAAGGAATCAGTAATAAACTATAAAACAATTTAGACCCAAAGAAATCATTTACTGCCATTGGTTCCAACTTGGTATCTAACTTAATGTACTTAAATTGTTCGTTAACAACCACCTGATTTTTATGACTTCCCGGATGAGCAGCAACAGCATCATTAGCCATTGGTCCATCGAGAACTTTCACCACTATTGGTTGTGAAGTAATAGTTCTATATCTTCCCAAATTCAGGTCAAAATAAGAAAACTGCAATGGTTTTATAGGATAATCGCCTTTGTATTGTGGGATGATGGTATAACTGTCAGACATTTTCCCTACCATGCCCGAAAGTGGTGTATTTACCTGTTCAGTATGCACCGGATCATACATTTCTAAAGCATTTGGCACAACCGGTTTTGGCAAAGTAAATAATTTTAAATTCCCTTTACCAGCTACACTTACCACTAAATCCAAACTTTCACCATTTTTGAGCTCGGTTTTTGTAGGCGTTACTCTGAAATCAAAACTACCTACAGCTCCCGAGAAATCAGCTGGCTTTCCGGCTTCCGGCAATGCTTTTACAGAAATTGTTTTGGCACCGGCCGAAACTCTCTTGCTAACTTCTTTTATCTGCATTTGCCCAAAGATATTCCTACGATTGGTAGGCAGCTGCACATCAATATCTAACGAAAGCGGCTCAATAATTAATTTCCCGGATTTTTGAGGATACAGAACTACCTTTTTTAAAATAGCATAGGGACACTTTTCCCCATTAAACATACCCTCTTGTGCAACTAATTGCTTGATTTCAATATTTTGACTCCAGAAATCATTGTACTTAGGCTTGTTTAATTCTCTTAAATTTGTAACCACTGAATTATACCCAAAATAAAGCTTGTAAACTACCGTAATAGGTTCGTTCAAATAAGGATTAGTTTTTGATATATCGACTACCAGATGCAAATTACTATCAGCCGAAACACTAACATCGTTAGGATCTCTGGGCTGCTCAATTGCATTGGTAACATTCACCCTTACCGGATTAGTCTTATATATTTTCCCATTGTATTCAATTGTAGCCTGCTTGATAACTAAACTTCCTTTTTGATTAGGCAGCAGATAATAAGTGTAAACTTTCTCAAAAGAACTCTTTCCGTTTATCCATGACTGACTCACTTGTTGCATTGGACCTCCTACAACACGAAATCCTTCAAAAGAAGGTTCGTTAAAGTTGTCTCCATCAATATTCATGAAAAAATCAACTTGTAGCCTTTCGTTGAGACCAAGCGTGTTCTTGCTTACTCTGGTCTCAAACTGTACCTGAGCCCAAAGTCCCTGAAAACTTAACAATATGAATACTAAATATCTTTTCATTTTTTATGCAATCCTTATTCTTTTATTTTGAATATAATCTATAATTGGCTTACCAATCTTTTTCTGTTTGAACAGGTCTTCCTTTAGCTTTTCTGCCGTTTACCTTATCCTGAATTTTCTTTTCTTCATTATTTACCGCATCCAAAAGATTTTTTAAACGGTCTGGAGAAATTCCTCCAGGCTGTGGATTTGGCGGCTGATTTGGATCTTGTTTGTCTTTTCCGTCTTTCTTATCCTGATTTTTTTTGTCCTGATCCTTTTTATCTTGATTTTTCTTATCCTGATCCTTTTTGTCTTGGTCTTTTTTATCCTGATTTTTCTTGTCCTGATCCTTTTTATCTTTGTCTTTATTCTTGTCTTTTTTATTCTTATCGTTTTTTGGAGGATTTTCTTTTAGCATCTTTTTAGCCAATGCAAAATTGTATCTGGTTTCCTCATCCTTAGGATTATTTCTCAAAGCATTTTTATACGCTTCAACTGCCTCGGAATAATTTTTCTCTTTCATAAACACATTCCCTAAATTATGAAAGGCTTTGTGTTTTTGAATTCTTGATTTAGCATTCTTTAAGGCTTTTGCATAAGCATATTTTGCTTCTGAAGCCTGATTTTGTTTATAAATAGCATTTCCTAAATTATAAGGAGAAACGGAACGATTTGGAAATTTGGAATTCGAGATTCTATAGTCAGCTTCTGCATCAGCATATTTACTTTGGCTGTACTCCTCATTCGCTTTTGGCAAAGTTTTGTCTTTTTCCTGCGCAAAAATACCTCCCAGTCCTATAAACAGCAGTGCAAAAAAAGTAAATCCGTATTTTATAAAATTATTCATTTTCATTTCTTTATGTTCTTCCCCAAAGGAACTGACATTTATTTTTCTTCGTTAAATAAGTTTAACTTTTTCACCCAATTGGTTTTTTTCTCTAAAAGGAATAAATCCAAAAATAAAAGCACAAAAGCGAATCCTAAAAACCATTGAAACTGCGATTGAAAATCGGCCATTTGAGTCGATTCAAATTCTGTTTTTTGGATATTATCTAATGTTTTCTTGATATACTCTAATACTTCTTTGGTGTTATTTCCGCTCACATAACCTCCTTTAGTAGCTTTTGCAATAGCCTCTAAATCGGGACGATTTAGTTTGGTAATTACAACTTGGTCATTTTGATCTCTTTTATAACTTTGTACAACACCATTTACTCTTAACGGAATTGTACCTCCTTTTTCAGTTCCAATTCCTATAGTAATAATACGCATCCCCAATTTATTGGCTTCTTCAGCCGCTTCCTGAGCTCCTTCTGAATGGTCTTCTCCATCCGAAATCAGAATCAATAACTTAGACGTTTTGCTTTTTTCATCAAAATAAGTTCCTGACAATTTGATAGCTTCATCCAATGAGGTTCCCTGTGAAGAAACAATATCAGTATTCATACTTTGCAAAAACATCTTGGCAACACTATAATCAGTAGTAATTGGCAAAACCGGGAAAGCACTTCCCGCATAAGCTACAATTCCTATTCTGTCGTTTCCTAATTGATTGATAATTTGCGAAACTAACTGTTTACTTTTCTCCAATCTATTGGGAGCTACATCTTCGGCTAGCATACTTTTAGAAACGTCCATAGCAAAAACAATATCAATTCCTTCTCTTTTTACCGTTTCTAACTTTGTCCCGATTTTAGGATTTACCAATCCGATAATCAGCCCCAACAAGGCCAATAACATGATAACCAATTTAAAAACCGGTTTAAAAACAGAACGCTCCGGACTTAATTTTTTTATGATTTCCAAATCCCCAAATTCCTGTTGCTTTTTTCTTTTCCAATACATATTCATTAGGAAAAGCAACACTACAATAGGTAGTATAAAAAGTAAGTACAAATATTTTTTTTCGTCTAATTCCATATTTTTTTAAATTCCAATAAAGAAATCCCAAATTCCAATTGTTAAGAAAACAAAAGCTCCATAAATCAAATTTCAAATTTCCATTCCAACATTGGAATTTGGAATTTTAAAACTTGGAATTTTTTGATTTTTTCAAAATCAAATAAAACTTCTGTAAACCGTATTTCTCAATCCTATTTCAACTAAAACTAAAAATCCGGCTAACCACACAAAGGCTCTGTATTTTTCGTCATAATCATAAAATTTCAACTCTTCTATTTCAGTAGTTTCCAGTTTATTAATCTCGGCATAAATCTCTTCCAGCCTATTATTACTTGTGGCTCTAAAATACCTTCCATCGGTTTTTTGAGCAATGCTTCGCATCAATCGTTCATCAATTTCCACTTTCATCATTTGGAACAAAAACTCTCCATTTGGACCTATCGCATAAGGAGACTCTGCCATTCCATTGGTTCCAAGACCTATTGTATATACTTTTATCCCGTATTGTTTGGCAATATCAGCTGCTGTTTCAGGTTCGATAAATCCTGAATTATTAACACCATCAGTCAGTAAAATAATTACTTTACTCTTGGCTTTACTGTCTTTTAATCGGTTTACGGCTGTTGCCAATCCCATCCCAATGCCGGTTCCGTCCTGTAAAACATTATCGTATTTTATACTTCCAATAGCTTGTTCTATAATGGCTTTATCACTGGTTACAGGAGTCTTTGTATAGGCTTCTGAAGCATAAACTACCAATCCAATTCGATCGTTAGGTCTTTGTTCAACAAAATCAGTAGCCACTCTTTTCAAAGCTTCCATACGGTTAGGCTTCAAATCCTTAGCAAGCATACTTCCCGAAACGTCCACCGCCATTACAATATCAATTCCTTTGGTAGTTTTGGTCTTATTACTGATATCTACTGTTCGGGGTCTTGCCATAGCTACAATTAATGAGCTTAATGCCAATAACCGAAGAACATTCAAATAAGGTTTTAACTTTGCCAATAACGATGGTGAGGACTTAAAACCTTTAATCGAACTCACTTTTAAAGTTGCCGATTGCTGGTTCTTCTTTAAAACCAACCAAATAATAGCTATTGGAATCAAAAGAAACAACCAAAAAAACTCCGGATTTAAAAAAGTTATTTTTGCCATTATCTACCTTCTTGTTTTAATTCGACTGAGCTTAACACTCGTTCTGAAATTTCATTTGCATACTTATCGCCTTCCTGATGTAAAATCAAAATTTGTTGCAATCCTCCTTCTTGACTAAACAACAACACTTCATAATAGATTCTTTCTTTATCATTAGTTGTTGGATTTATCCTTGAAAAAGTTCCGTAAGCTTTCTCACCTGTAATTCCTTCTCTGGTTTCATAATCTTCTTGTTTCACAATCATATTTTGTGCTCCTTGCGATTCCATGGTTTGCAAAGTAACCTCCATTGATTTCTTCAAATCAATTTGAGTTTCCTGCTTGTATTTTAAAGTAGAAACCATCAGATAAAAATTGTCTATCAAACTACCATAAGCAAAAGACTGCATTTCTTTAACCAATGCCAATCCTTCTTTTGGCAACTGTTTTGTCAAATCAGTTCGCTTAAGCACCTTTGGCGTTTCAATTTTAACACCCGGATTTCCATACTCGCTTCTCACCCATTCGCCTTCAAGCAATTCCTTTGACGGATGTCCGATAATATTGTCTTTTACGTAATCAAATCCTTTGGTAACCATCAGAAAGATGGTTGTTGCCAACAATAAGAAAAGAACTGTTGCCACAGCAGTGACAATATTTTGCTTTCTTTTTTTCTTTAGCTGTATTGCAATTTGTTTTTGTCTTTGGGCTTCATTCAACAAAATATCTTCTTCTGCAGGCACTTCTACAGGGATTGAACTGTCTAAAGTTAAAATTGCTTTTTGGATTTTATTTCTGTCTTCGGTAATTTCAAATTCTAAAGGTTTGGATTTGGCAAATTTCACTAAATCGGCTTGTCTTAAAACCCTTTCCAGATTCCCTATAATTTCCTGAGAAACTGTCATTTTCTTTTTAACTGAAGCCGCTCTTAATCCTGCAATTAACTCTGATGTTGTGCTTTCCATTGCCGGAATTTCTATTGCTTCTTCAATATAATTTCGGGCAATATCAGTCAATTCACTGTAATATTCCTTTATTTCACCTTTTTGCCAAAGCTCTTTCTTTTCTAAGTTATTCAACAAACTTGTGGCTTTTTCAATAGGCGTTTTATAAACTTCTTCTTCTATTTTTTTCTTTTGCTTATGTTTTAAAAACCAATATACTCCGGCACCAATTACAAGAATCACTAATAATGCTAAAAGGTATTTCCACCAGTTGCCAATTGAATCATTAGCTGGCTGAATATCTTTAATATCATACATTTTTTGTTTTAAAGTATCCACCTGAACATTGGCTACCTCAACAGCAATAGATTCCGTTTGATAAGCTTTATTATTGATAAGTACTTTGACACTAGGAATTACATAGCGACCTGAATCAAATTGTGCCAATCCGTATTTTTTAATTAACTCGTAACGGTCATTGTTTTTTACGGTATCAACAGGATAAGACTGAATTACTTCAAGTGCGCCGAAGTTCTTCAAATTTGGAAAAACAACCTTAGACAAGGTGTCCACCGATGTTTTTATTGTTAATTTAAACTCGGCTCCAATTTTATTTTTTGTAGTATCGATACTTGTTTCTACTCTTTTTTGTTGTGCAAAAACGGCGGTAGAAATCAGTAATAATAAGAAGAATATCTGTTTTTTCATGTTTTTTGAAACATTTGTTTTTCAACTCCTTCCCTTCGGGAAAGCTGGGTGGGGATTCTTATCTCGATTTAAAATAACCCAATAACTTAGTCACATAACTTTCGTCAACTCTTGTATTTACTACACCAGAACCCGATTTACTGAAGGTTTCTTTGAAATAATTCAGCTGATCATGATAATGTTTTTCATAATTCATTCGAACTACCTTAGAACCCGTATCAATCAATTGCATTTCTCCCGTTTCGGCGTCAAGCATTGGAACCATTCCCAGATTTGGCATTTTTTGTTCACGAATGTCATAAACCCTAATTCCGGTTACATCATGTTTTTTAGCCGCAATTTTCAAAGTTTGCTCATAATCATCCGACATAAAATCGGAAATCATAAAAATAATCGCTTTCTTTTTTTGAGTACTCGACAAAAATTTCAATGCCTGGGCAATATCGGTTTTATGACTTTTAGGCTCAAATTCGATTAATTCCCTGATGATACGCAACACGTGCGACCTTCCTTTTTTTGGAGGAATATACAATTCGATTTGGTCAGAAAACAAAATCAACCCAATTTTATCATTGTTTTGTGTAGCCGAAAAAGCCATCGTTGCAGCAATTTCTGTTACGATGTCTTTTTTAAATTGGTTTTTGGAACCAAAACTCTCCGAACCTGAAATATCAACCATCAACATCATGGTTAACTCTCGTTCTTCTTCAAAAACTTTTACGTGGGCTTCATTATAACGAGCAGTAACATTCCAGTCAATATTTCGAATATCGTCGCCATATTGGTATTGACGTACTTCGCTAAAAGTCATTCCACGTCCTTTGAAAGAAGTATGATATTCCCCTGAGAAGATATGATCACTCAATCTTCGGGTTTTAATTTCTATTTTTCGTACTTTTTTTAAAAGCTCTTTTGTATCCATAAGTTCAGTGTTCAGTGTTTAGTGTTCAGTAATCAGTTACTGCAAACTGAATACTGACTACTGCAAACTA
>Ga0308158_10002277_pt1 | contig 18457 bp, 22 predicted proteins | sample PhyBR2_FD_201038 | JGI IMG/M metagenome (GOLD analysis project Ga0308158, IMG submission 201038) | Phyllosphere microbial communities from UC Gill Tract Community Farm, Albany, California, United States - DLSLB.R2 | ecosystem: Host-associated > Plants > Phyllosphere > Unclassified | place: USA...
CCTGCAGAGGAATCGCATTATTGCGGCGCTGGCCGGTGTGACCTGCGTCGTGGAAGCCCGCTGGCGCTCTGGTGCACTGAACACCGCTTACCACGCTGAAACCATCGCCCGGCACGTCGCCGCCGTCCCCGGCAGCGTCCACAGCGCCAACTCCGCAGGATGTCACCGGCTCCTGAAAGAAGGCGGCGCGGTACTGGTCACCGACGCGGCCGAACTCACCGAACTGCTCGCCGGCTAGACGACCCGGTGGCCGGGACCCCCGTCCCGGTCACCGCGGGCGGTCCGCCCCTGGGTGGCTGGCTTCCGGAGGTGGTTGCCGGCGGCGGACCGCCCATCGCGCAGGGGACGGGTGCGGGGTGCCTGCCGCCCGCGGCATGCCGGAGGTAACGGGCTTGGTCGGGTTGGTTGTGGCTGGGGGAGTGTGTTCGCCAGGGCTCACACCAAATGGGCGTCCGCTGGCGCGGCCGGCTGTTGGGGCCTGGGGGTGCCGTCGCAGGGCTTCGGACCCCTGGCCCTGTCTTGTCTGCGACGCTTTTTTGGCTGCTGTCCTGACGGATTGTACGTGCCCGCTCCGGCCCGTCCAGCCCCTGTCGTTCCTCCAGGGGCCTGCGGTGCGGAATTCTTCGACGGCGCTCCTTCGTCGCTGATTTCCTTACGAAGAATTCCGCCCCTTGCCCTTACGGGTGGACAGGCCTCCGTCGGGCACAGCTCCGCAAGCTTCGCCAGCAGCCAAAACAACGCGGGGGAGGGGAAGGGGAGCTGGCCGGTCACCACGATGCCGCCCCACCCACCCCACTTCTCGGACAAGAAGGACAGATATTTTATGAGCGCAACACCTGTACTGGAGATGCTCGACCCGGCCACGCTGACTGTCGATGTCAACGTCCGCAAGGACGCCGCCCTCACCGCGGATTTCGTCGCCAGCATCAAAGAACACGGCGTGATGGAACCGGTCATCGCCCACCGCAAGGACGACGGAACCGTGCACGTGCTGATGGGCCAGCGCCGCACCCGCGCCGCCGTCGAAGCCGGACGACCCCTGATCCCCGTCATGATCATCGAGTCCCCCGAAGAAGCGGAACGGATCGTGACGCAGGTGGTGGAGAACATCCAACGCGCCGAACTCACCGAAGCGGACGAGGCCGACGCCTACCATCAGCTGTCCCTGATCGGCGTCTCGGCGGCAGCGATCGCGAAGAAGACAGGCCGCCCCCGGACCGCCGTGGAAAGCGCACTGAAGGCCAAGTCCTCCGACGCCGGAGCGGCAGCCCTGGGCAAAGGATGGTCGATTGAGGAAGCCCTGGTCATGGCCGAGTTTGAAGGGAACGAGGAAGCTTCCCGGGAATTGGAGTCGGTCATCATGGACGAACCGGACCAGCTCCTGCACGTCGCCCAACTGCTGCGGGACAAGCTCGAAAGCGCCGCCGCCCTCGCGGCCTCGAAGGAGGAACTGGAAGCACAGGGCAAGACCATCGTCGAGGACGCCGGATACTACGCCGAGGCAGAAAACCTGTACGTCACCTCGGCCAAGCGGGCAGACGGGGAGCCCGCGACCGAGGAGGACGCCAACGCGGTCCTGATCAGCACCGACTACGCGGGCCACCACACCACGCACGCGGTGATTGCGAACTGGAAGGACCTTGGTTTCACCCCGAGGTACGGACGCTACGACGGCGGCCATACGGCACAGAAGGGCCCAATGACGGACGAACAGAAAGCCGAGCGGAAAACCCTGATAGCCAACAACAAGGCCATGGAATCGTCGACCAAGGTCCGCAGGGAATGGGTCAAGAACCTGCTCTCCCGGAAGCAGGCACCGAAGGGCTGGCAGTACTTCATCGTTCACGCCATCACCCATCATCCCGAGACGGCCAGCGGTTACGACGGAAAAGTCGCCGCCGGGATGGTCGGGGCGAAAGTGGAGGAGTCCAACGCCTGGGCGTGGAACCCTCTTCGCGACCACGTCGCCAAGTCCACAGCACGGCCGGAGTTTTCCCTGATCGCGCTGGTCTGCGCCGGGTACGAAAAGACGATCGCCAAGGACTCATGGCGGTCCCCGAGCCAAGCACACAGGGACTACTTGAACCAGCTGGTGACGTGGGGATACACCATGAGCGAGACCGAAAAAATCATCCTCGACAGCGGTACACCAACCGTCGACGAAACAGCCTAAAAATCCCCTTGCCGGGCGGCCGCGGACGCCGCCCGGCAAGACCCCAGCGCTCACTCATCATCCGAGGGCCAGGAACCTTCCAAAAGTCGGGCGGTCCGCCGCCTGCGTGCGCACCACAGCAGCCACTCACCCGCGGCGGACCGCGTTCGCGCACGACTCGAGGCCCGTACTAACAGGCCGCGATGCACCTGCAGTGGCTGGTAGAGTTGTCACCAGATTTCCTTTGTCCGAGGAGAACAAAAAGGGCCGGCTAAAGCCGGCCCTTTTTGTGTCTGCATAAGCGCCCTGCCAAACCGCCGGAATGCCGCACGGTCAGGCGCATGCAGACGTCAGTTCAGAGAAGCCGCATGCTGCTCATCCGGCCGCGGCGCGTCACCCTGAAGCGTGGATTTGTCGGCGGCTTTAGTCTGGGCCTTGCGGCGCCGTCCGGCTGCGGCCGGTTCGAGACCGAGCTTCTTGAGTTCCTCGGGGCTCCACCCGTCACGGGTTGCCTGAACGTAGGCGCGCTTGTCGTCACGCTCTGCTGATGCGAGCTGGTCCTTGAGATCCGTGATGCGCTGCCGTGTCCGTACCAGATTGGTCACGGACTCGATCCGTGTGTCCAGGAGTGCGCGGGCCTGGTTTCGTGTCTGTTCAATGTCGAGATTCGCCATGGGATCCAGCCTAACGATCGTCGCGACGCCGGGTCAGCCGGACGCGCCCATCCCGGCATGAGGTTTGCCCGGTGGCCGGAGGACCTTCTGTCAGAAGGCCGGCGTTGTTGGGGTCGTTGAACCAGTCCCGCAGGTAGTCGTCAGCGTAGCTGACGGTCCGTGCGGTGAACTGGAAGTATTCGGGGCCGATACCTTGCTGCCGCCACTGCCGCAGCTGTGTGGAAGAGATGCCGTATTGCCTGGCCACTTCGGTAGGTGAGATGAGAGCCAAAACTGTACCTTTCGCTAACCCTATGCCGCGTTCCTTTCGGCACGCTTGCCGAAACTTGGCCGGTGAAGGAATTGGCCAGTCGGAGTGGCCGGTCCGTGGAATACCGGAGCGGAGCGAGGATATGCCGCGAAAGCCGGCCGTGGAGACTTGCCAAGGAAGGACCGGGCAGTAGCCTCATCCAGCCGAAACGGAACGACGCAGTCGTTTGAACAAGTCAGACGCGCAGCGTCGTCCAGGGCAGTGCCCAGCCACCACCGAAACCGCCAACGACAGGGGCAGGTGATTTTCCCGGAGCAAGCTAGGTGGTTATGTGCCATAACCCGCGTGTCGATCCACGCCCTTCGGGCGTTGATGGGCGACACTGAGGTGTCGGACCGGAGATTCCGGGGCGCTGCGCTGGGCATGTGGGGGAGGGGCACGGGATGAGCGAAGAGCAGAAGTCCCCCCGCCGTTTCGCCCGCCGCCGCCGCGCGAACATTGACGGGGACACCCAGTACGTGCGCGTGTCGATGTCCGAGTTCGAACGTGCACAGCTGAAGGTCCTGGAAGAACGGACCGGGCGGAGCCCGTCGGAGATTCTGGTCAGCGCAGCCCTGTACGCGGAAAACTCCGAGTCGCTGGCCGAACGCCGGGCGATGGCCGTGGAGTTCATCGCCGCGCGCCGCTACCTTGCCGCCCTGTCGAACAACGTCAACCAGCTGGCCCGGCACGCGAACGCCACCGATGAGTTCCCGGAAGCAGCGCGCACCGTTTTGAGCCGTGTCCGGGCCGTCGCGGACCGGATCAATACGATGCTGGATTCGATGGTGCGCTGATGATTCCTAACATCACCAAGGGCACCCGCATGCACGGACTTATCGCCTACCTTGTCGGTCCCGGGAGGGCGAACGAACACACCGACCCGCACCTGGTCGCGGGCTCTCCGTCGATCATGGCCTGGCACAACGATGATGAACTGAACGCTGACGCAGCAGGCGCCATTGCCGAGGAACTTGACCGGACCCGAAGTGTGCTGGGCACCGAGATTCCCGGCGGACACGTCTGGCACTGCTCCCTGTCGCTTCGCGCCGAGGAAGGCGACCTAACCGACGAGAAATGGGCTGATATTGCCCAGGACTTCATGAACGAAATGGGCTTCACCGAAACCAGCGGACGCGCACCGGCACAATGGGTCGCGATACGCCACGGCCACAGCAAAGCCGGGAACGACCACATCCACATCGCCGCGTCCATGGTCCGCGAGGACGGCACCAAATGGAGCAGCTGGCGCGACTTCCCCCGCGCCCAACAAGCCGCCCGCGAGCTCGAGAAAAAGTACGGCCTCGAAGAACTCTCACCCACGCATTCCACCCGCGGCCTGCGCCCCGGTGAACGCGAAGCATCCGCACGGCGCGGCGCACCGGAACCGGAACGCCGCTCCCTGGAACGCAAGGTCCGCGCCTGCGCCACCACCTCGCAGGACGAAGCCGAATTCATCCGCCGGCTCCGCCGAACCGGTGCCCTGGTCCGGCCCCGGTACGCGTCCGGACGCGACGACGTCGTCGTCGGCTACAGCGTCGCCGAACGACCCCCCAAAGGCGCCCGGCCGGTCTGGTTCGGCGGCGGCCACCTCGCAAAAGACCTCGCCCTGCCCAAGCTCCGCAGCCAGTGGCACGACACCCCGCAAGCGGCGACCGAAGCCGTCGCCGAATGGCAGGCAGCAGCCCGCGGACGACGCCCCGTCACTATCGGTCGGGAAGCCCACGAACCGGACCCGCAACTGTGGGAGCACTACAGCAACGAAGTCGCCCGCCTGCGCGAAACCCTGCGCTCCGTCCCGCTGGACGACCACGCGACCTGGGCACACGTAGCCCGCGAAACCTCAGGCGCGTTTGCTGCCTGGTCGACAGCCACTGAATCAACGCCCGGGCCATTGGCGGCCGCCGCAGATGAACTGGCGAAAACGGCGCAGCTGCGTCGCTACCCGGTCCGCCCGATCCGCAGTACCGGGCCATCGGCCCGTGGGGCGTCGCTGATGCTCATGGCAGCCACCATGGGCGGCAGCGGAACGGCCGCCCAGGCGATAATGCTGCGCCAGCTGCTCAACGTCGCCAAGGCTGTCCACGACATGCACAAGGCCTCAAACGACCTTCGCAGGGCACGCCAGATCAGCTACGTGGTGAGGAACCACCTGAGCCAGGTCGCCGCCGCGCTGCCCAGCACTCCCGCGCCCACACCGGCGATGGATATTGAAGCAGCCGAAGCTGTCCGCGCGAGTGCAGCCGGACAGATCCAAGGACGACCGGCCGGTTCGGCGCTGCCACCGAAGTACGAGCATCCACATGCCCACGCGACCACCCGGGCCGGGACCACCCGCCCGGACATTGAGAGATAACACCAAGAGGGGGAACCATGAGTGAATCTGACGGCATCGAGGAAGCCATCGAGGCAATGTCCCGCGTCGGGCTGACCGTCGCCGGACGGCTCGGTGAACAGCTGGCCCGGACACGCGAACAGGAGCTGCGCCGCGCCCAAGCGGCCGAAGAACAACAGGCCAGGGAACTGCAGGCCCGCTACGACGCAGAACGGGCAGCAGCCCGCGCCCAGCTCGCCCCGGTCATGGACAACCGATGGTGGGACACCGCCAGCGGCCGCGACATCGAACGAGTGCACGAGACTGCCACCGCATGGAAGGACCACGACCCGGCGGCACGGGACGCGGCTGAGGCTATCCGCGACCAGGTGCAACGCCGCTACGGCCTGGCCGTGGACCACCTCGGGGCCGACGAATCGTCGGTGGCGGAAGCCCTGGCAAAGGCTGAACGGAACCGTGAACAGGCGGAAACCGAACGCCGTGCCGGCCGTGAAGAGAATACCCAAGCGGCGGCGCTGCTGGCCGAGGCTGACCGGGAAGACCGGGACCGGGAACGATCCGCCACGGAAGAGAACCAGCGCCCGGAAGTGCTGCGCGAAGAGGCTGGCATTAAGTACGACTCAGCGGAACGTCGCCAGGAGCTTGCGGCCAGACTGGAAGGCGTAGCCGACCACGAAGCCGTACAGGCACGGCTCAGCGCGGATCAAGACCAGGGCACGCCCCCAAGTGCGGCCGTGGCCAAGGGACCGGGGCGCAGTCCGAAGGCCCGCAAAGCCCGCGGAGCCAACGGCCAGACCAAGCTCCTGCAGAAAGGCATGGGCCGCTGAGTCCAGAACTATCGGGGGGCTGTTCGTTAGTGAGGGCGCTGATTCCGACCTTTCCGCCGGTTGCCAGCAGCTAACTCGATATACTTCAGTCCAGTTTCTATCACTGGGGGATCCGCATGATTGGTGCACGAATGAATAGTGCACGAAGCCTTCTCGCTCTCTTTGGCCATTGGGAGCTTCAGCCCAATGGCAATGCATTAGGCGTAAGAGGGGATTCCAACCCTTCATCGCAAGGATTTTGGGCGGAACATCGAAAGGCTTTGGACTGGCTCGCAGACATTGAGTCCGCTGTGAACGCTCTCGAGGCGTCCGGAACCGATGTGTCGGTTTATCGAAAGAAGATTCCTTCCTGGTACCAGGGACTCTTCGCCATCAACACTAACTGGACTCCATCAACCAACACGCCGCTCGTTGAGGAAGCGGCCTTGGACGTTCTTCAGATCCTGGCCTCAACACTGGACTTAGTCGAGTGGGAACCTGACTTCGGTGAAGACCAAGCCAATGTCTTCGAAGCGTTGCTCCACGCAGAAGAACTCATTCGAGGAGACAACTCCCTTCCTGCTTCAACGAGGCGCTATCTTCTGCAGCTCCTTCAGGAGGCACGTTTTACGCTTTCCAGTCTGGAGGAACTTGGTGGGGCTGCGGCAAGGTCCGCTTCCATGCAACTGGTTGGTGCATTGACGACAGTTGCGACGACAGCCGAGACGCCAGCGAAACGAAACGCTTACTTCAAAGTAGCTGTCGAATTGGCCAGAACTGCAGGTGCCACTGCCGTGACCAAGGCAGTCGAAGCTGGAATCGATTGGATTCAAAGTCTGACCCAGTAAGCCGGTGTGCGATGAATACGCAAACTCGGGATGCATAGGAGGCCGGTTGGAGGCCCGGGGCCTCAGCTTCCAAATGAGCTGAGTGAACTGCCGTTCCGTTTGTGCCGGCTCGTCGGTATGAATCGCAACGGCCGCCACATCTGCGCGCGTCCCATAGGGTCGCAGCAAACCCGGCACAAGGCGCTCTATGACCAAGTTCCGTCGTCCGGGTTCCACCGGTTGTCGTCTTCGGCTGATGAATCGAACACCGGATCGATGAATACAAGGATTCTTTCAACCTGGTCGTCCAGGTTTGCCTCGCATAGCTCTTCCACTTTCTGTTTGCTGCGCCAAGCTGCCCATTTGGCTTGTCCAACCTCCCCGTATCCGGCAAGTAAGGCGCGCAGCGGCCCGAGTTCGACGCCTCGATGTTGAGCAACCTGCCTAGCCGCTTCCCGAACCTCCGTGGCGGCAAACTCGTATCGGTCGGACAAGGCGGCGACATCAAGTAGGTCGCGCCACCTGGTGCTGGTTGTGCCGCGCTGCAGCATGGTGACGGTTTTCTCTGCGATAACGGTTACCAGCGGATGGCCCTGCATCTTGACGGATCCGCCAAGTAGTGAGGGAAGCTCGATTGGCTCGGGAGCGGGCCAGATGGGATCGCCGGTGCTGATGTCCAATTTGATGGTGAGTTTCGCCCGATGCAGCCGCGCCGGCAGGGTGACACGCAGCCCGGTGTACTCGTCCTCGTCCCGAATTTGCTCCACACTTAAGCCGTCGGACTGAAACGTGAGGCCGTCGTCGACGACCACGTTCGAGACTGCTGTGACCACTTCGGTGACATGGACGACGTCGAGTTCAAAGTCGAGTGCCTGCATGTCGATGTCCCGGGTAGGCCGGCGAAGTGAATGAGCGGAGAGAAGAACGCCGCCTTTGAGGCAAAAGTCCCCTGCGTAAGGAGTGTTTCCGAGGCGAGCCAGGAATCGCTCAAGCGCGTACAGGACGAGGATTTCATCAAAGGGTCGTTTGCGTCCGCGCGCGACGGCCTGCAGCTGAGTGTAGATTTGAGACGCTGTCATAAGAGGACCTCGAGAGCGCGGCGGAGGGGTCCTTTGGACCGAGGGACCACCGATGCAATTTGCATAAGTCGTGCTGGCTGAGCTCCCGGCAGCTTCAGCCAGTTGCGAAGGGCTTCGATACCAGTTTCATACCCGGCACTGGCCCGCAGGCGAAAGGCGTCAACAATAGAGCGCTCGGGGGAGTAGATACCGATCCTCGTCCCGTCGGTGCCTTCGACTGGCATCAGCGACCGGCCGACGTCGAATGTGGCCTTATCGAACACATGCCAGGTAACTGGGGCCGAAATCTGTGGGGGAGTCCTTCCGCGCGGAAGTGCCAAATCAATGGATGACGGAATCTCGTCGATCAACCCGTGATGTGCCAGAGCACTGTTAAGGCAGATTGTGGCCGAGGGAGCTTTATGCGCGGCCTCCAACAAATCGAGATCTGCATCCATGCCGTCTGGAGTCACATAGAGTCCCGGGCCGATCTGCTCTATGAGTCCCGAGTCTCGCAGTCGGTACAGGCTTGCCTTTGGCACACCGAAATGCGAAGCCTCGCTGACACTGAAAGCCGCGCCACGGGGAAGGCTGTCCAGAAGCGTACTCCTTCTCTTCATGGATACATTCTACGACAGATAACCATATCTGTCGTAGAAAAGTCCCGGAAAGGCATACGGGTGAGGGAGTGGTGTGCTTCGTCGTCAGCGACGACGACGATGCCGGTGGTGGTGATGATCATGACGAGCATTAGGGTGCCGATGACGCAGGCGGCGACAACAATCAAGCCGTTAGCCAGCCGCTGGTGTTAGCTGTCTTTGGTTTGGCCAAGGGCGCTGGGGAACAGTGTTTCCCATCGTTTCTGCGCCCCTTGCCGAGTGATGCCAACCGCCCGGCCGATCTTGTCCCAAGAGACGCCCGCCGCCCGGGCGGTGCCGACGGCGTCATCAAGTTGGGCTTCGAGGTCCTTAAGGCCGCGGATCAGGGTGCCGATGGTGTGCAGCGACAGGTCCGGGGCGATGTGCCGGTGCCAGACGTCCTGGAACAGCCGCGCCAGGTCCTGCCGTTCACTTATGTCAGCGGCGTCGGCGCTGGCTGGCGGTCCGGCATAGATGCGACCCGCGGCCAAATCCTCGTCGGCCGGATCCCAGACACGCGTCCACAATTGGTCCAGGATGACGTGTTTCCGGAACGGAACACAGCCGCAGGCGACCCGCCAGCCGACCACCTGCGACGGCGGCCGCCAGGCCGTACGGCTGGGATCCTCCTCGTGCCCGACCGGCCGGCCGTCGGCCGTCATCAGGTCGATCTCCATCCACCTGCCACCGGACCCGTACATGCCGTCCGCGAAGACGCACACGACGTAGCCTTCATGCTCGCTGCCCTCAGTGAACCAGCCCATTGCGCTTCCCTTCATTGGCCTCCGGTTGGTACCCTCAACAGTATGCCCGAGTGCAACTAAAGTTGCTAAAGCGTGAGGCTTGAGCGACTTTGGTTGACATAATATCAACTATCGGCTCTTTAAAGTGGCCGGGGGAGTGCCTGCAAAAGGGCTTAAATCACTGCAGATTGCGGCGGCCTTCACCTTGCTCCGGGACTTTGAAAAGCTTGGCCAGCGCCTGGTTCGCGGCGGCGATATCAAAGAAGGCAGGGTCAAAATGCGCATCGGAGCCGGTCATGTCGGCCACCCAGGCTGAATGTTCGGCATGGTCAGGATGTGACGGGTCGGCTAAGGCGTCCAGGATTTCCTCGTATCCGGGAAATCCTCCGGAGTCTTCCAGTGGCCCGCGCCGGGCGCCGTCGATCAAACGGGCCGGCGGACTGTCTTTGGCCGCGGGCCGGCGGGAAATCAGTTCGAGCCGGTGCAGCCAACTGTCGCCAAAGTCGTACTCGGAGAACGCCCCTCCGGATCCCAGCGCCAGCAACTGATCGAGGGAGCAATCCTCCTCAGGCCTGTCACCTGGTTCTTCACACTCCTGGCGTGGAAGCCACTGCGGGACTTCCGGGAATTCACTGTCGACGGTCCGCAGCGGCGCGAACGGATCGCTGGTTACGAAACCGGTGCAGGTGCATGTCTTGCCAGTCAAAAGCAGTCTGCAGGACCTGATGTACCTGCCTCAACGACAGGGATCCCCGGAGCTCGAAGCGGCGCCAAATTTCAGGCTCGCTGTCGACCAGTGCCACGCGGATCTCCACGACCGAGTCCTGCCCTACTATCGCAGCTTCAGATTTGTCCATGCCGCTTATTTTTACAAGCCTCACTGCCATACTTCGTAGAAGGGTGACTACTCCCCCGCCGGTCCTACAGCTTGAGGGCGTGGGCGCTTGGCTAATCGGTCTTGTTCTCGTGCCCCCGAGCATTACTAAGTTCGGTGGCGTCATCCTGATCATCGACCCCGACCTCGCGCTCCTCTAGAACGGAGAGTTCCGGTTCAGGAGCCTTCCAGGGGACGTTAAATTTTTCATTAAGACCCAGCATCCCAACGACGATGGCCGCTTGTTGCCGACACAAGTCGTAGAGAGTTTCAAGTGCCTCGGATTCTTGCACTGCGACTTGGTAATCAGTCGCAGTGTCCGCCACTCCAGTCTCGATGAAAAGAGAACCGATGGTAACCGTGAAACCGGCTTGTTTGGTAGCGCCGTGAAGGGTACCAATGACAACTCGCGCCTCGCTTAGTACATCCCCTCGGGAGTATGAGCAATGCCATTGAAGGTGGTCATCCGTCTCGCGCTCGGCGTGGGCTTCGACGCTGAGAACCTTGGGGTCGACTAAAATGAATGCCCTATTGAATCGGCTCATTGTTTTTGGCGCACCAGTTCCATCAATCGATCGGGATCTTGGAGATGACCATGACTGTGAGAGCTTCGAGGACCGCCACTATTACGGTACGCATCCCGAATTAGCTGCTCTCGAGCGGTTTCATCCTGAGGGGCATCTTCATACTCAACATCGAGAACAAGCCGTGCGCCAAGGGCGTGGAGAGTCTTAGCAAGTTTTCTAACGGTGATGTTTCGATCCCCTGCGAGCCTGGCGGTAATTTCACTTCTGGGAACTCCAAGAACGCGCGCCAGATCGGCACGGCCAAGCCCCGCCCGTTCCATTGCTGCTGCAATCAGTTCGCTGGCGTCCACCATGACTGATTCTTCTGCGTAGGCTGCGTCGAACGCAGGGTCCCCGATGGGGAACAAGTCTGACGTTTCAATGTTGGCCATTGTGCTTCCTCAATTCCATTCCCAGAAGATGTTCAGGGCCTTCTGGATTTCCCTAGGGACTCGGCTGTCGGCGGGTTTAGTTCGACCATGCGTGGCATACCAATGAACCTGATGACGGACGAGATAGAGCCGGTACTTGTCAGCCTTGAGCTCGAAGACATCTACGTCTCCACGCTTGTCAAGATGGCGCAAGTTCTCCGGGCTCTTGATGCTGTGGTTGTCGCGAAGTCGCTCGAAGTATCTTAGGTACTTCGCTCGAAACCGTAGATCCAAACCGCGCAAAAAATCTTCTGCATCACACGCCCCCGACCTACGAATCATTGCCAGAACTGTGTCGCAGCCCGGCAATAGACGCTTACAATGTCCGTGTTCAGTCATAACTGAACATCTGCATTGAAGGTACCACAACTGGCAAAGCTTCGACATATCGTATCGGTCACGCCTTGAGCCTTTCCCCAATCAGCCCTAGCGCTACGCACAGGCACGACTTCAATCCTAGATCCTCGTTAGGCCATGCACCTTTGTGATGCGGCGTCCGCCTCCCCTGCCGAAGCAGCGCATTATGGGACTGCAATCGCGGCACAGCAGAGTGGGAGGATCCTGGCCGAACGGCGGCGACTTGGTCTTGGACACCTGAGGACGGGCTGCAACGACTACGGCTGCTTAATTGGTGGGGGTCGATTGTCGCATGCTACCGACGGTGAAACGAATGCTCCCCATCCCACAGCTTTACAGAACCTATCTTATCGGCGCTTAAAGCACGGGAGTGGAAGTAGCTGCGAGAACTCCCGTCTCGCGACGTATTCAACGTTTCCGCAGGTCAGATCAGGCTTTTGACTCGTAGCCAGTCATGTTGAAGCTGCGCCGATTTGGCGCGCTGGCCGCCCAAGTTATAGGTTTCCTGCATCTAATGCATGTTTCCATGGTTTAGGGGTTGCGGTGAGTGGTTCCGTTCCGGGTTTCGTCCCGCGGATGCTGGTTGATCCGGACATTGGGCTGTTCCGGGCCGATGAACGGGTTTTTACGGCGATGTTGGATGGCTGGCGTGCACAGATGCTCGCCCGCGGCCTCACGACGGAAACCATCAAACAGCGCTGCCAGTTGCTGGAACGGTTTCAGAAGTTCACGGGTGAGTTTCCGTGGCAATGGGGTCCTGCGGACATTGAGGATTTCCTGGCTGAGCTGCGGTCCGGTGAGAAGCCGATCAGCCTGAAAACGCTGCGTTCGTACAGCAACGCCGTGGCGATGTTCTGCGCCTACGTGACGCATCCCGGTTACGGTTGGGGCGAATTCTGCGAACGCACTTTCGGCGATATACCCAGCCAGATCTGCTTCGAGTGGAACATGCCCAGGCACACCACCGACGATGCCGTCCCGGCGAAGAAGCGCTCGTTCACCAAGGCAGAACTGCAACGGCTCTTCGACTACCTCGACGATCTCGTCGACCGGGAATACGCGGCCGGCAGCAAGCGGTGGCTGCCTCTGTTCCGGGACTCGGTAGCGTTCAAGGTTTGCTATGCCTACGGTCTTCGCCGGCGTGAGATGACCATGCTCGAGCTGGAGGACTTCGGCCCCAACCCTCATGTCAGCGACTACGGACGCTTCGGCGCCCTTCAAGTCCGTTTCGCCAAGGGCACGGCAGGATCCGGGCCCAGGCGGCGGACTGTCCTGACCGTCCCTGAATTCGACTGGGTCGTGGACCAGCTGAGGGCTTGGACGTCCAACGGGATGCGGGAGCGGTTCCCTACCGCCGACAGGTCCTCGGCTCTTTGGCCGAGCGAGCGTGGCGCCCGGATGTCGCTCGGTTCCTTCGGGGATGCCTTCGCGGCAGCGCGGGACGCCGTTGGATTGCCAAAAGAATTGGGGTTGCATTGCCTCAGGCACTCCTACGTGACCCATCTGGTCGAGGCTGGCTATGACCCGGCGTTCGTGCAAACCCAGGTGGGCCACTCGTACGCCTCGACCACCGGCCTCTACACCTCGGTATCGTCGGACTTCAAGCAGAAAACCGTGCAGCAGATGATCGCACGCCGCATCACCAACTTGGAGGACCCAGATGCCTGAACAGCGCCGGATCGGCTACCGCTGGAACCTGAGGGCCCTGATGGCTAAGCGCAACCTCTGGAAGACCACCGAACTGATGCCCCTACTGCGATCCCGCGGCATCAACCTCTCTGAAAGCCAGGTTTACCGCCTAGTCACCGCAGCGCCGGAACGCATCCCGGCCAGGACCTTCGCAGCGCTCTGCGACATCCTGGACTGCACCCCGAACGACCTGTTCGAACCGTTCGTGGAGATGCGCGCCGCGGCGACAGCCAACGCACCGCAACGCAGCGAAGACCTCGGAATCCAGCCCGGAAACCCTATCGCTAAACGGATCCGACTCGTCAGTCCCGAGAACGGTGACTAGGCCACGCAAGCCAGAGGATCCCCTCCGCTGGCCAGTCCCCTGCGCCCGCTGCCGCCAGCACCACAAAACCGTTGCGAGGTGGCCCGATGGCGGAATCTGAGGCTACTGCTACCAACAGGCAAAACGCACCAAAGGCACCTGCGCCTGCGGACATCAGGGCGTCCTTCCAGGGCTCATCGATGAACAGCCCGCTTGCCGCCAATGCTCGGGAGTTCGGCTCAACGTCGACTGCGAGGCCTGCGGAGCAGAAGACGAACTCCACAGCGGGGGACGCTGCTGGAGCTGCGTGCTCGCAACCGTAGTCGATGATGTGCTCACAAACCCCTCAACGGGAGCAATAGCCACGAACCTGATTCCGCTCGCCACGGCGTTGAAGTCGATGAAACGCGCCAACAGCGGCATCACCTGGATCCAGCAGAAGCACGTCACCGCCTTCCTCCGAAACCTCGCCGTCGCACCAACGATCACCCATGAAGTCTTCGACGAACTGCCCGATTCGCGGACCCGCGAATACGTCCGGGGCCTCCTCATCGAGCACGGCGTTCTCCCCCGCCGGGACGAACTTCGTACACGCTACGAGAGCTGGTCTGCACAAGCCCTCGACCGGGTTAACAACCATGAGGACCGCGACATTATCCGTCGCTACATCCGCTGGCACCACCTCCGCCGGATGAACCAGATGGACGAAGTCAGCCGCGGCACCTTCCTGCGGGCCAAGCAGCAAGTGACCGTCGCCATCGACCTGCTCAACTGGCTCGCCGACCACGGCACCAGCCTCGACGGGCTGACCCAGGCTCATCTCGACCTATGGCAGGCAGAAGGGCCCACCACCAGACGGATCGCTGAACACTTCCTGAAATGGGCCATCAAGGCCAAGGCCGTCCCTGCAGGGCTGACCATCCTCTCGCATCGTCGTGGAACGAGCGCCAAACTCGACAAGACAGGGCAGGATGAAGCACTCAGCCGCGTGCTCAACGCCAATGAACAAATCGAGGCACGAGACCAGGCCGCCGCGATCCTCGTCCTGGTCTTCGGGCAACAGGCTGAACGCATTGCTCAGCTGACGTGGGAAGACGTGACGGTCACCGAAGAACTCGTCACCGTCCAGCTCGGATCAATAAACATCGCACTGCCAAACCCATTGGATGAGCCTTGGCGGGAGCTGGCTGAGAACCCAACGCACGGCCTCACGGCCGCGCACCCCAACAGTAACTGGGTCTTCACGGGCCATTTCCCAGGAAAACACATCAATCCCGGCCACCTAACCCAACGCCTGACTCGGATCTTCAGCACGCGCGCCGCGCGGCTCGGAACTCTCCACGAGCTCACCAAACTCGCCCCGGTCGCCATCATCGCCGAGACCCTTGGTTACTCCCCCACCACTATCGAACGCCACGCCACTGACTCCGCCGCTGCCTACGCTCAATACATCGCGACAAGGGTGCATGCCAAGCGAGTTAGCGTGCCGCAGTCGTAGGAGCCGGGAGAAGGCGACCGGCGGAGCGTCTACGAGGGCGAATGATCACGAAACTCCTGGAGTGCCGGTCCCAAGGAGCGGCTGAGAAATTCAGTCCAGATCGCCGCGTCATGTTCGTCGTAGTAAGCGAACCAAACATCGCTTGAGTCGATTGTTGCGGAAGTTGGTGCAAACGAGCGAAGGTAGTGCTCTCAAGAATCCACCGACTCACGATTAGCGCGCGAGCCAGCCCTTGGAACGATGCTCGCACCTACCGCTCTTAGTCGTCCTCTTCGTCAACCTCGGCATGACTCTTGAGTGAGGGGATAGGCCCGCCCGTCTGCCCCAATACGCCGCTCCGGGCTTCACCGTCCCGGACGAAGGTGATCCGGATTTGGGCCCCTAAATCGAGGAGGGACCCTGCAGAAGGATCCTGGGAAGTTACCCAGAACAGCCCGGGCCACGTGCGCGAACGGAGTCCCGGCCCGTCAGGGTCCCCGGCTGCGAGACCAAAGCCAATGTTCGCTGCCATCTCCTGCGCAATATGCACGGGCTGCCCAACGAGATCGGGAACAATGTGCGTCCGATGTTCAACCATGTCTGCACCCCCGATAAGCCTGAACAACTAGACCGATGAAAAAGCCTTCTTCCCGCCAGAGTACCGCCCGCCGATGGCGTGGTCGTCAGATCCGGTACGGCCAGGGCCCCGGCGACACAGCGATTCAAGCGAAAAGGCTCACCTTGGACCCAAGTGGCCCTGAATCAAGCCGTCATGGTGGTCCTGAATGACGTTGGCATATTCATTCTTCTGAATCTCACGATGTAACGATAAGGCGGCCCAGCAGCTTCCGAAGGACTGACTCTCGGCAGACTCACGCCAACGGAACTATTGCCCTCCGATAGAGCTACTCCCGGCCCATGAATAACCGCGCATGCCAGTTAGAAATGGCCAGGGGAGAGGCTGCAAAAGGGCTGATTCCGGCCGTCACTCGCAGCGTTTTTCCCCGAAGTCCAATAAGTCAGTCAGAACAGCATCCCCGGTGCCGGGAGAAAATATGTGAAAAATACCAGCGGGATGCCGGACACTATGTTCAACAGTGCCGCTCGCGCACCGGGAGAGGCAACACCGCCATGAACGCGTCGATCACCCTTATCGCGGCGACCGGACCCCGGGACACCACGCCGGCCCGCGTCCCTGTCCGGCCCCTGGAACCGGCAGATCTTCCCCAACTCGCGCGTCTGCACCAGTACGCCTACGCCGGGCATCCTGGGCAGCGGAAGCTGGGCCGGGCCGCAGCGTCCCCGGACGAGGGCCGCACCCGCACCGCCGAGGCAGCGTCCCTCGTCGCTTACGGACCCGAGGACCAGATAAGGGCCGCCATCATCATCACCGAACGCGACGGTGAAGCGGTCATTGATGAACTCTTCACCCACCCGGATCATCGCCGCCAAGGCCTGGCTGAAGAACTCCTCCGACACTCCATGCAGCTCCTGCATACCCTGGGGCGCACCACGGTAACCGTCACCGTTGAGGAGAGTAATTCAGCGGCCCTGGCCCTCTACCTTTCCAGGGACTTCCGTCGCATCCCAGCCGGTGACAGCGAATACGACTAACCAATGGCTGGTTGATGGAGTATCCATTGTCGGCGCTTAATGCACAGGAGTAGAAGTAGCTGCCAGAACTCCCGTCCCATGACGAATAAGGCTCTTCCGGAGGTCAAACGCCATTTGCTCAACGGGAGGTTCCTGCGGTCCTGTGCGCGAATCTGCCGCTGAATCCCTTGCGCCTGTAGGTCTCCTGCATTTAATGCTTGTTTCCACGGTCCAGATTATTCTGTTACCGCTACCGAGCCCGGTCGTCGAGCTCGGTGGGCGGATGGCCCAAAGCCTTAGTCGTAACCAAAGCGGCGCTCACGTCCAGTCCTCAAAAACGGTATCGCCGCAAACAACATTCGCGGCGGTTTCGACAATATATTCTCCGGGTCCAATTCGGCTCACTCTGATACCACAGTTCTGTGCAAGGGCATCGGGGATGATTCTGCCGACAGCCGAGTTCAAAAGATCGTCAATCTGGGAGGCATCCGTCGTCGTGACGCGGCGGATCATGCTAGGGGCTTGAATCATTTGATCTTTCTCATTTTGCCGAAGGTTAGGTGCGGTCATGTGCCAAGCCGACTGGGCTATTCCCGGCTGCTGAATACCCGTTCATGCAAGTTAAGGCAGGTTGAAAGCGCCCTCTCGGTCAGGGCTGGTTACCGAGGTTCCGGTACTTCCGGGCCCGTGATGCCACCAGCTGCGAAACGGGCACCGCGGCAACCGATGCCAGCTCGTACTCGATGGCGTGAGCCATCCGCGCGCAGAACTCCCGGGGTTCCAGCGAGGCGTCGTTGCGTTCATCCACGATGTGGTCCACCAGCCCGTTGGCATACAGCGACGCCACGTTCACGCCCTGCGCCTGCGCCATCGCCGGGGCGAAGTCAGTGGTGCGGTGGACGATGGCGCTGGCGCCCTCGGGCGGCAAGGGCGAGAGCCAGCTGTGCTGGGCAGCGATGGTCCGGTCCGCCGGGAGCAGGGCCAGTGCCCCTCCCCCGGCGCCCTGGCCCAGCAGGACCGAGACCGACGGCGATTCGAGTCCGATCAGTTCGTGCAGTGAGCGGGCGATTTCCCCGGCCAGGCCGCCTTCCTCCGCTTCCTGGGACAGGGCCGCTCCGGCGGTGTCGATGACCGTGAGCAGCGGCAGCCTCAGTTCCTCGGCCAGCTTGGCGCCGCGCCGCGCTAAGCGGCTGGAACAAGAAGGATGGATCGTCCGAGAGGCATCAACTACAGACCGGCGGTCCACTCTCGTCAGCTTGACTGAAGAAGGAAAACGGGAACTGGACAGCTGGCTTCCGGATCACTTCGAATTCGAAAAGTCGCTCCTGGAACCCCTCAACGACGACGAGTACCTAGCCCTCGTGTCCATCCTGCGGAAGCTGCTGGTCCACATCGAAACCTAACAGCACTTCGACCTGCAGTGCGTGGTTCCCCGGTGGGGAGATCGTCCTGTTGGTCCACACCCTAACCTGACTTCCGGGCGCCTGGTCACGGAGGGTTCTACCCGCCGACGGAGCTCGGCTTGTGCTAAAAGGCATGGAGAGTAGCAAACAGGTCATCTCGGCCCCTTGCGCCATATGTGTCCTAATTAAATCCAGGTCGCCGGTCTATTGCGGTGGTTATCGAGCTCTCGGACCCGGTTTC
>Ga0308158_10002279_pt1 | contig 18448 bp, 9 predicted proteins | sample PhyBR2_FD_201038 | JGI IMG/M metagenome (GOLD analysis project Ga0308158, IMG submission 201038) | Phyllosphere microbial communities from UC Gill Tract Community Farm, Albany, California, United States - DLSLB.R2 | ecosystem: Host-associated > Plants > Phyllosphere > Unclassified | place: USA...
ACAGCCCGATGCTGGACGTGCGGCTGCCGTCGGGGTTCCTGACGCCCGAGGTCTCCCAGTCGCCGTAGCCGATGTTGTGCAGCGAGCTCTCCCCCATCGCCGCCATGACGCCGAGCACCTGGCCGTCACGCCCGAAGCCCAGAGTTCGCGCGGTGCTCACGATGATCGCGGCGTTCATGAGCTGGTCGCCGCTCCATCCGGCCACGCCCCGATCGGGGAACGTCTGAGGCCGCTCTGCGCAGTACCGCTCGCCCCGCGGAGCGGTGAGCATCCCCACCCCCACGAACACGGCGGAGAGAGCCAGAGCGACGGAGATCGTGATCGCGCCGATCCGCAGCATCCGCTTCCTCTCCCGGCGACGACGAGCGCGGCGGCGCAGCACGGTGGCGCGGGATCGGCGCTGACTCACGCGGCCGGGTCCCTCCGCCTGCCGATGAAGGCCACCAGCCCGCCGCCGATCGCGCCGAACAGGTGCGCCTGCCAGGAGACGCCGGGGCCGGCCCCGAAGATGCCGGTCAGCACCGTGGTGCCGTAGAGCACGATGACGATCACCGCGATGCCGGCGTAGGCGATGCGGTGCGCGAGGCGCCCCGGCGCGATGACGCGCAGCACGACGTACCCGAAGTAGCCGAACACCAGCACGGATGCTCCGACAGTGAGCGTCCCCGGTGCGTTGAGCAGCCAGGTCCCGGCGCCTCCGACCAGTGCGACCACCGCCGTCACCAGCCAGAACCGCCTCGCACCCTCGACGGCGACGAGGCATCCGAGGATGAGGAACGGCACGGAGTTGCCGATCAGGTGCGTCCAGCTCGCGTGCAGCAGTGGACCCAGCACGAGGCCCTGCAGGCTGCCGAGATCCCACGACCGCAGCCCCCAGCCGACGAAGGTGCCGGGCAGCACGGCATCCGCGAGCTGGATCGCCCACATCAGCGCGAGCAGGCCGATCGGCGCGAGGAAGCGCGTCGCCTTCGGCGAGCGCGCGACGGGAGGAGCGGATGCTGTCACACGACGATCCTCGCAGGTGCGCTGGGGAGTGGACTGAGCGCGCACGTGGGAAGATGAGACGTCGACGTTGATGGACGATTGAGGAGCGGCAGCGGAGTGGGGTGGTTGCGGGATCGGTCGGGCGCGGTGCGCGACGAGGCGTACAAGAGTCTGGTGCGCACGGCTCACTCTGCGCTGACCCGGCACGCCCAGCGCCTGTACGACGATCCTCAGGATGTTGAGGATGCCGTCGATGACGCGTTTACGGGAGCGTGGCGGGTCATTCACGACGGCGGGCATGTCAACGAGCGCTGGCTTCTGACCTTCATCGACAATCGGCGCAAGGACCGTGGCCGACGTGAACGCACCCGAGACGCCGTCTGGGGGCAGTTGATCCACGACGCGCAGTCCGCAGCGGCCCGCGGAGACGATCTGGATCTGCGCATAGATCTGAACAGCGTGCTGGATGCGCTCTCGCCCGACGATCGCTATCTCATCGAACTGCTGGACATGGACGGCAACTCCGCCGGGGAGGTCGCAGAGATGCTCGGCCGGTCGCAGGCTGCGGTGCGCAAGCGGAGACAGCGCATCCATGAGCGGCTTCGGGAGCTGCTCGTGGCGGCGGGCATCGGGCTGAATGTGGGTGATCGCCATGTCTTCTGATCACGAGCAGGATCTCGTCACGCAGTGGCTGCGGAGCGTCGACACGGCGCGGACGCCGGTGGATGCTGAGCCTCCGGCCCGTCTGTTCGCGCTGGGGGAACGGCTCACGGCGGAGCAGCTGGTCCGCGACCGTGCCCGAACGCGACGACGTGGTGTGCGGGTGGCGTGGGCGGTCTCCGTGGCTTCTCTGGTCGTGGTCGCCGCAATCGCGGTCTCGTCCGTGCTGATGATGCCCGCAGCCCAGGCATCGACGCCGACGCCTCTGACCTTCCACTCCCCCGCGGCCGAGCACCAGATCATCGCGGATGCCGTGAAGAAACTCTCTGCGCAGGACGGGGTCGCCGCGCCGGAACGGTCGGTGCGAGAGGTGTCGTGGGCGATCAGCATCGAGGACGGCAAGATCATGGGCCCGGTGGTGCCGCAGATCGTCGAACTGGATTGGAACGCCGATCTCTCCGGTGTGTCGACGATCGTCAAGGGGCGGACGGAGGATCCGGTCGACGGTCACGTCGGGCGGGTGGTGCCGACGGATGAGGAGATCTCGAAGCAGACGTTCGGGGCCGGCGAGTTCGGTGTGCCGAGCCCCGACTCCCCACCTGCAACGGTTGCGGGGGTGAGCGAGATGCTGACGATGTTCGGGATGCCCGAGCATCCGACCGCCGGTCAGCTGGTGGAGTCGATGGTCACGGTGATGGACTACTGGACGCTGAGCGATGCTCAGCAAGCTGTCCTGCTGAAGATGATCGGCCAGACGGGAGAGGCCCGTTCCCTCGGAAGATCCGTCGATCGCCTCGGCCGGGATGTGGAGGGGCTGCGAATCGACTCTGCAACGAGCGGGCTGACCCACGCCGTGCTGATCTCGGCTGAGACCGGGCGTATCGTCGGAGTCGAGACCCAGCGGACCACCGCCGAAGAGGGCATTCCGGCGGACACCGTGGTCGAGTACCGGATGTGGGATCCGGAGAGAGGTGAGGCAGGATGAAGCGCATCGGCGCGGTTCTGACCATTGTCGCGGCTGTGACCGCCGTGATCTTCTGGGCGCCTGCTGCGTACGCCACGGACGCGACAGTTCCCCGAGACGACATCGCCGCGGTGATGGATGCTGTGCCCGGAGGCGTGCTGATCGATGCGGACCATGCCGAGTGGCCGAGCATCGGGATGGAGATGACCTCAGCAGAGGCTGTGACCACCTACTCGGTGGGCTCGTGCGCGACCGGCAGCGTCTGCGCCTTCTCGGGCTCGAACCTCAGCGGCTCGAAGCTCAGCTGGTCCACATGCGGCACGTTCACCATCAGCGCCTTCACCGTCCGTTCCATCGCGGATGCCCGCTCGACGGGCTACCTCCAGGCCCGCAACGGAACGACCGTGGTGGCGACCGCGTATGCCGGCGGCTCTGCGAACGTGTTCGGCACTGTCACGAACGTGCGCTGCGTGAGCTGAGCTGAGCTGGCGCGGAGAGCACGCCCTATGAGGTTGCCGCGTCGCCGATCGACAGGGACTCGAAGAAGGCGCTGTCCTGCTCATCGCCGAGGTAGGTGAGAATCGCCACTCCGTCACCGTCGTCGGGAAACGCGACCAGCAGCCAGAGGTTCTCGCCGTCCGAGTCCACCTGAGTGAGCATGCCGCGCCCGCCTTCAACGTCGTAATCCTCCGACTCGATCGCAGTCCCTCCCCCGCCGAGCACGGCGCTCTCCGTCACCGATTCGAGAGTCGCCCCCGCCTGCCGCGCAGGCTGCCATGTCGCCGCATATTGCTTCTGTCTATTGCCCCATTGCATGAATTCGACCGTGAGCTCAGTTCCAGGCACCTTCTCAACGGTGAGGTGTGGCTCACCGGGAAAGCGCACCGAGTAGTCATCAGCGACGTACCGGTAACCGTGCTTTGCCGAAGGGGCGTTGTCGATGGTCGTCAGCAGCCACTGCATCCCGAACCATGAGGCCACCCCCGCCACCACCGCCAACGCGATCACCGCTGCCTTCTTCATCGGGCTCTCGCCCGAAGGCAAGCGCCCGCCGAACTCAGACGCCTTCGGGATCATCACTTGGCCCGGTGCTCTTCACGCTCATGACCGCAAGCTACCGGTCGAAGAAGGCGACACACCAGAGCAGAACCACGAGAGAACGTCGATGTCACAAAGTCGCGACTCACGCCATATGTAGCTCTTCACAGCCTGGCCTTGGCTTCCGCAAGCATCCACTCGATCGCGTCGAGCGGAACACTATCGATGAACATCCTTACAGTCCGCTTCCCAGTGCTTGCATCTTCAAAGACCTCGGCAAGCTGGGTCCCGTCAACAAGATCGAGTTCAATCGACATTCCATCTCGAGCCCCAACCGAACTGATTAAAAGAATCCTGTAGCCGTCCATCAACTCACCTGCCTGTTCCGCCACTCTTCCAATGGATGACTACGTATCAAAGGAAGATCTGTTGAGGATCGATGCTCTCCGCCTTCCAGATCGTACCGTTGCCGTCCAGCACCCATATAGGGACGTCAGATTCCTCCGCGAACCGAGCTGCGACGACGGAGACGAGATCAGGCCAGCGACACTCAAACGCGCAAGCGTAGACGGTCTTCATGTCTGGAAGATCCACACCGTCTGCTGGGCGGAAAGGCTCCTCCCGATACTCCCACGCCAATTCAGGCGACTTGATTTCAGAGGCCGTAAATAGATGACCTGAATCTCCCTGGACTTGCGCTATCCCATCTCCAACAGCATCGGCCAAGACCTTCCCACCAAGTTGAATGATGACATCAACGCAACGCCGAAAGACATCTTCTCCCTCGGAGATGAAAAAACCACCCCTCACCCGAACTCCTTCAAATACGTCAAGGCCCGCGGCCCCGTTACAGAAGCGGTCAGACATCGCTCCTACGGGCGGTGACGGTGCAGCGCACCATAGGCGCGTGGCGGTGCCAAATCGTCTCTAGAGATAGCTGTGCAGACGCGCTCACTCAATTTCCTCACGCCGCCAGACTGCTTCACCAATTTCTTGTCCAGTTGCCGTAGTGTCGAGCCACACGATCTGCCCTGGCATTACGAACGGATCGTCCATGCGCGCCCACAGGGCGGCGATACGAAGGACTGCCTCTCCTGGCGTTATCGACCATGGGACATGCCCGCGATCCGAGATGTCACCCGCCACCACCAGGTCTTGCGCGAGGAGTCTCGCGATCAGCCCTACCGAGAGATCTCGCAGGTCTGCGGGTTCGGTCAGACCCGAACGTCGAACGACGTCGATGACTTCGGCCGCCGACACCCAGTCTTCAGCAGCTCTCGCAAGCAGATCCTCGGTCAGGGTCCGCTCGTTCTCTTTCATTGCCTGATACGGACCTTCCCGATAGTCCAGCCTGGATATCGAACATTGATGGTATGACCGCCACTATTGGAAGCGTCACGGAGACCAACCTGGATACTGTCAGCGCACTCGATCCAGCTACCCTTGTAGCCATACTTCGGACCAGTGAAAGCTATGAGGTACTGCGTCTAGGGGGCAGACCTGGCTCGATCGCTCTTCTGCCCCGCGGCATGAGCCAGTGCCTCAAGCGAGGCACCAATCTCGCAATGCATGCGCATGGATTCAACCTTGCCGTTCAGGGAACATTCCACGTTGACCACCCGGTCCACGCGCTTCACGGAAATGACCTCGACGCGACTCACTTGACATGGTCACCCTGGACTGAAGCTGATGTGCGCGACGTCAGGCCAAGACTCGGGAGGGTCATCCGTGAACCACGGATGCTCCAAACCAATGACATGACCGTTCTTGAGCCACAAGATCAATTCTCCCCGCAGTTCGCCGTCGTCTCCGATCACCGCCGGTATTGGATACACCGGGCCATCCGGAAGTTGTGCCTTCATTACATATGAAGGCACAGCAAAGTTGATCACTTGACCCGGGACCTCATTAACGACAAGGGCATCGTGAACTTGTTCAACAAGCAACTGACGAGTGGGGTCAGGAAGCTTAACTAGCAACGCAGACACCAGATGCAAGATGTCCTTGGACACTGGCTGCTCATTCATGGCGTAAATGCTGTTCCGATCCGTATGATGCCGTCGACTACAGCACCTCTGATTATCACCGTTTGATCACCAACCGTTCGACTAACTTCGAACACACCCTTCTCTGGCATTCCGGGCCCTTTCAGGCTTTGCACGATCTGCTCCATAGCATTCTCTCGCGTGCCGTATCGCTCCACAAGCGGAGCGAAATTGTGCTTCGGCTCGAAGACATGATCCAATTTGCTTGGACGCAATGCATCCTTCAACGTGGCAGCTACAGCCGCATCAGATTGGGCTGCCACGGGTGCAGCGGCTGCGCTTGTGGTCCCTGCCCCGCCGCGCTTGGCGAGGGCGCTGCCGAGTCCGGGCCCGATGAGCATGCTTCCGGCTCCGAAGGCCCCGCCGAGTCCGAAGGCTGTGAGTCTTCCTTCCATGGTCTTCTCGCCGCTGCGGAGGTTGTACGCGGCGAGGTTGATGCCCGCGCCGAAGATCCCCATATAGCCCGCGCCAGCAGCGACCCCGACCCCGGCGCAGATTCCCACAGTCGCGACGACGCACGCACCGACCCCTACCGCCGCCGCAGTGAGAGCCAGCGCCGATCCCACACCCACCCAGGTGTCCTGATCCCAGGAGAACGGGTCCCACCAGACGTTCGCCGGCGGATGATTGGTCGGCACCTTGCCGAGATTGCCCGCGGAAGGCACCTTGATCGTGCCTCTCACCCACCCGCCGCTCTTGCCCTTGCTGTTGGCGGCACCCGCGGCCCGGCTCTGCGCGGGCGTGACATGCTGGGTGCCGTCTGCAGAGTCCACCCGGGCGAACAGCCCCGAGGGGTCCGAGAACGACACCGGCGAGTTCATCGAGTACGCGTACGCGTTCGCGTGCCGCGGCTCCCCTGGATCCAGCACCGGGTCCACGCTCACGAACCGGCCCAGCCCCGGGTCATACGCCCGAGCACCCAACTGCGTCAAACCCGTCCCACTGCGCGGAGCATTCAAATACCCGAAGTTCGACGACCACGTGCTGCTCCCACCACGCGGCACCCCGAACGGATCCATCCACCGGCGCGTCACCGCCCCCGAGGCGGCGTTGATCTGCATCCCCACCGTCCCCACCGGATCCGGCGACAACCACCACAACCCGCCACCGGCACCGGAGACCCTCTCCGCGATGCTGATCCCCGCGATCGCATACGACCGCACCCCGGTCTTGACACCGTTCACGTCACGGACCACCGTCGAACCCAAGAACAACGACGCCCCATCGCTGCCGCCATACCGCAGCAGCAGATCACCATCAGCGGTGTAGATGCTCTTCTCCGTGTTCGCACCGTCCACGACCGATGAGAGCCGGCCCGAGTCGTCGTATCCAAGCGTCTGCGCGCCCCGCTTGCTCATCCCGCCCGACGCGTCGTACTGGAACGCCGTCGTCACCGTCGAAGACCCCGTCGTCGCCTGCACCTGCGACACCGCATGCGGACGCGCAGCACCCGCCGCCGGATACGTGTACGCCGACGACACCGGGGTACCCGCGAGCCCCACCTTCACGGTGCTCGCCGTCCGATTCCCCGTCACCTTGTCCACCGTGAACGACGCCGAATACGGCGCTGGGCCGCCCAGGCTCCCACTGGGCCCCGCCGTGCAATCCCCCGAGGGCGCCCAGGCGGCGGTGAGTGCCTGTAGCGGGTCGTAGGTGAAGCACTGCGTGTCCGTCACCTGCCCGTCCGCGCTCGTGGCCGCCTTCGTGATCAGGCCGGCTGTGTTGCGCGTGTATTCACGCAGCGCCTCCCGGGTGAAGACAGTCCCGTTGCGCCTGGTGGTCTCCTCCAGCGACTTCAGCTGCCGCGTCCCCGCGTCGTAGGTCAGGGTGAGTGCGCTCCACACGGTGCCCGGCCGCACAATCTGCCCGGGCTGACCGCTGGCGAGATAACTGACCTGACTGGAGTAGGTTGACGCACCGGCCAGGCTGTTCTGGTTCCCAAGCGTGTCGTACGAGGAGTACATCTCCTCGTAGGGGAGCCCGGCGATCGCAGGCAGCACCTGCGCGTTGACCGATCCATCCTGGTTGTAATACGTCGACGTCGTGTACGTCGTGCCGGCGAACGCCGGCGCGCCAGCCGGGATGCTCACAGTCGTCCCGGTCGGGCGATACGCGTCGTCGTATCCGGTGACCAGCGTCTTGTACTCCTTCGCATCCACGAAACGCGACGCCGAAGTGAGCTGCCCCTTCACCAGCGTGTCGTACGCCCACGACGCCAGCACGGTGCCGGTCACCGAACCCGACCGCTCCGCGGTCTTCCGGTTCAGCGCGTCATACGTGTACGCGAGCGTCTTGCCACGGGCATCCGTGGAGGTCACGATGTTCCCGAGCACGTCAAAGGTGCGAGCGGACGCACCCGAATCCGGATCGACGCTGCCGGCCTCGCGGCCTCGCAGGTCGAACGCCCACGACCAGACGTTGCCGGCATCGTCGACCATACGCGTGAGCTGATCACGGCCGTTGTACTCGTACTGCAACGACGTCGACCCGACGCCCGCCCCGCCGATCGTTCCGTGCCATTCGGACACACGGGTGGTGCGCCCCCAGGCATCCGTCCACGTCGAAGTTGGCACCCCACCACTGGGAGGAGTGACGTCCACCCGGTCGGCCCCGGGATACGCCGTCGTCGTACGACGCAGCTCCGTGCCCGTCGAACGCAGCACGGTCGCCGTGGTGCGACCGGCACCGTCATAGACCGTCTCCGACCGGGTGGGGATCTGCGACGTGCTCGACGGAATGAACAGCGCCGTACCCGGCGTTACCGTCGGCGCCCAGTACCGATCGTTCACGGCCGCAGTGCGGCCCACCTTGTCGTACACGGTGTCGCTGATCACCGCCCCGCCGCCCGGCGCAGGCGCCTGCGTCTGCAGCGGCCGTCCCAGCCCATCGACCAGCGCGAAACTGCTGATCGTGCTGTTCGCCGTCAGCGTGGTCTGCTTCACACTCGACGGCACCGTGGCAGAGACCGTGTACTCGTAGGAGATGGACGGCGACGTCGGGAAAGACGCCTTGGGCCGATCGGTCAGCCACACCTTCGTCAGCCGACCCATCGCGTCGTACTCAGTGGCTGTCGTCTTGCCGTTCTCATCGACCGCAGAGAGCGGCTGTCCCCGATACGGGTCGACCGTCGCCGTCGATGTCCATCCCGCCGGGTTGGTGACCGTCGTGGTCGCGAGCGGCCCTGAGCCCGCCGCAGCCGTCGCGGACGGCATGTAGGCGGTCAGCGTGGTCTGCCCCGCTGCATCCTTGGCGCTGGTGACACGACCTCGCGCGTCGTACGCGAACTGGCCGGTGGTCACCCACGTTGCTGTGGCGAGGGTCGTTCCGCTGAAGCCAGATGCCTCAGAGCTCTCGGACAGCAGACCCTTCGTCGCTGCCGCCCCTACAGCCCCGCCGTCATAAGCGGCGCGCTGATAGGAGAGAACGCTGGCCGGAATCGGAGCGGTCGGAACCGCCCCGCAGGTGACACCGTACTTCGTGACCGTGCTGGGCAGACCGATGATCCACGCGGTCGTGTTGTCGGCTGCGTAGTCGGTCTTGGTGCAGGTCGCCTGCTGACCCGTTCCAGCCGATTTCTCGACCGCGGTCACGAACCCTCGGGACGTGAGGGTGTAGATCGTGCTGGACGTGCGGGATCCCCCGGTCGACACGGGCACGATCGTGTCCTCGCGGCTCGTGCCGAGCACGCGAGCCGTGCGGACACCGTCGCTGGCGGTGACGGCGGAGGCCCAGGGCGTGGTGACCGTCTCAGAGACGGTCGCACCGCCGGCGCCGTTCAGGGTCTTCGCAGACCGAACCTGACCGGCGAACCATCGTTCGTCCGGGATCGTCGTGCCCGTCACGGTGACCGACTTCGTTCCACCCGACGCGTTCGCACGATCCCCGTTGAGACCGCGATAGAACAGGTACTGCGTGGTCTCCTGCTGGGCAGGCGTCGCCGGGTCACCGACGCGGATCTCCACCTTGTCGTATCCGGCATAGTCCGACCAGGTGCGCCGGTCCGCCGGAATCAGCCGGTCATCGACGTACCGCCAGGCGGGCTTGCCCGTATAGACGTACGTCGTCTGCACGGCCGGAGCACCCGCACCGCCGGTGTACGGGTCCTCGATCATCGAGGTCACCACGTACTTGTGGAACAGATCCTGGCGTGCCGTGGTCGGGTAGTCCAGGTCGGGTGTCCACCACATCGGGAAACACCGCTTGTCGTTGGCCCACGGCGACGCGAGGATCGTGGGCGCCATCGCGGGTGTGCATTCCTGACCCGAGTAGTTCACCGAGATTCGGGCACCCGTCGGCAGCTGCACGCTGGAGACACGGTACTTGTCCAGCGGGGCCAGTCCGTCCACGACCCACACCCGGTTCTGCATCGCTACGCGCTGGAAGATCGTCGCCGGTTCCGTGATCGCAGCCTGTCCCGCCGTCGCCGTGCGGGTGATCCGGTCCAGCCAGAGCGCGGGAGACTCGCCATCGCCGGGGTCGGGGAACAAGTGCGTGAGCGCGTAGGAGTCGACGTCCTTGTACGCGCCGGCCACGAACGACTGCGTCGTGATCTTCGCCAGACGGGCCGTCGTCCAGAACGACGGGCCGGTCATCCCCGGGCATGTCCCGGTCGTGCAGTTCAGATCGAACGGCACATCCGGGTAGACGCTCGTTGTGGCGGGCGTGGTCACGTCGCCGCCGAGCGGGAGGGTCGCGCAGGACGCTGCTGCCGCGTTGCAGCGACCCTTCGCGTCGTAGTCGAAGACGACGCGTCCCGTGGCGGCGTTCGACGAGTAGATGCTCGCCGCCGTCATCCCGTACTCGATGCGCAGTAACTGCCCGCCCCGGGTGTACCCGGTGACCGTCGTGTCGTTCGCACGGTACTTGTTCGTCTCGACGGCGTAGTAAAGGGCCTGGGCGTTGCCGTGGACATCGACGACGTAGTCGAGGTTCCAGCGCCATCCCTGCTGACATAACGATGCCGCGAAAGTGGCGGCATGGCAGGGGTCGGCGGCATCGTTGCCGAAGACGGGGACTGTCCAGGCGGACTTCGTCTCCGCCTTCCCCGTCGTCCACCCCGGCAGGCGGTTCAGACCGAAGTAGTACTGGGTGCCATCAGTGGTCGTCAGTCGCCAGCATTCGGTGTTGTAGGTGCCGTTGGCGGCGCAACCCTGCGCCGTGCCGATCAGCTTCTCGATGCGGGAGTTGTCGTCGCCCTCCAGCCGCCACTTGCCCGATGACGAGTCCCTCACGATGGTTCCGGAGCGGGAGCCGAACGAGATCGTTGCGTTGTCCGTCGACCAGCACAGATCGTTCGACCCCACCACGGGAGTTCCGGGAGCCTGTTCGGAACGACAGGGGACGTAGCGGCGCTCGATGAATCCGCCGCCCGACAGCGTCCAGCCCTCGCCGATCGCAGACGTCTGGTTGTTCGTGGACGAGGTCGCACCGTCGACCAGCTGCGAGTTGTAAGCGAGTGAGACCGCAGGTGCCGCCCCTGCAGGAGCCGGTGGCGCGGCGATCGGATAGCTCCACGAGAACGCCCCGGTCTGAGCCGAGACGTCCCAGCTGCTCGAGGGCTTGAGCGGCGATGCGGCATAGGTCCCGGATCCATCGGTGCTCGACGCTGAGGACGTTGCCGTGAGGACCATCGGCTCCGTGCTCGGAACGGAGAACGACAGCACCTCCGCCGCGCGCGTGGGCGTTACGACCTCGGCATCCGCCGGTTTCTCGGCATCCAGCTGGGCCGCAGGGATCAGCATCCACCGCAGCCGGGAAGCGTAGTCACCGCCGAACAGGCCACGCACCGTCGCTTCCGCGACGGTCACCTCGACCTCGCTCTTCGACGGCGTCGACGGCGAGAGCTGAATCGCAAGCGCGGACGCGCCGATCTTCCCGCGACGCTTGGCGTCCAGAACCTGGATCTCGTATTTCTCCGATGCGGACGCGCTCTTCTTCTGCCCTTTCGGCTGCCGGACATCGATGCCCGCGGCCTTGGACTCAGACGTTCCCGATCCGTTCTCCGTGACCGGCACTGTGAACGTCGTCGCCGCCGGCTCATTCAGAACCGGCGACGCGCTGGCTTTGGCTTTCCCCGTTCCAGGACGGGCCGAGACCAACTGGCCCTTGACGGCCGGATCCTTCGGCGCATCCGGGAATCCCGATCGCGAGGCGGCCTCTGCAGGCGCCGTCGCTGTCAGCAGCGAGACCACGATCGCAGTGGTTGCGAGCAGGGCGACCGACAGCCGCCGTGCTGATCTCATCGTGTACGAAGAACCAGCCATCTTCATCAACCTTCCGCGGGATCCTGGCCCAGCCGGAGCTGCCCGAGCTGACTCGATGTGGGCACGCCGCTGAAAACGGCGACGTCAGCGATCTGTCCTGGCCAGCGTGCTGTGACAGCTCCGGCATTACGGCTGACGCCGACATCCACCGTGCTGCTGCCAAGGTTCTGCGCACCGTCGGAGCGGAGCACGCTCGCCGCGAGAGAACCGTCCAAGTACAGACGCAACTGGCCGTTGACGACATCGACCACTCCCGCTACGTGCACCCACTGATCGCCCGTCGGACGAGGTGCGGTCACGCAGCTCGAACCCGACGTCGTCGCGATGCAGAATTCCCATCCCGCCGTCGACACCCCCAAACGCGATGCCGAACCCGAACCCATCGACACAGCTGTCCCGGCTCCGGCCGTCCCCGGCTTCAACCACGCTGCGACCGCGTAGGAACCCGCGAAGGCGGCCACCGAAGACGATGAAGATGTGAAATCCGGGCCTGTGAGTCCCGTCGTCGCCGGATCGGCGAACCCCAGAACGGATTTGAGCAACGTGCTCCCCGACGAAAGGGGATTGGCCTTCAGCGTCCGAAGAGTGTCCCGACCGAGCGTCAGCGTGGCAGGAGCCGAAGCATGGGAATCAGGGATGGACGCGCCCAGCGGCGAGGGCTGGGGTTGCGTACGCCACACATGTCCTGCGGCGAAACTCACAATCGGACTGTTCGAGGCTGCGACCTGCATCGCTTTGCCGTGCTCACCTGCCTCGGCGGGCGGTTGCCCCGGGACCGCTGATGGATTGCCCGCTTTGTCGTACGACACCGCCCAGATCGACGAGATGGCATCTGCGGGTGCGAATGTCACATTTGCAAGGCCGGAGGCGTCGGGGCATGCAATGCGCACCAGCCCATGAACTGACCCGCAGGCCGGCCTGGTGGTAAACCGATCGAAGACGAACGGCTCTGACGAGGGCGCAGCGCTCACGGCGTAGGCGACGAAGTCAACACCATCGGACGGATCGACCGTGATCGCCGCGGTCGCAGCGACGCCCACTGTCAGCCCACTCGAAGGAGCGCTGATCTCCGGCAGCCCTGGTCCCGTCGTATCCACCGTGAAGTAGCAGTACCCGGTGAACGCGCTCTGCAGCCGGCCATCGTTCCCCAGAGCCCGCCATGCGTACGTCTGACCGTCGACCAGACCGGAGAAGGTCGCTTCCTGTGGTCCCTGCGCTCTCGGCGTCACCTTCACCGGACTTCCGATCTGGCTCAGATCGGAACCCTTGTACAGGTAGAAGTCGGTGCCCACGTTTCCCGGATCAGGATCCGTCGTCTTGACGCCGACCTTCACGCTCAGTCCTGTCGGGCTGACCGGCGCTGCCGAAGCCGCCGATGTTGCGCAGGTCGCGGCCGGGTCGAGGATCTTCATCTCGGTGGGAACATTCGGGCGACTGTTGTATGTCACGATCAGAGTGGCGGCCCTGCTGTAGTGACGGCGCGACGGAGCCGTCGGGCTCACGTAGGTGAACGCGAGCTGGACGGCATTACTGCCTCCCGCCAGACGCCCTTGAACGCCGCTGGTGACATCCCAGCCCACGGCCATTGCAGGTGAGCCGCAGTCCGGACCTGTCCATGTCTGCAGTGCACCGGTCCACCCTCCTGTCCCGGCCGCATTCCATGCCTGCTCCTGGCTCCAGGTGAAACCGGGCGTGTGGTATCCGTACGCGTGCACGGATATCGCCTGTGCACCGCATGCCGCCACCGCCAACTGGGTCGTGTTCAGTCTGGCCGACAGCACCTGCTTTCCCTTGACTCCCGCCAGCGGAAACTCGTAGAACATGTCCGAGCGATACTGCTGGTAGATACCCACCCGCAGCATGTCCGAAGCTCCCGCCGACAGGTACGACGCGTTCGGGTATGCCGCGTCCGTGTACCAAGAAGAGTTGATGCCCGTCGACCAATCCGGATCCACGAAGATCGGATACTGAATGGCATCCACCGCGCTGCTCTCCACCGCGCTCTCGCTGCCCCGTGACCGCAACTCGGCCCGCACGGACTCCCCGACGTCCATGGACAGCTCACTCGAGGTCACCGCATGCTCCACCGGCACGACTGGCGCCTCGCCGCCCGGCTCCCGGTATGTCCCGCCCTCCGAGGAGTCCCACCACAGCGGCGCACCCGCCACGAGCACGGCGTCGCCCTCCTCGATCGGACCGGTGGTCGCGATCACCGCGCCGGTCTCGGTGCGCTCTAGGCTCGCCCCCTCCACCGCGACGCGCAACCTACCCAGCGGAGCAGACAACGCCGCCTTCTCCGACTGCACCACGTAGATCGAGGCCATACCGGTCTTCGTCGCGACGAGCTTCAGGTCCACCCCGTTGAAGACACCAGCGTAGGTGGCCGTGTCCCCCGCGATCACCGGAACCGGCAGATCCCCGTATGGCCACACCTCCGAAACCCAGGCTCCGGACCCAGGATCCTGAACCTGTGCGAGAACATCATCACCGCCGGGCGCGAACCGCACAGGCACCGCCGAAGCCGCAGGCTCCCACCACTCCCCCACCCGCACGAGGCCAGTGTCCACCGGCACCCAAGCACTCTGCTTCAAAGCACGCACCGGCTGAGACGACGACTCGTACTGCACCGTCCCATCCGGCATCGCCGTCGTCAGCTCCGTCGGGCTGGTCAGTTCCTCCACCACGACGGGCCGACCCGATTCGGCCGCCTGTTGCTGGGCGGCCGACACGGCGGCATCCGCCGTCGCCTGCGCCGATGCGGCGGACGGAACGGTCATCGTCCTCACCCCGCCGGAGACCACCGCAGCCGACGAAGCCACGGCCGGAGCGGCGCCGGCAAGGACCACCACCGCGGCACACGAGAGAGCAAGGGTGACGCGCGTAGAACGAGTGAACATTCCCGCAAGTTATTGGCACGAAACCCGCACTCACAAGGTCGACACGCCCGGGAAACTCGCGTGTCACAACTTCGATTCTCGCGCCATAGCGAGAAGCCTGCGCCGATCGATGGCGATCAGGCACTTGTACCTGATCAGGCCGATATTCCGGGCAAAAGAAAAGACCCTCCGCGCACCCGACAGAGCCCGGTTACCCTTGCTACGTTTCCGTCCTGGGGGAATTGGCCTGGATGCCGTCACGCGGAGAGCCGTCCACGAGTCTACCCGACCGGAGGGGCGCCCTTGACCGCCGGTCGCGGTCCGCTCGCTCAATGACCGGGGACTCCCCCGCTACGCTCGATCACGATGACACCGCAGCCCGGACCGCTCGCCGACTGGCGGTACGACGGCGAGCTGCGCACCTACCAGTCCGAGGTGCTGGCGCAGATACCGGCTTCCCCGGCGGACGCCGCGATGCACATCGTCGCACCGCCCGGATCCGGCAAGACACTGCTCGGCCTGCTGCTGGCGGTGCGCGAGCAGCGTCGCGCACTCGTGCTCGCCCCGACGGTCACGATCCGAGAGCAGTGGGTGCGCACGGCGCGCACCCTCACAGCGGACGAGGCCCGCGTCGGAGACGACCCCACGGTGCTCGCCGACCTCACGGTGCTCACCTATCAACTGCTGAGCGTCACGGGCGACAGCTCCCCCTTCGACGACCTCGCCCGGGCGCAGTGGGCTGACGAGCTGGCCGCGGCGGGCCGCACCGAGGCGGATGCCGCGACCTGGCTCGCCACGATCGCGATCGACAACCGGGCGCAGTATCTGCGCGGCATCCGCAAGCGCGCGGCCTCGCTCCGCCGCCGCTTCGCGCAGGCGCGGCCCGACCTGCTCGCCCGCGTGCTGCATCCGAACGCGCTCGCCCTGATCGAGCGCATCGTCGACGCCGGCGTCGACACGATCGTGCTCGATGAGTGCCACCATCTGCTGGATCACTGGGCGATCGTCGTCGCCTACCTGCGGGCGCGGATCCGCGAGCGCGGCGGGAGCGGCCTGCTCATCGGCCTGACCGCGACGCTGCCCTCCCCCGACGACGGCACCGGATTCGAGAACTACACCGGCCTGCTCGGCGATGTCGACTACGAGGTGCCGACCCCGGCGGTCGTGAAGGAGGGGCACCTCGCGCCGTACCGCTCGTACGTGCGCTTCACCGAGCCGGTCCCGCAGGAGGCGCACTTCATCCGCCGGAGCGAGGCGCAGCTGCACGAGCTCATGGTGCAGGTGCTCGCCTCCCCCGACGGCATCGCCTACCTCGAGGCACAGCTGCAACCGGCCGCTCCTGTGCAGAATGCGGAGGTGGATGCCGATCAGCATCCGCTCCCGCCCGAGGAGATCACCCGCCGTGGGATCGACCGCGCCCTCAGCGACGACTTCGCCCTCGCCCGCACCTGCGGCGCCGTGCTGAGCGCGATCGCGCCCGAGCATCCGCTCGCAGCGCTTCTCGATCCGCGGCTCTTCGGCCGGGCGAGCACGGACGATCTGCTGCTGGTGCTGTCCCGCTTCGCCCTCGCGCGGCTCCTGCCCGACCCCGCCGCACGCGACCAGTGGCGCTACGTGAAGGGTGCGCTGGCCGACTTCGGGCTGCATCTGACGGATCGCGGCATCCGCCGGGGACGCAACCCGCTCGAGGCCACGTTGTCGACCTCGGTCGCGAAGGATCACGCCGCGGTCGACATCCTGCGGGACGAGCTGCGCTCCCCCGACGGCGAGCGCATCCGTGCGGTGGTCGTCACGGATGTGGTGGAGTCCGGCGACAATCGCGGCCTCACCGGGGATGCCGCGCCCGGCGCTCTGCGTGTGTTCGATCTGCTGGCATCCGAGCCGGAGACCGCCGCGCTCACGCCGGTGCTGCTCACGGCTCAGCACCTGCGCACGACAGCCGCGGACGCCGAGCGCATCGCCCGCGCGCTGAGAGCGATGCTCGACACCGCGGTCGAGATCGAGGACGGATTCGGCCCCACCCGGGTGCTGCGCGTACCGGGCTTCGGCGGCGGGCGGCTGGTCGCCGCCGTGTCGCAGCTCGTGACCGACGGCAGCGTGCGGCTGCTGGTGGGCACGCGCGGGCTGCTCGGTGAGGGCTGGGACTGCCCCGCCGTGAACACGCTCATCGATCTGACCAGCGTGGCGACGAGCGTCGGCACGCAGCAGCTGCGCGGACGCACGCTGCGACTGGACCCGGCGTGGCCCGAGAAGGTCGCTCACAACTGGTCGGTCGTCTGCCTCATCCCACCGCACATCGAGCTGGATGACGTCGCCGAGCTGAACCGGCTGCGCCGCCGCCACGATCACCTCTGGGGGCTGAGCGCCGACGACCACACCCGCGTGATCACCGGTCTCGGCGCCGCGCTCGATGCGCCCGCCCAGGCGCTTCTCAATCGCATCGTGGCGAAGGACGAGACCGCCACGATCGCTCAATTGAACGAGGCCGTGCGGGCCGGGATGCGATCCCGTGCGCAGACGCTGACCGACTGGCGCGTCGGTGAGCCGTACGAGGCCAGGGAGCGCGACGTGGTGGCCGTGCGCAGCATCCGTCGCTCCGAGCTGGTGCAGACCCTGCCCGCGGTGGCCGCGGGCGCGACGCCGTCACTGCTGTTCAGCGCGCTGATCGGCGGTGGCGTGGTCGGCATGGGCAGCGGCTTCCTGGGGTGGGATCCGCCGCTCGCGTTCGGGATCGGCGCCGCCCTCGGCGCGCTCTTCCCCGCGAGTCTTCGGCTGGGCGCGATCACGAAGGCGGTGCGACAGCGGCGCGATCCCGCGCAGACGTATCGCGCGGCAGCGCAGGCGGTCGGCCAGGCGCTGCAGGATGCTGGCCGTGTCCCGCCCCTATCGGAGGGAGCCATCGAGGTCGAGCTGCAGCGCCTTCTCGACGGCTCGTCACGTCTGCGGCTGGCCTTCCAGGGTCAGGCCCGGACGCGGCGGATGCTGGCGGATGCCGTGCAGGAGCTGTTCGGCCCGGTGCGCACGCCGCGCTTCCTGCTGCGTCTCCCCGGTCGCCGCTCTCCGGTGTTCCTTCCGGTCCCTACGCAGATCGCCCGGCGACGAGCGGATGCCGAGCGCTTCCGCGACCTGTGGACGCAGGCACTCGGGCCGTGCGAGCTCATCGAGCTGCAGGGCGAGGCGGGTCTGGTGACCCTGCGCGCCGCCCGCGCGCAGCCCGCCCGACTGGACGAGGTGCCGCGCACCACTCTGTGGGGCTGAACGCTCCCCCCGTTCACCTCCCCGCGTTACGATCAGAGTTCGCACCGTCGCGCAGGGGAGCCACCGCATGCCAGAGCAGATGACCGAGCAGAGCACCGCCCAGATCACGCCTGAGATCACCGCCGAGCGGTTCGCCGAGCACACCTCGCAGATCATCGCCTCGGTCTCCTCCGTCATCGACGGCAAGCCCGAAGCCGTGCGAAGCGCGCTGACCTGTCTGTTCGCCGAGGGGCACCTGCTCATCGAGGACGTCCCGGGCGTCGGCAAGACCATGCTCGCGCGCGCCCTCGCCGCCAGCGTGGACGCCACCGTCCGCCGCATCCAGTTCACCCCCGACCTGCTCCCCGGCGACGTGACCGG
>Ga0308158_10002280_pt1 | contig 18447 bp, 11 predicted proteins | sample PhyBR2_FD_201038 | JGI IMG/M metagenome (GOLD analysis project Ga0308158, IMG submission 201038) | Phyllosphere microbial communities from UC Gill Tract Community Farm, Albany, California, United States - DLSLB.R2 | ecosystem: Host-associated > Plants > Phyllosphere > Unclassified | place: USA...
CATTGCAGGAGCAGGTCGGCGATGATCGCCAGGACACTGACCAGCACGGCGCCGACGATGAGCATGGACATGTCGCTGCGGCTGATGGAAGTGAGGATAAGAACGCCCAGGCCGCCGGCGCCGATGGTGGCGGCGATGGTCATGACGCCGATGTTCATCACCACGGCGGTGCGCACGCCGGCGAGAATCACCGGCACGGCGATGGGCAGCTCGACCATGCGCAGGCGCTGGCCGAAGGTCATGCCGATGCCTTTGGCCGCTTCGCGAATGCCGGGCTCCACGCCGGTCAGTGCCAGGTAGGTATTACGCAGGATCGGCAGCAGCGAGTATAGAAACACGGCCGTGATGGCCGGCAGTGGACCAAGGCCCTGGCCGAACTTGGAATAGAACGGCAGCAGCAGGCCGAACAGGGCGATCGATGGGATCGTCAGCAGCACCGTGGCGCAGGCCTGCAGAGGCCCGGCGAGTGCCGGGAAGCGGGTCATCAGGATGCCGATGGGTACCCCGAAGAGGATGGCCAGGCTGACGGCGATGCCGACGAGCGTGATGTGCTGCCAGGTAAGTTGCAGCACCAGGGGCCAGTCGAGATGGGAGAAGGTGTCGAGGAAACTCATGGCTTCTCCTGGGGTTGATCGTTGATCGGATGGGCCTTGAGAAACTCGGCCGCCACTACCGTCGGGCTGCGATGCGCGACGTCGACCTGGGCGTTGAGCTCACGCATGGTGGCATCGTCGAGCATCTCGGCCAGCGGCTTGAGTTGCGCAGCCAATTGCGGGTGGGCGTCGAGCAGTTGCTGACGAACCACCGGCGCGGCGGTGTAGTCGGGGAAGTACTCGAGGTCGTCTTCGAGCAGCTTGAGCTTGAAGGCGTTGAGGCGGCCATCGGTGGTATAGACCAGGCCGGTGAAGACCTGCCCGTTGCGCAGCGCGGTATAGACCAGGCCCGCGTCCATCTGGCGAATGTCACGGCGGGTGAATTTCAGGTCGTAGGTCTGGGTCAGGCCGACCAGGCCGTCGGAGCGGTTGGCGAACTCGGTGTCCAGGGCCAGGATGTGGCCTTTCTTCGGTTCGTCGATCAGCACCTGATTCAGCTGGCTGATGGTGTTGACCTGGGGATACGCCTTGGCGACCTCTTCAGGCAAGGCCAGGGCGTAGGTGTTGCTAAACCGCGAGGGCGTCAACCAGACCAGACCCTTCTTGGCGTCCAGTTCCTTGACTCGCGCGTAGGTTGCCGCGCTGTCGAGCTTCTCGTCGATATGGTTGTAGGACACCAGTGACACACCGGTGTATTCCCAGAGCATGTCCAACTGGCCGCTTTCCTGGGCACTGCGTGCCAGGTTGCTGCCCAGGCCGCCGGTGACCCGAACGTCGTAGCCCTTGCTGCCCAGGTATTGGGCGGTGATGGCCGCCAGTACGGTTTGCTCGGTGAACACCCGGGCGCCGAGGCGGATCACGGGTCGGTCCGCAGCCTGCACGACGCCTGCGCACAACAGGGCCAGGCCCAGTACGATGCTTAACTTCTTCATTGAATTCATTCCTTCGCTCAGCGAGTCAACCCGCGTTCAAGCCAGAGGCGGCTGACCAGGGTCACGAGGCCGTCCAGAATCAGGGCCAGCAGCGCCGTGCAGGCAGCGCCCAGCAGCAGCTGTGGCTGATTGTTCAGGGCGATGCCGGGAAAGATCAGGCTGCCCAGGCTGTTGGCGCCGATGAGGAACGCCAGGGGCGCGGTGCCCACATTGATCGCCAGCGCCACACGCACGCCGCCGATGATGATCGGCACGGCGTTGGGCAACTCGACCTTGAACAGCACCTGGCGTGGGGTCATGCCGATGCCGGTGGCGGCTTCCTTGAGTGAACCCTGAACGTTTTTCAGGCCTTCGTAGGTGTTGCGCACGATGGGCAGCAGGGAGGCGAGAAACAGCGCGAAGATGGCCGGGCCACTGCCGATGCCCAGGATGCCCAGGGCGATGGCGAGGACCGCCAGGGGAGGAATGGTGTTGCCGATGTTGAAGATCTGCATGAAGCGTTCGGCGCGCTTGACCATGCTGGGCCGACTCAGCGCCACTCCAGCGGGAACGCCCACCAGCAGCGCGGCGAACATCGAGACCAGCACCAGAATCAGGTGCGCTTGCAGATAGAACAGCAGATCTTCACGGTAATGCTCGATGGTGCTTAAGCCGATCCAATGGACCAGCAGGGCCAGGACGGCAACGATAACAGCGCCCCCTAACAGCCCTTTGCCATAGCGATTAGCCACAGGCGGACTCCTTTTTTCAGTCGGCGCCTACCGGGCCTGCGATGAGCGCTCAGGCGAGCGATCGACCCAGGTAGGACGCGAATAGCAGCTCGCGCGATGCGAGCCATAAGCGCAGCCTCGTCAGGCTAACTTGCTGATTTTGCTAGCCCTGACGCGTGTTCGAATCAGAGGATGGACGTCTCCGTGCCTTGAAAGGTTCCCACACATTGACAGCATTTGGCCACCTCGGATGGGGTAAACGGTCGAATGAGCAGTGGCGGAAAAAGCACGATTGGCAGGCGCGCAACTCGATTCAGCTGCGCTCTGCCCTATCGTGGCGAGCTCGTTCTACACCTCCCAACGCCCCTTTAATCCAGATGCCGCGTGCGTCCCAACCGGTAGATCAGCAACGTCAGGGAGTCGGCATTCATCAGCATGATGCGGGAACGGATATCCGCGTCGTTCAGAAACCGGCGGCGGGCGTCCACGAGGTCTGGCGAGGCAGCGATTCGCAGGATCAGGGCGCGGCCCTTGCGGTCGTCGTTGCGAATGTCGCGTATGCGCCCGGTCACCTCGTCGCGCACGGTGAACAGCCTCCGGCTGGGCGTGCGATGGGAAAACAGCTCGTCATGCTCGTGCTCCAGCCACGCCCGGCGCACGCCGGGTCGCAACCGTTCGACGTAAGGGGTCGCGGCTTCCAGGTAGCGGATATCGCGGGTGTCGCAGGCGATGTGGGTGAACTCATGCAGCAGGACCATGGCCTTGCTCAGGGCATTGGCATCGTCCGGGCGAAAGCTCGACGCCAGCGGCAAGTTTCGGGCGCTGTCGAAGTCGAAGAATTCATCGAGCAGGAAGACCTGCTTCTGTGGGTCCAGCGCAGACATGAACGCAATGCCCACGCTCGACGCCTGGTTCAGGCGGCGGCCCATGACGTAGCGCTTGGAACTCACCGGCGAATAAGCCCGCGAGGCCATGACCGTGACGAGCTTTTCCAGCGATTGGCGGATGCGTCGCACCAGCGCGTCGCTGACCTGCGGCGTGCCGAAGAACTGCGCGATGATGTCCAGGGTGGTCGCCGGGGCGCGACCGGCTGGCGTGGCTCGATGCAGGTTATCCAGCGCATTGCCCAGGTAGGACAGGGCATCGCGGTGCGCATGGCGCAACATGCGCGCGCGCTGTGGCATCAGCTGGCGAATCTTGCGCGCGCCCACGGCCAGAATCACCACGTCGTTGCGGCCCAGGGTCCAGCGCGTCAAACGGCCACCCAGCCGGCTCGGTACGCCACCGGCGTACACGGGCAGTGCCGGAGAAGTGCTGATTGCCCAGCCTATCTGCGCATCGAAGTCCAGCATCGGCCCCAGCTCCTCATCCTGCGTGCCGCCTAGAAACCACTGGCCGTCTTCCTGACGAACGCGGTAGAGCCGCCCGCGCAGATTGATGAAGTGTTCGGAGGTGGTACGGGTGGCGTAGCTGCCGGTCGAGGCCTCGAAGTACAGGTCTTGCAGGGCTTGTCCGGGGCTTTCGTAGCCGGCCAGCGACAAACCGTATTGATTGTCTTCGCGCAGCGCCTGCCAGAACTGCTCGCGACGGGTGGGTACGCCTTCGAGCTTCGAGACGCCATGCCCGATCAGCGCACCCTGAACCAGTGCGCAAGCCAGCTCGAGCAGGCTCTGGCCCCATTTGCCCTGTTCTGCGGCCTGGGCAATCTGCAGGGTCTTGAGCTCCAGTTGCCAGGCCGCCAGGATCAGGCCGATCTTGCCCGGCAGAAACATCGGCAGTTGCTCCCAGGCCAGGCTCAATACGTTGACGAAGGCGCTCCACTGCGCCTGTGCCGCCGTGGTGAGTTGGGTCTTGGATAGCGTGATCAGGTAGCGGGCATTCTCTTCGAACAGGAAGTGCAGCAGGTTGCCGGTGACGGGCGTACTGCCCAGCTGAACAGGGCCTGGCGCTGGAAAGTAATCGAAGCTGGACTCTGAACTCAGGTTCAAATGAGCTTCCTTGAAGCCACCGTGGTCGTAGCGTGAGCGCCACGACTCGGGCATGCGCGCCAGTACGCGCTGCTGCAAGGTCGTGTCGTCGATCAATGCCTCGAGCAGCGCGGCAGCGTTGTCGAAGGCCTGGAACGGGAGGCTGGCCTCATAGGGCAGATACAGCACGCACAGGCCACTACCGCGGGCAATGAACAGGTAGCAATCAGGCACGCGGTCGGCGCTCAGGCCTTGGCTGGCGATCAGCTCCAGTGGGGTGAAATCGAGCGGTCCCAGGTCGCCGACCGGTCGCAACTGTGCTTCAGGTGCAAGCATCGCTTGGGTGATCAACTGAACGGCCTGCAACGACAGGCTGCCCTTGAGGTGCGCTCGCCAGGCGTGTTCGATCAACTGACCGGGCAACTGGCGACAGTACCGTTCCAGGCGTTGTGCGTAGCGCAGGTCCGTCGGCAGGAACGCCTGCTCCAGCATCACCTGGTAGTGACGGCCTAGATCCAACCCCCGCACAAGTTGGCGAACATAGGCCGCATCCAGCTCGGCCGGCGCCGGGTGCCCACTGCCCAGCTCGACGGCGGTGATGGCCGCGTCCCAGTCGCGATAATGGTTCAGCGCGTATTGCACCAGGCTCTGCCGGTGGCTGAGCGTGGCGGCCGGTACGGCACTGGGAATCTCGCCCGGCAGTGGTGGGGTTGGTACGTAGCGCTGTGTGGTGACACATACTGCGTGAGGCATGAAGCGGCCGGGTGTGAAGTCCAAGTCCAGCTGGGCTTGCAGGCGGTCTTGCGCAAAGCTCGGAATGTCTTGAAGGTCGAGCAAGTAATCCTGCTCGGCGGGGCTGCTTAGCAGGCTATAGGCCAAGGCTTTGAGGTAACCGGTTTTCTGCGCGGCAGTCGCCTGTGCCAGCCAGGAAGGGATCACATCGATCTGGATTTGCCGGCGAGCCAGTTCGCAGTGGTGCTCCAGTGCTCGCGCCAGGTTGTCCGGCGGCTCGGCCTGACGCATCAGGTCAGGCAACGAGGCGATGGGCCAGCTGCCGGCCATCAAATGATCGAAGGTTTGCAGGCGCCAGGCTTGCCGTGCCGAGCTGTCGAAGGTGTTCTGGCGCAAGGGGGCCGAGGTTGAAACAGACTTTGCATCCAGGCGGTTTTCCAGTGCCACCAGATAATGCTGCAACTGGCGATAGTACCCGCTGGCCAGCGCCTCTCGATGCCGTCCGGCCTGCTCGAATGCCCCACGCAGTTGCTGGCGAGCGCGGCGCACAATCGCGGCCATCAACGGTTCGGGCAATGCCTCGACAGGCTGCTGGACGCCTTCTGCGACCTGGATGAAGGCTTGCCCCGGCGCCTTGTCGCCGGTTTGCCACAAGGCTTGGGGCAGATTGGGTTCGGGCAGCTGGATAGACAGGGCAGCGGGGCCGCCCTCCAGAACGTAGGCCATCTCACGTTGCAGGAGGCCCGCCGAGACTGACATCAGGTCCGGCCCACGGGCTTGATAGCGAGCGTATTGCAGGTCCAGATCGACCAGGTGGGTGAGCAGTTGCTGTGGATCGTGGGCATCGCGCAGGATCGCGGCGCCCACATGGTTCAGGCTGGCCGGATCATCGCGAATGTCGCCCGGGAAAAGTGGGTCCAGCGTGCGCAGGTGTGGGTCCAGGCGTCGATCCAGCGCCAGCGCTTGTTGGCACAGGCGCCAAGGCGTTTGCGGGCTGCCCTGGCTCAGGGTTTCCTGCAGGCGGGTACGCTGTTGCGCCAACAGTGCCCGTGCATACGCTTCGAGCGTTTGAACGGGGGTGGGGTCCAGGCACAAGGCGTTGATGCGCAGCGTTCTGAACAGGGCCTGGCTGGTTTGAGGGGCATGGGGCAGCCAACGCTCTCGCTGCAGCGGGTCGGCCAGGTCAGCCAGCAAGGCGCGTCGGCTGGCATACTTCTGCACGCCGCTGCCAGCGCAGTAGGTGTAGCAAGGGCCTGTGTGGTCTGCCTGGCTCAGTACCAACAGATCGTCCAGCGTCAGGTTCTGGTTTTCCAGCGTCGATGCACGCAGGGAACAGGCACGCAAAGGGTGCTCCGTTTCGGCGTCATGCCCGCTCGCCCAAGCCGTCAGTTGCCGATACTGCTCGGGTTCCAGGTTGCCGATCTGCTGGCTGTGCAGCAAGTGCTGGAGCAGGGTGGTCTGCAGCGCTGTGCCCAGCTGCTCGCACAAGGGTTGAACGGCCGTGGCCGCGTTGTCCCAGTAATGCGCCAGCCGGATGCCGGCACGTACCGCTGGCTCTAGCAGGTTGCCGTCGGCGGGTGCGAGCATCTCATCGGGTGTCGGCTGGTCCCGCACCCATTCGCGCATCTGCGCAAGATTGTCCGCCAGGCCTGCGTGCAGGCGCAGCATCAGAGCCTGGAACACGTCACCACTGAGCAGCGAGCCTTCGAACGCTTCGACAGGGCGCGCTTGCACGACACGTTGCGCCGCTGCTGTTGCCGGAAACCGCAAGGCCGCGCCCGCGCCCGCAGCGCCGATGGAATCGAGCAGAAATTGCTTGAGCTGCAGTGGCTCGGCAAAACGGCGCAACCCCAGCAGCGGGTTGTAGAGCATCACGACCGTGGTGTGGCCGCCTCGGCTCAGTCGCACGGTGGCAGGCAACTCGAAGCGTTGGCCATCGCTCATCACGGCCGTGATCCCGTCGATGCGCAGCTGCTGCGCCGCCGTCGGCTGGTGGTCGCGGTTCGCTGCCGTGATCGATGACAACCACTGGTGCTCTTCGGTTGTGATCTCTCCGGCTGTCAGGCTCGCCTGTGCATGGGCCATGAAACGTTGACGCAGTAACGTACTGTGGAACCAGGGTAGAGGTTGAGCGGACATGGTGCCTCCTGGGCAATGAAAAAGGCCCCGCATGCAAGCCCGATGGGGCAAGGCGGGGTTATCACTGTTGCCCGGAGCAGGAGGGCAGGGGTGGTATCTATGGCTGAAACGCGTCCAGGCAAGCGAGGGGCGAAAGGTGCACGTCGCCGCTGGACAACGTGCGGTTTGGTTCGAGGCAGGCTATAATCCGCGCCCTTTTTCATTCCCTCGCCAGGCGATCATCCATGACCCAACAGGCCGCCGAAGTCGCGAAACGCCGCACTTTCGCTATCATTTCCCACCCGGATGCGGGCAAGACCACCATCACCGAGAAACTCTTGCTGATGGGCAAGGCCATTGCCGTGGCCGGTACGGTGAAGTCGCGCAAGTCCGACCGTCACGCGACCTCCGACTGGATGGAGATGGAGAAGCAGCGCGGTATTTCCATCACCACCTCGGTGATGCAGTTCCCCTATCGCGAGCACATGGTCAACCTGCTCGACACCCCCGGCCACGAGGACTTCTCGGAAGACACCTACCGCACCCTGACGGCGGTGGACTCGGCCTTGATGGTGCTCGACGGCGGTAAAGGCGTCGAGCCGCGGACCATTGCCCTGATGGATGTCTGCCGCCTGCGCGATACGCCGATCGTCAGCTTCATCAACAAGCTGGACCGCGACATCCGCGACCCGATCGAACTGCTCGACGAAATCGAGGCGGTACTCAAGATCAAGGCTGCACCGATTACCTGGCCGATCGGCTGCTACCGCGATTTCAAGGGTGTCTACCACCTGGCAGGCGACTACATCATCGTCTACACGCCGGGCCATGGCCACGAGCGCACCGATGTGAAGATCATCGAGAAGCTGGACTCCGACGAGGCGCGTGCGCACCTGGCCGATGAGTACGACCGTTTCGTCGAGCAACTGGAACTGGTGCAGGGTGCCTGCCACGAGTTCAATCAGGACGAGTTCCTGAACGGCCAGTTGACCCCGGTGTTCTTTGGTACGGCACTGGGTAACTTCGGTGTCGACCATGTGCTCGATGCGGTCGTGGACTGGGCGCCGCGCCCGCTGCCGCGGGTCGCCAACGAGCGCACCGTGGAGCCTGTGGAAGAAAAATTCTCCGGCTTCGTGTTCAAGATCCAGGCGAACATGGACCCCAAGCACCGCGACCGCATTGCGTTCATGCGTATCTGTTCGGGCCGCTACGAGAAGGGCATGAAGATGCGCCATGTGCGTACCGGCAAGGACCTGCGCATCGGCGACGCCCTGACGTTCTTCTCCTCCGAGCGCGAGCAGCTCGAAGAAGCGTTCGCCGGCGACATCATCGGCCTGCACAACCACGGCACCATCCAGATCGGCGACACCTTCAGCGAGGGTGAAAGCCTGGGCTTTACCGGCATTCCGCACTTCGCCCCGGAGCTGTTCCGCCGCGTGCGGCTCAAGGATCCGCTCAAGTCCAAGCAGTTGCGCCAGGGGCTGCAGCAGTTGGCCGAGGAAGGCGCCACCCAAGTGTTCTTCCCCGAGCGCAGCAACGACATCATCCTCGGCGCGGTCGGCGTGCTGCAGTTCGACGTGGTCGCCAGCCGTCTGAAGGAAGAATACAAGGTGGAGTGCGCCTACGAGCCGATCACCGTGTGGTCCGCGCGCTGGATCGAATGTGCCGATAAAAAGAAACTCGAGGAATTCAGCAACAAGGCCGCAGAAAACCTGGCGCTGGACGGCGGTGGGCACCTGACCTACCTGGCGCCGACACGGGTCAACCTGGCGTTGATGGAAGAGCGCTGGCCTGACGTGAAATTCCGCGCCACTCGCGAGCATCATTGATCGACCCCACGTGGGCCTCAGTGGCGGATCTGGTTCCAGATACGGGTGCGTAGCTGCTCGATCTCGGCCGGCATGGGTTGCAGCAGGAACAACTTGCTCATGACCTCGGCACTGGGGTAGATCCGCCGATCGCGCTTGAGCACCGGGTCGACCCACTCATCGGCGCCCTCGTTGCCGTTGGCGTAGTGCACGCTGTTGGTGATGTTGGCCATGACCTTGGGGTCCAGCAGGTAGTTGAGAAAGGTGTACGCCGCGTCTTCGTTCGGGGCGTCGGCGGGGATGGCGACCATGTCGAACCACATGGTCGAACCCTCCCGCGGCAAGGTGAACTCGATTTCCACGCCTTTCCCGGCGTACCTGGCCTGGGTCTGCGCCTGCAGCACGTCGCCGGAAAAACCGACCACGGCGCACAGCTTGCCCTCGGCCAACTGATGGCTGTACTCCACCGAATCGAAATAGCGTACGTAGGGCTTGATGCTCAACAGCAACGCCTGCGCCTTGTCGTAGTCGGCCGGGTTCTGGCTGTGCGAGGGCAGGCCCAGGTAGTTCAGAGCCATGGGCAGCAGTTCGGGGCCGATGTCGAGAATGGCAACGCCGCACTTCTGCAGGCGCGCGATGTTCTCCGGCTTGAACACCAGGTCCCAGGAGTCGACCGGGGCATCGTTGCCGAGCGCCGCCCGGACCTGATCGACGTTGTAGCCGATGCCGCTGACGCCAAACAGGTACGGAAAGCCATAGCGGTTGCCGGGATCGTTGATTTCCAAGGCGCGCAGCAGTGCAGGGTTGAGGTACTTCCAGTTCGGCAGGCGGGTGCGATCGAGTGGCTTCAGATTGCCGGCGCTGATGTGGCGGTTCATGAAGTGATTGGAAGGGAATATCACATCGTACTTGCCGGGCGATTCGCGCAGGCGCTTTTCCAGGGTGTCGTTGCTGTCGAACAAGCTGTATCGGGTTTCGATGCCAGTCTGGCGCTGGAAGTTGGACAGGGTGTCGGGGGCGATGTAGTCGGGCCAGTTGTAGATGTTAACCGTGCCGGCGGCGAACGCCATGGGCGTGGCCAGCATCAGTGCGGCGAGGGCCAAGTGACGCATGGGGTAACTCCTGAGCCGCCGTGGATCGCCTACTGTAATCATAGAATCGAGGTGGGGGAAGGCCCCGTGCTGCATAGAGCTGCGCGCGATGCCGCGACAGCGGTATAGTGCCGGCGCACCCGTCATCGAGGAGATCGCCGTTGCGTTGGTTATCATGGATGCTGGCCGCCGCTGTGTGCGCCACACAGGCCGCCGTCGCCGCGCCGCCGGTGGCGACCCTGGAACGCAGCCACTGGCCGGAGCGCATCGATTCGCCGGTGCTGTTCGACGTCGCGTCGCGGGCGCACATACTGCTGTTCGCCCGTTCGCTGCTGGCCAGCGAAAGCCAGGACGAAGCACAACTGACCGCGCGGCTGGGCCTGCGCCAGATCAACCTGTTGGCCATCAACGACCTGCGCCAGCGGTTGTGGCAGCGGCTTTGGGCCAACTTCGACCTGGCCCAGCAAAGCTGCGAGCAGGACGCCTCGTTCTGCTACGCCATCGACAGCGAAAGCGAGCTGCGCACCCAAGCGGCCGATCTGGGCATCGATCCCGAATCCTTCTATGCAGGCTTTGCCGTACCAGGCCAGGTGTTCAGCGAGGCTTACCTCAACGAACTGTTGCGCCTGGCTGCCGTGTCGCCGCAGACCACCAGCGAAGTGCAGCTGCTGTCGGAGCATGAATTCGATGGCAACGGCTTCGCCGACCGTACCTTCCTGCTCAGCTTCGACGGCGGCCCCGGCCCGGTCGATGGCGCCACCGATGCGTTGACCGGCTACCTCCGCGCTCAGGATCTGAGCGCCACGTTCTTCGTGCCCGGACAAACCCTGCAGGCGCGTGCCGAGAAGACCTCGGTGGCCCAGTTGCAGGCGCTGTATGCCGGCCAGTGCGTGGCGACCCTGGGTTGGCAGTACGTGTCCCATGGGCAATGGGACAAGTGGCAGGACTCGGTGCTGCGCAGCATCGCCCTGCTGCAGGCCGACCTGCCGGACAGCTACGTGCCCTGGTTCCGCCCGCCGTACGGTCAGCGCCGCGCCGACAGTGGTGGATTCTTCGCCGGTGCCGGTCTGAAGGTGGCGTTGTGGAACATCGATTCGATGGACGACGACAGCCGTCTGACGGCCCAGCAGGCCGGCGAGCGGACGCTCAGCCTGATGCTGCTGTGGCGAAAGGGGATCGTGGTGTTTCACGACACCCTGGCCAAGGCGCAGACCGCAGTGCCCTGGTTGATGCGAGAAACTGCCCAGACAGACATCGCCTGGCAGGCGTGTGCCGACGTTCGGTGAGCGTGAGGCCGTAAACGTCAGGTTTTGCGGGGGCTTGGCAGGTTTGCGGAGAAATTTGGCGAGATGATGATGGGTAGGTCAACTTCGGACTCTAACGGCGTATGTCCCAGCCGCCAAGCGTTATTCGCACGGCTGAAAAATAAACATCAAAAAACCGTAAAGTGCGTTTTTTCTTCATGGGTTTTGCGGTATTACGAAGACAGACCGCCGAACCCTGCATCACAGGTGGCGTCTTCCAGAGACTCTCCACCTGTGCGCAGGTCCTGCTCCTTGATGCGGGAATCCGGCGGCCTTTTCACGGCGCAGCACCGTCCAGGTATTGCGTTGTCAGGCTCCCAAAAAGGTGACCGAGTATGGATGAACAAGGACGCAGCACCTCTTCCAATCAGCCGATCCTTTATGTGCTCGATACCAACGTACTGATCCACGATCCAAATGCCCTGCTGAATTTCGAAGAACACCGTGTCGCCATTCCCATGACCGTTCTGGAGGAACTGGACAAACTCAAGGATGGCAAGCAGACCGTCGCTGCCGAATGTCGGCAGGCCATTCGCCTGATCGACAAGACCCTGGGCGATGCGTCGCCGGCGGTGGTCGAGTCGGGCGTGCCGATCATGCGCGTCAACGGCTGCACCAAGGGTTTTCTGTCTATCCTCATGGACAAGCGCCCCGAGCCATCGAACCTGCTGCCGCAGAACCTCAACGACAACATCATCATCAACCAGTTGATCGACCTGCACACCCGTCACCCCGACCTGAGCGTGATTCTGGTCACCAAAGACATCAACATGCGGCTCAAGGCCCGCGCTTGCGGCATTGCCGCCGAGGATTACAGCACCGACCAACTCGTCGACGACGTATCGCTGCTTTCGCGTGGCTACCACAATGTGACCGGCTCGTTCTGGGACCGCGTGAGCAAGGTCGAGACCCGTCAGGACCACGGCCGCACCTGGCACCGCGTGCAGTTGAGCGAGCTGCTGCCTTCGGTGCACATGAACGAGTTCATCATCGACGAGCAGGGCTTCGTCGGCTGGATCAAGGGCATCAAGGACGATGAATTGATGATCCTGGACTTGCACCAGGAACCCTTGCTGCACCAGGAAGCCTGGGGCCTGAAGCCGCGTGACATCTACCAGGGGCTGGCCTTGTTCGCCTTGCTGGACCCGGATATTCACCTGGTCAACCTGTCCGGTGCGGCGGGTTCGGGCAAGACCATACTGGCACTGGCGGCGGCCATCGAGCAGACCATGGTGACCAAGCGCTACCGGCGCATCATCGCCACGCGCAGCGTGCAGGGGCTGGACCAGGAAATCGGCTTCCTGCCCGGTACCGAAGCGGAGAAAATGGAGCCTTGGCTGGGCGCCATCACCGACAACCTCGAAGCCCTGCACATGGACGACGAGAACACGCACGGCAGCGTCGACTACATCCTGAGCAAGGTGCCGCTGCAGTTCAAATCGTTGAACTACATTCGCGGCCGCAGTTTCCAGCACAGTCTGATCCTGATCGACGAATGCCAGAACCTTACCCCGCACCAGATGAAAACCATCATCACCCGGGCCGGCACTGGCTCCAAAGTGATCTGCCTGGGCAACCTGGCGCAGATCGACACCCCTTACCTATCGGCACCCAGTTCAGGGCTGACCTACCTCACCGAGCGTTTCAAGGACTTCCCGCAGGGCGTGCACATCACGCTGCAAGGCGTACCACGCTCGATCCTCGCCGAGTATGCCGAGTCCCATCTGTAAACCTGAAACTGGCGGTGCCTCGAGGCACCGCTCGGTTCAGCCGTTGAACTGCACCTCCTGACGCTCCTGGCCTTTTTCCAGCACGAATCGATAGACGCGCCCCGCCTCCTTGTCGAACGCCAGGCGCTTGCCGGGCCGTACGTGATGCTTGGTGGGCGGCTTGCAGTCCTTGCCGTCGGGGGCACAGTCGTTGAAATGATCGATCACCAGCGTGGCGTTGCCGTCATTGGGGATGACGAAGCGTTTTGCTTCGTGCACCACATCGGTGACATAGCGCGTGGGCGTCGGCTTGACGAACACCACGGCGCCGAAGCCGGCCAGGATATTCACCCCCGCCGTGAGGGCTTCGTCGTACTGCTTGGCTTGCTCGGCGTTCAAGCCAAAGCCGTCGCTGGCCTCCGGCAACACCGGAATGAAACGCAGGCGATAGTAGCGCTCGGTCTCGCGCTTGCCGCGGTACAGCAGCCTGACCTGTTGCATGCCCTGGGCCGGCACGATCAGCCGCGCAGGGCTGGCAATCAGGCTGCGTTCGCCCGCTGGCAGGCCGTCGAGCGACACTTCGGTGGCCTTGCCGTCGGCCCCATACACCAGTTCGGCGACGGTGACCTTGACGAAGGCGGTATGGTCGCCGTTGTTGTAGATGCGCTTGAGCGAGGTACTGCGGCCCTCGTCCAGGTATTCGTAGAGGCTGCCGATGTTCAGTTCCGGCCCGGCTTGGGCTGCCGGTGTGCCAAGGGCAAGCAGTAGCAACAGGTGTCTCATGGTGGACCTCAGGCGATGGTGGCGTCGTAGATGATGGTGACCGTGCCGCTGTACCTGGCGCCCGGATTGAGCAGCATCTTCGCGGCGTCGGCGCCGCTGACTTCGAAGTGCAGCATGCCTGCCGCATTGGTGATGTTCCCGGAGGGCACGATCGTCTTGGCCCGCGCCGCGCCGTGCCTGAGCGACAGTCGGTTCACCGGCTGGTTGTTGTGGGTAAAGGTGCTGGGCAGGGTAAGCTGGGTGTCCATGGGCACATCCGACCTGATCGGGGTGTAGCGCAAGTTGCAGCGACCGTCTGCCGCATTCGGCAATTCGCAACCCAGGTAGACGCGCACCGGCGAGGCTGCCCACAGGCGCAGGGGCGAATCGTGATAGAGCCGCTCCGGTGCCCTGCTCGAATTCATCGTGGCGCCCCAGCCGCCCTGCGGAATCAGCTTGAGCTCGGCACCGTTGTCAGGGAAGTCCACGCGAATGTCCGGTTGGACCACGAAGCTCACGCGAAAGCGAATGACGTCGGTACTGGCGCTGGTCAGGTTGCCGAAGTCGAAGCCACGGCCTGGACCTACCGGATAATCGATGACGCCTTCCCAGCCCCCTGGATCCAGTGATGCCGGTGCGGGGAATTCAGGTCGAATGCTGACGCCGATGCGGGTGAATTGCGAATTCTCGACAGCGCCATTGCCGGCTTTCGAGGAATGGCAAGGCGTCGGGTTACTCGGGTTCAGGGCGTACCACAGGTGCTGGGACCATACGCCTGGGGCACTGCCGATGCCGCCGAGGCCGCCACAGCCACCCCTGGGAGCGGCCAGTACCGTTTCATTGCGCCAGCTGACCCGTTGGCTGAAATGGTTGAAGGCGATCGACATGGTCGCGGTCTGGCCGGTCACCTGGTTTTGCAGCGTGACGGACTGGCGCGCAGGAAGCTGGGCATAGACTTTGTTGCGGTCGTCCGCCGAGTTGACGTCCACGACCTTGGTGTAGGTGATGGGCAGATCGATGCCCCATTCGCGATTCGTGCAATAGCCGCCACTGGCGAACTGACTGCACCACTGCGCCCGCGGGGTGGTGTTGACGAACTGGGTGCCTTCGATGCGCGCGGTGATCAGGGTTTCATTGGCCTGCGCCGCTTGACCGAAAAACCACGGCAAGACCAGCAGTGCCAGCTTGCCGAGGGTTGCCGCCGCTGCGTGGGGCCTGTTCGATAGCCGATTCATCCTGCTTCTCCTTCTGAAGCGCCACCGTTGGCGGCCAAGCTGTCTGCGCTGCATTGCTGGTCACCCACCAACAGCACTTCGTTTTCACGCTGGGCGTGCTTTTCGTCCAGTTTCAGGAAACACAGCCGCGTACCGCTGCGGCGTACTTCGAGGGTGGGCGTCGATTCGCTCATTTCCACCGCGAAGAAACCGTCGGCCTCGGTCAGGCTGCGGCTGGCGTGGTTGATCACCATGGCCCCCTTGATCGGGTCGCCACGGTGGTTGAGCAGACGGCCCAGTACGGTGACGGTGCGCATCACGCGGATCTTCTGGTAGGTCACGCCGCCACGGTTGAGGTGGTAGCTGAAAGAGGAGGGCTGGATGACCGCCGCGTGGGCGTCGGCGCCCTGGAAGTCGAGTTGCACCTGGCCCGGACGATAGGCACCGGCCGGCATGACGTTGCGGCCTGGATACAAGGTTGCGCCGAAGCTCTGCGGGCTGTCGGCACGCAGGCTCAGGCCCTGGATATCGGATTCCACATCGACGATCACGCCGGCCTCGTACGCCTGGAAGAGACCGCTGGCGGCGATCTTGTCACCGTCGGTGGCCAGGGTGCTTTCAAGGTTCAGGCCACCGCTCAGGCCGTCGTCCAGGGACGATTTTTGCAGGTAGGCGTCGCCGTACACGGCGTTGTTCTGGAACTGCGCATTGGTGGCAAAGCCTGCGCCGTAGCGATCGGCTGTCAGCGTGCCCGAGACGTTGCGCAGGGTGTGGTGCTGCAAGGCCTGCTGATAGGTCAGCGAAACGTTGTGATCGCGGCTACCATCCTGCGCCGTGCGGCTGCCCAGGGTTGCGGACAGGCGGCGGCCGTCCTGGCCCAGGTTCATGCTCAGGGTGAAGTCGACGCCGCGATTGCGGTGCCCGCCGGTGGTTATGGAACCGGGCCGGTCGAACACCGAGGTGCGCCAGTTGGCGTCCGAGCCGAGCAGCTTGCCATGGTAGGTCACGCCCAGGTCGAGTGCGTTGCCGCCATACAGGCCGTCGCTGCGTGCGATGCGGGCGTTGGCGCTCCAGCGCTGGTCGATGCGGTGCATCCAGGCCGCCGAGGTTTGAATCACCTGCTGGGCCGGCGCTCGCTCGAGCTGCCCGCGCAGCCTTGGGTATTGCTGCCAGCTCTGGCTGCGACTCAACACCAGGTTGCCGGCGTCGTAGTTCCACAGTGCCTGGAGGTCATAGCCCTGGCCGTGCTGACCGGTATGAAACAGGTTGGCGTACAGTTTCAGGCTCTGCAGTGCGTCCCAGTCGGCCGACACACCGTACTGATCGAAACCCCGGACACGCTGCAGCGAACCGCCCAGCACCACGCGGGAGTGGGCCAGGTAGTTGAACAGGGCGCCGGCACTGAGGCTGTTGTCGCGATCCTCATCCCAATTGCTGAGCAAGGTACTGCGTTGCCCCAGGTACAGGTTGTAGCGCCAGCGTTCGTCCGGATTGCTCCAGTTCGATGGCTTGTAGATGAACGCCTCGCTGCTGGACGTTACGCGGCCGTCTTCGAGGACCCGCACTTCGACGTCGTAGATTCCACCGGGCAGTACCTTGGTATCGATGGCCTGCAACCCCGGCTGGATCGGCTGGCTATTGATCAGCACACCGCCGCGGTAGATTTCCACCACCCCGGCGCGCGTCGGGGTTACGTAGATCGGTGTGGCACTGGGGCTGGCGCTGCTCACCGCGAGGCTGTCGCTGCTGCCGAACATGACGCCCAGCGCGGTATCCGGGCTGTCGCCCAGGGTCCGAGGCTGGCGCGCCAGGCCCTGGGAATCGGGCATGAAGTAGCCCAGGCGGTAGAAGTGGTTTTCTATCAGGCGTTCGGCGTACAACTGGTCGACACGACGCCGGGTGCCTTGGCGACTGTCCTGGCTGCGGTCGGCCTGGACCTGCCCCAAGGCGGTCCAGTCGCCCAGGCTGCCTTGGCCTTGCAGGGCATAGCGACCTGCCTGCTCCTGTTGGCCGGCAGAGATGTTGAGCTGATTACGCAGGATCAGGCCCTGGCTGCCGTGCTCGGGCAGGGCGTGATAGCGTTGGGAATCGGTGCTGCGTTCGACCGAGCGGGTCAGAATCGACAGGCGTGAGTCGTGCAAGCTGTAATGCAGGGCAAGCAATTCGTTGCGGCAATCGTTGACGCAGGTGCCCAGTGGCACTGGATCGGCGAGCTGGGTCGCCCAGCGTTGACGCAGCGGCTGCAGGGACGGCTCGCCGTCGCTGTCGACGAATTCGACGAGCTGGACGCGATCGCGGCGATCCAGCGCGATCAGTGCCTCGCCCAAGGGCTGGCCGTCCAGGTCGATGCGCACCGCCAACGGAACGTCGAAGAAATGCTCGTTGAACTCGGCGGGCAAGCCTTGCGCCTGGCTCAGCACCCCCACCGAGCTCGTGGCCGGGGTCATGGCCATGGACAGGCCAGGCATGAGGGTCAGCACCAGCAGCGAAGCGATGCGCGCACCGCTTGGCATCGATAGGGCATGTGCAGTCATGGGTACCACGAGGTCTTGGGCCAGCCGGTGTTGCGCAGGCAACAGCGGCGGCCGTATGAACGATGGAAAGCGGGCGGCGATCAGACCGGATCAGGGGTTTCGAACACCAGGTTGACGATGCCCTGGTAGCTGCCCGGGACATACCCGGCGCTTGGCTTGGTGCCCGCAGTGACGAGGAAGTCGACCACGGTGCCTGCGGCGGAGTCGGCCACGTTGGAGACGGTTTCAGCGCTGGTGCTCAGGCGGCGGCCGCCGATGCTGACGTCCAGGCCGATGGTGCTGCTGCCACTGGTCATGGAGGGGGTGGTAAGCAGCTTGGCCTTGATTTCGCCGCTGGTGCTTTTCATTGTCAGCTGCTTGCGGATAGGTTCCAGGCTGCCATCGGCAGGCTTGAAGCTCATGTTCTGCGGTTCGTTCATCCAGTTGCCGCCCAGAGGTTCGACGATGAACTTGTCGGTCGGTACGGTCGCGGTCACGGTGACAGTATGGTCGATGCGCTGAACGGCCATGGCTGGAGCGGCCATCAGGATGGCCAGGGGCAGGGCGAGGAATGCGGATTTCATCGGGTACAACTCCTTGATTTCGATATGAGCAGCGAGTGCGCGCTGCGTCTCGACCGGACCTGAGCCGAAGTCGAACCCGGTCGGTAGGCGGCGCAAGGAGAAGTGTGCAGAGGTCTGGCCGGTGAAAAAGTCAGAAGCATCCCAAGTTTCGTAGGAATCGTCCTACAACATGGCGTTTCGGGTTTGCGCACACCGCCGGTTGCGGGGCTACAATCGCCGCTTCTGGAACAGGAGTAACGCTGTGCTGACCCATCTCGATTCCCAAGGCCGCGCCCATATGGTGGATGTCACCGAAAAGGCCGTGACGTTCCGCGAAGCCGTGGCCCAGGCGCGCGTGCGCATGCTGCCGCCGACCCTGCGCATGATCGTCGAGGGCGAGCACCCCAAGGGTGATGTGTTCGCCGTGGCGC